>Ga0209694_1002027_pt1 | contig 18479 bp, 17 predicted proteins | sample GluameincwithD2O_FD_187499 | JGI IMG/M metagenome (GOLD analysis project Ga0209694, IMG submission 187499) | Mouse cecum microbial communities from Vienna, Austria - Glucosamine amended microcosms incubated with D2O (SPAdes) (version 2) | ecosystem: Host-associated > Mammals > Digestive system >... | reverse complement strand
TATTTCTAAGGTTATCTGCACGAAAAATGAACGATTAATATGCATTACCTTGCAAATATTATATACCAAATATCCAGAAAAGTCAGTAAAATCAAGCATTTCAAGTTTAATCAGCAGGCACTAATTATTTTATGTTTGATGTGATGACAGAAATAAATTCACTAACAAAGATTGAATGAAGTAACTTTTTCATCTAGTATCCAACTAAAAGTAAATATATTTTGACAAAAAACAGAAGTGGAATTGTTGCACATTCATCCACTGATAAAGTACCTAATTCCACCTCTGAGTTTTTCATATATTGCAGTCTTGCAATTGACTTTACCTCAAAAGCCTTTAGAGCAGAACTTACAATCCATCTCGCCTGACTTCACTCCCCGTATTCATCATCTGTTGAAAAATTCTCAATAAATCTACCAAAGTTGGTGCTTCCTTCTATCGTATTATCAGATGGCAGCTTTTCCTTTAAGGTTTAATAAGGATTGGATTAGTTCCGGGTCGGGCAAGGCGTCTATCCAGTCCCTCTTTGTAAATCCTTGCTCACTCAAATCTCCAACCTCCTGTTAAACTCGTTTTAAAATCTGACTCACTCTTTCACTCCGCCGTCCATCGAAGCCGATCCTTCATCCGCAGCCTGCAACAATTTCTTTAAATGTTCCATCTGTTCCTCATTTACATTAGAACAAAATCCATCTGGAAGAGTTGTTCCAGAGAGAATACAGTTGTCAAACTTACTACCCTTAATGTTTGCTCCTGCCAGACTTGAAAACCTAAAATCCGCATTCTCAAAATTACAGTTTACCAGCATCGCATTTGAGAAATCTGTACTTGCAAGAATCGTATCCGAGAAATCACAGCTCAAAAACTTTGAATGATTAAACATCCCATACCGTAAATCTGCCTTTTTCATATCAAACAAATTAAAATTGGCATATCCTGCAACCGGAATACTGTAATCTGACGTTATTGTTACAGGCGTCCTGATAAAAACAGGCTTGAACAAAAACGGCAGCCCCTCCATATCATTCATTTCTGAACCTGCATTAAAAAACCATTCCAACCGTTTCTTTCCCCTGACGGCATATGGTTCATAAATATGTCTGTATATCTGCACTATGCACCTTAATACATTTATATTTTCCTGAAACAGGCTGCGTTTCCCATCATACCGGTAATCATGAACCGCACCATGGAAGAACATCTTCTCAAAAAAATAACCTAAAAACTGGTACTTTAATTCCTGCCGGATAAATTCTTCTTCCTCGTTAGATAACATCTTATACAAAGATCTGTAATAGATAAACTCAGATACCTTATCACTGACATCTGAATCAGCAAACAGACGGCTGAAAGCACAGATAAATGCTTCAATGACCGTACTACGCTTCTGCTCATCCCTCATGCATTCTTCATCAAAAGACTGATAAATGGTTTCAAGCTCATAAAATATCTTTTCACACAGGAAGAAATCTCTTATATTATTGTGATAAAATTCAGCAACGCCTCTTTTACCATCATTTTTCCAATAATTACAAAGCGCATAACACCGTCTTACAATCTGCCCTGTCTGTTTTGATTCCAGCTGCAGGCCGCGTATGATTTCCCCGATATCATCCCTTGAAAACAGCTTGTTATACTCCGTGTTGCTCAGCTCCACAGAAAATATCTGATGGTATAAGACCCATGGATTATCCCATGCCTCATCCGTAATCTTCCCTGCCGCAAGCATATATAGAGCCAACGGGGTATCACAGATTCCATCCGAAGAATCGTCCTCAATCCCAAGGATCCGATCAAGCCGCGGAAATTCTTCCCGGTCACACACCTTCCGGTATTTTTCAATCCATTCCTCCCGCTTTCCCGCATTGAAATGCTTTAACAATACATAGGCGATGCCGGTGCCGATTCCCTCCTCTTTCAGTTTTAATACATCAATAAATTTGGGCCTCGTTGTTATGATAATATGGCTTTCCGAGAATCCTCTGATGATTTCACTCAAAATCTGCTCCGCAAAGTCCGTCATTCCGTCAATCATACATAATTCATCAAATCCATCCAGAAATAAGACCGATTTCCCTGCCTTTTCTGCAAACACTTCATATGTCTCAAATCCCAGCTCTCCCAAAATGCCCTTAACCGGTGCTTCTATAAACTTTTTGCTCATAGTCAGATTCCTCAAACGGACACAAAACATTGCGCATCCGTCAAATATGCCGTTTTCGGATTCTTGCATGGCCTTCTCATTGCCGAAAGCAAGATGTGAAATCAAGCTGCTTTTTCCTACACCAGCATCACCTTCCATCACCATAACACGGTTTTTCCTATCCGCCGGAAACTCCGCCAGAAGCTTCTCAATATCTGGCCGACTTTCCCATAATCTCATGGAACTGCGGGGTGCAATATCATAATCCGGCCTGACATATGTATCCTTCAAAGTAATAGCCCTTTTGTCTTCTGCCTTATGCAGAAACAATACACTTCCGTAGCTTTTGACATAACCATAGTAATCCTGGTTACATTCTGACTTTTCTTTTCCCTCCAACATCCGGTATATATCATCACACACGATAGAGGCATGGAGACTTCGTAGTTCCGGATCATTCTTTACCAGCCTATCCATATGGCGGTAAATAAAATCCACTTCTTCCAGCGTAACGATACTGTCCGCCTTTTCACCATACTGGACAGGGGGAAATACATCCTTTCTTGGAAGGAAACCTTCCATCAACCACTGCGTATAAAACTCAATGTTTTTCTGCCATATAAATAGACTGCTATTACTGCATTGATACTCCTTTTCATATATCTCCTGTGCAGTCTCAATCACATTTGTAATCCTGTCCTGCAGGTTTTCTTTTGTAATATAGTCAAATATCCCCTGTATCCCATTTGTAACAAGACCAGTTACGATACTGCTGATATAACCATATATCTGTTCATTCATCTCTCGTTCCTCTTTTCAGGATGTTTTCTGCTGATTTGATATAAATGTTATCATGCAGGTATAGAAAAAGCAACTTTCATTGACATTAATCCAAAAAAGTGATAGTATAACTATCACAAAATCCAGACAGACAGGAGAATTTCCTTATGGGAGAATCTATGCTTCGGAAACAGCAGATGGAGCGGCGCACGCAGCAGATACTTCACACTGCTCTAAAGCTGTTCTGTGAAAAAGGGATTGAAGACACATCGGTGGAGGAGATTGCGAAAGCCGCCGGTGTCGGACCAGCTACAATCTACCGTTATTTTGAAACCAAAGCCCAGCTTGCGATCTCGGCAGGGATTGCATACTGGCAGAAGGTTGCCGGGAAATATCTGGATTCCCTGTCCCAAATCGCATATCAGAAACTAAGCGGACTCCAACAGATGGAATATATTTTCCATATCTTTTCAGAGATTTTCCAGGAGGAACTTCTATTTCTGAAATTTCTCCAGGAGTTTGATATCTTTGTCCAAAGATATCACATTTCAAAAGAACGGCTGGGAGAATATGAAGAATACATTCTGAATCTAAAGCCTTATATGACAAATGCCCTGGAAAAGGGTCTCAGGGACGGAAGCCTGGCCTTTTCATATACAGCAGATGAAATATATTTTTCCGTGACACATACGCTGATAAGTCTGATGCAGAAGCTGTCCTTAAATGGGCACATCCTTTCATCTGACGAGCGGGTCGGCCTGGCATTGCAGGTAGAGATTGCGGGCAATCTGCTCCTTAAGGGCTTGGCAGCAAAAGAATGATAACATAGAGGGACCAAGGAGGATACATATGAAATCACTATCTACAGGTAAAATATGGCTTTTCGCAGCCGGACAGTTTGGATGGTCTTTACTATCTGGTCTGATTTCTAATTGGCTGGTATACTTTTATCAGCCGGATGAGGTGTCTGTGGCACAGGGACAGCCGCTGTTTATTCCCCAGGGGTTGGTTATTCTCGGAATCTTTACGGTAATCGGGGGCATTACTGCCTTCGGACGGCTTTTTGACGCATTCACAGACCCGTTGATCGCATCGCTTTCAGACCGCTGTACCTCTGAAAATGGCCGGCGAATCCCATTTTTGAAATGGGCGGCCCTGCCTCTTTCTCTGTCTACCATACTGATATTCTGGTCCCCGGTCAACAGGAACAGTTGGGCCAATGCCATTTTCCTGTTCGTAATGGTACTGGTATATTATCTGTCAATTACAGCTTACTGTACACCGTATAATGCCCTGATTCCAGAGTTGGGGCACAACCAGCAGGAACGCTTAAATATTTCCACTGTAATTTCTTTTACTTTTATTGCAGGAACCGCAGTCGCCTATCTGGCGCCGGTCATCTGGGGAGCCCTGATCCCGGTATTGGGCCGTATAGGTGCTATCCGCACAACATTCACAGTTATGGCTGTCATCGCATTTTTCTGTATGCAGATACCGGTCTGGTCCATCCGCGAAAAAGAATATGTCAATACCGTCCCTTCACAGGATACTGCGTTTTCTTCTCTTGTTTCCACATTCCGCAACGGAGAATTCCGGAAATTCGTAGGTTCAGACATCCTGTACTGGATTGCCATTACCATGTTCCAGACAGGCCTTCCGTTTTTCGTCACCAGCCTGCTGAAGCTTCCGGAAACAATGACCACGCTCTATTTTGTAGGCATGACGGCATTGTCACTGATATTTTATATCCCAATCAATAAGCTGGCGCCGAAGCTTGGCAAGAAAAAACTGATAGTTGTGGCATTTGTAATCTTTTCGTTATCCTATCTTTATACCGGATTCCTTGGAAGGATCTCGTTTATTTCCGCCAATGTGCAGGGTCTACTCCTTATGATTGCGGCTTCGTTGCCCATGGCGGTCTTTGGAATCCTTCCGCAGGCAGTAGTCGCCGACATTGCCCAGAGCGATGCGAAGCGCAGCGGCAGCAACCGGGAAGGCATGTTCTATGCCGCAAGGACTTTTGCCTTTAAGCTGGGCCAGAGCCTCTCCATGCTCCTGTTTACGGCGGTTTCTACAATTGGGAATGCATCGGGGACTGGATACCGTATTGCAGCATTTTCAGCCGCATGCTTCTGCTTTTTAGGCGGAATTGTATTCCTGTTTTATGATGAAAACAAAATTAACCAGGATATACGGTAACTGTGCAAATGGTTACAAAGGAGATTCATAAAATGGATAAAAGAACAATTCATAATCTGATCATACCGGCAGAAAAATATGCGGAAAGGATGGAGTCGATGGTTCTGCCCTATCTTGCAGAGAGGAAAACTGAAAATTACTGTGAGCGGGAAAAGGGAAAAAAGATTTTTTACCTGCGCTGCCTTGCAGACCATCCGCAGGGGATTGTCATCCTGTCCCACGGCTATACGGAGACAACCGATAAGCATCTGGAAAATATCTATTACTTTCTCCGCGGCGGGTATCATGTCTTCATGCCGGAACACTGCGGACACGGCCGCAGCTACAGATTATGCAGTAATACTGAAGATTTTTCTCTGGTACATATTGATGACTATAAAAGATATGTAGAGGATCTGCTCTTCGTAAGCCGCATTGCGGCACAGGAATTTCCCGGCCTTCCCATATGCCTGTACGGCCACTCTATGGGCGGCGGAATCGCCGCATGTGCAGCCGCGCAGGATCCCCGGCTCTATTCCAGGCTTATCCTCTCTTCACCAATGATACGCCCAAACACTGCTCCGACCCCCTGGCCATTGGCATGCCTCATTGCAAAGGTGTTCTGTATGGCCGGCGGGGAAGAACGCTATCTGCCGGGAAACCACCCTTATGATGGAACGGAGCAATATGCCGACAGTGCGCCCGCTTCTCAATGCAGATTCCTGTATTATCAGGAAAAACGCAGCAAGGAGCCGTTATTTCAGATGAACGCAGCCTCCTATGGGTGGCTTTGGCAGTCGCACCGGTTAAACCGTAATCTTCAAAAGAAAGCATGGCGTCGGATTTCCTGCCCCACAAGGATTTTTCAGGCAGAAAACGAGACCTATGTTTCTAAAAAGGAACAGGAACGGTTTGTGAAAAAATTATGCAGAAGGAAACGTATAGATGCAAAGCTTATCCGGGTAAAGGGGAGTAAGCACGAAATCTTCAATTCCGATCCTAAAACCTTAGAAGCGTATTGGGATAAAATTTTATCATATTTCAAAGCATAACAAGCCGCCCCCATTTATGCGGAAGTTTTAGAACGGACAGTAAACCACCTACTGTCCGCTCCCCCAATATGCATCCGGCGCGTTCCTGTCTTTACTGACTACATACCCGCTGCCGCCGATTTCTTTTACATTCTCCACCATACTCACGATCAGCAGTGAATCCTCCGCGTCCTTTTCTGCGGTAAATACGGCGAACCAGCCGATCTCTGTCCCTTCGGTGTCCTCCACAGATGCCTTGATCTCTGCTGTCCCGGTTTTTCCGGCCAGCACGATGTCCTCACGATGTGCCGCATAGCCGGTTCCTTCCGGGTTGTTCACCACCTTTTTCATGCCTTCCAGAACCTGCGCTGCAGTTTCCACCGAAAAAATCTGCGGAAGCCAGATTTCAGCACCGGTATTGCTGCCCGCGTCCATGTCAGCTTCATCTTCATATACCAGCCGCGGCTTCAATGCATTTCCCCCATTACAGAACGCTGTATACAAGCCGGCCATATGCAGTGGGTTGACCAGGATCTGCCCCTGGCCATAGCCGCTGTCCGCAAGCTGAATCTCCGATTCGATATGCTCCGTATTGGAATACTGTGATGGGGGCATCACGATCTCGAAGGGAATCTGCTCCCCAAACCCCATGATGTTCAGCTCTCGTTCCAATACATCTGCACCAATCCCCAGCGCCGCTTTTGCAAAGTAAATATTATCCGAATAGATCAGAGCATTTTCCATGGTCACAGGCTCATACGCATGAAGCGTCGTTATATAATAGTCTCCCCAGGTAGCGTCCTTCTGCCAGCTCAGCCCCTCATTTCCAAAGTCCTCCTGCCAATCGACCGCACCTGTTTTCAAACCGATGGACGCAATGACCGGCTTTAACGTAGACCCGGGACACCAGATCTGCCGGAAACGGTTCAGCAACGGTTTTCGTTCATCCTCATTGAGGGCATTCCACCGGGCATCAGACAGGTCCAGGATAAATTCATTGCTGTCAAAGGAGGGTGTACTGACCAGTGCCAGTACCTCTCCCGAGCAGGGATCCATCGCAACGGAGCAGCCTGGATCTTCCTGGAACTGCTGATACAAAGCTTCCTGGAGCTGCGTGTCGATGGTCAGCCGGACGTCCTGCCCGTTTTTCACCGGGAGATTGGCCAGTACAGATTTTTTGCTGCCATCCTCCCTTTCTATATAAATGCTGCATCCGTCCTGCCCCTTCAATTCCTTTTCAAACAGTGCTTCCAGGCCGCTTTTGCCGATCACGCTGTTTTCGTTGTAACCCTCCCCCGCATGCTCCTCCAGATCCTCGGCGGTCACATTTCTTACATAGCCGGTCAGATGCCCGGCTGCAGCACCGAATGGATATGTCCGCACCTCCACGTCGCTGATCATGACACCCGGGATGGCAAGCAGTACATCTTGCCGTGCTTTCTCCGCAAGCACATCTTCCTTCGGATCCAGCGCCATCAGATCAAGCTCACTGACCTTCGGAACCGTTTTGAGCGGAACGAAGGAATCCTCCGTCACCCAGGCTGCGTCCAGACAGTTCCGGATTGTTTCCGGATCCATGTCCAACAGCCTGGATAACTGATGTAAGGCATTTTCCCGATCCTCCAGCCTTCCAGGTACGAGTCCCACTGATGAGGCGGTTCCAGGCCCGGCAAGCATCCGTTCATTCCGATCCAATATTTTCCCCCGCTCTGCCGGGCTTGATTCGATACGCACCTTGTCTTCGGAAGCCAGTTCCGGGAAGATCAGGCCGTCATGCCAAATGATTTTATATCCATCCTCCGTATCTGTAAATTGCATTTCGTTTTCAAACCGGAGATTGCCGGCAAGGGTGTCAAAGGACATCCGGTAAGCTACGTTATCCTGTTCCCTGCTATTATTTCTATCATTTTCCAGAACCTCGACCCGGATATTTTCAATCTCTATTCCCTCATAAATGGCAGAATTCCGTTTTATAAAAGCTTCCTTGTCCGTATATGCGGAATGGGCCGGATCCGTCATCCGGTACATTTCCTCATAATCCTGCCGCCCAATCTGTTCCATGTATCTGACAAGGAGCTCTTCCGGCGTCTCCCGGCCGCTGCCCCTCATGAAATAAACAATCCCGCAGACTGCTGCAAATGCTGCGGTTACAGACAGGACAGCCGCAGCGATGTGGATACGCTTTTTATTCCTTTTGTAAGGCTGCCTCCTTTTCCTTTCCATATCTGCCTCCATCCTCCTGAAAATATTCCACCTGTACGGTTGGATGTTCCATTGCGTCTGTAGATACAATACCTTTTATTTCATATATCTTACGCCTGTAGTATTTATGTGTCAAGAAAATCAGAACTCATTATTTGTTCAACCAACGCCAACAACGCTTTTGATGTAGTCCGGGGAATCCGGCGTGATTTTCAGTTTCTTCCGCAGATTGCTTACATGGTTATTGACTGTCTTACAAAAGTAACTTCTTTCCTTTTGAATAGAGCGAATTCCAATCCATCCCTATTTTCCTCCTTAGCTTTTATTTTTCAGCGACAGGGGCTTAACCCAAATTTCCATGTAGGCCATATCCTCCGCATCTCTGTAATACTTCTCTGCAGAGAAGGGCTCTGTGGCCAGACTGTGGTGCTGCAACCATGTACCAAAAAGGTACTTGCTGGCCTGATCCAAAGCTACCGTCACCAAATTCTCAAAATTTTCTGCTTCGACTCTGCAAACGATGTATTCTCCTGCCGAGAGTTCTCTCTTAACAAAACCATCTTGCAGCCGGTCCGGAATATTTTGGACAAGGCCGCCTGCAAAATAAGTGAAAAGGTTTTGTGCAGTACCTTCCGCATGGGACATTCCCATTTCAACAGTAGTATTTAGATTGGCTGCGATTGAAATTCTGTTTCTTCAAAACAGAAGATAGCTACTCTCGCCAGCGCTTCTGTCATAAGTCGGTTGCCTTGATAGGCAGTAGAAAGGCGAAATGCTACTTTTGCCATGCGGCCATTTTCAATGAGATACACCCACATATCCCCGATGACTTAGGCTTATTCTGCGCATAATCCTGTAATTTCATAAGCCACCTCTTAAAATTTGAATACCTGTCCCCAATCAAAATAGCCGGACTCTTCTGTACTTTTCGGCCATTCGCTGCACCATACGGGAACACCAGGCGTTTCAACTCGGTCAAAACTCGGAGTGTAGGGCTTGATGTCAAGCACGGGCGTATTGTCATTTGCGTCAATGAATGTAACACGAATCATGCCGTTACTGAAATCAATGTTAATAATTTCGGACGCTGTTAATGCAATAGGATTCGGACGCGCAGGAGATCGTGTTGCAAATACACCCATGACTTCGGGCGCACCTTTATAGGGCTGTTCTGTCTGTAATTCATTCCGGTCTGCGTCGTTGTCGCAATCGCTGAACCACCAAAGGACATTGATGTGGCTGAAGCCCTCTAAGGCTTGCAGTCCGGGAATGTACTCCGGCTCTAACTGAATAAATGTTCCATTTTCATCATTTTTTACTTTGCCAATGGCTTTTAATTGATAGGTCATATTTTTCCTCCTTGCTTTTGTTGGTAAAACCAGTATAAGACCTCACATCATGTGAGATGCAATAGGGAAAAATAAAAAACGCCCTACATTTTTAGCAGGACATTTCAAAGTCTATACAATCATGCGTGTTCCAGCGGAATCTGAAGCTCAATCAAATATTTTTCAGAGTTATTCTCATTCCACGGACCTCTATGCACGATTTGGCGCATCGGGTTAGACATTTTGTATTCGCTGTTTGTCTGCAACCATTCGGCAAAGGTAAGGTAGGCACCTTTTATATTTGCAAAATCGCCATAAACCATTGTGCAAGCCATATACGGGACTGGTTCTGTCATGTGGAAACAAAACGGCTCTTTTGTCTTTCCCATTTTCTTTACCGGGGCGCATAGCTCAATATCAACATCTGTCTCTCGAAATTCTGTATCGTAATAAATGGAAAATGTATTGCCCGTTATTTCTATTTTTGCGCACCTGTAAAAGTAGAAAGTTCTTTCCATAAGTCGCCCTCGGAATAGTAGTTTGGTACAACTTTCCGCAAGGATAGCACCTGATACGCGGGGATCGACTTAACGGAGATGTTATAGTGCAGTTCTCCTTTACCACCCTGTATTTCACTTTTTGCAAGTTCGATCTTCCGCAGTTTTTCTCGTTCGGTCTGTATTGCATTTTCTATCTCTATGCGCTTTTTGTCAAGTTGTGCAAGAAGTGATTGCTCGTCCATCGTCAGGGCAAGCGCAATTTCCGAAACATTTAGTCCACTATCCCGCAAATACAGAATCTTATTTAGACGCGGTATTTGCTTTACTGAATACAGTCGGTGTCCCGTCCACTTGTCAACCTCTGCCGGTGTCAGAAGTCCTACCTCGTCATAGTAGCGAAGCATACGAATAGATACCTGCACCAGCTTTGAAAATTCACCTATTCTAAACATTTTATCACCACCTATCTATCATTATATCCATAGTTTTTGATACTTCAAACAGAAATTCGCATTAAGTAATATAGATTTATTTTGGCTAACTGATAGTGATGTGGCGCTTTTTCAAATACATTATCTCTTTTTCTTGTGTAGCTTTAAATCAATATTTTTCGTTGCCGCTGCATCCTGTAGTAATCCAGCAACAAAAGCGCTTTTTTCACTACCCCCAGTATTATAGATACATAAATGGATTTTTAATTGATTTCCCCAACAAACTTATAGAAAATCCTGATATTCTGGACTTTCTCATCGTTGATGGTCTGAGGTTCCGAAACCTCAATCTTTTCGATCAGGCGATTTACAATCTCTGTAGTCAGTTCCTTAATCTCGGCACACTCTGCCATTTCATCGGCAAGGCGTTCCGCTTTATCCGCACTGTCCTCCAGATTTTCAGCCATCGCTTTTAACTTTTCGATTTGCTCTGTATAGTCTTTCTTTTCCTGCTCAAAGTGGGAAGACAGCAACCGGAATTGCTGCTCTGATATTATCTGCTTTGACCAGTCCCCATACAGCTTGATGAATTGTTTATCAGATTCTTTTAACTTTTTCTCTAAGACAGCCACTTTCTTGTCAATATTCGCCCTGCTGTTTGCCGATGACATATCCATCTGACCAAGCACTTTCCGCATAAATTTCTCTCGATCCTTTATGACCTTCCCTGCATGGAATTGGATATCAGAAAGTATCAGTTCTTCCAAATCCCCGGCGCTGATGCGGTGCTTGCTACAGAACTTCGCCCCTCTTACACGGTAAATCCGGCATAGATAATACGTCTTTTCTAGCAAAGGCCTGTCCGGGTTCCGGCCATCCGTATGAATCGTCAGATTACTGCCACAGTCAGCGCATTTTAAAATCCCCCGAAACTTATTGTCATAACCGGAAGTGCATGGCTTCACTTTCGTATGCCTGTCAAGGATTTCCTGCACGGTATTCCATGTATGCTCGTCTACAATGGCTTCATGGTCGCTGGATATAGTTATACGATCCTTAATTGGGATGTAACCTTTTGACTGCTGTTTAAAATACTTCCTGTCATACCTCTGTACCCAAAAATAACCTTTATACAGGGGATTCCGGAGTATGCGGATGATCGTTGACTGTTTCCAATTATAAATATCATCCTCAGCAATTAAAAACTTTCCAAAAACTTCCTGATTGTAATAAGCTGGTTTCGGAATCTTTTCTTCATAAAGAATCTTTCCAATCTTATTGTTGCCATAGCCTTTCAAAGCAAGCTGGAAAATATAGCGGACGGTCGGTGCGGTTTCTTCATCCGCAATCAGATGGTTCTTATCTGCTGGATCTTTTTTATAACCAAACGGTGCATAAGCCCCCATAAATTTCCCCTGACTGGCCCGGATATACCTTCCCGTCTTTACCTTCTTTGAAATATCCCTCGAATAAAATTCGTTCAGGATGTTCTTAAATGGAGTAATGTCCATCTCACCGCTATTTGCTGAATCTACGCCATCATTGACAGCAATATAGCGGACATGGTGGTTGGGGAAAAATACTTCAATATATGCCCCGCTCTCCAGATAATTCCTGCCGAACCTTGATAAGTCCTTGGTTATAACGCAATCCACATGCCCCGCTTCGATATCCGCAATCATTTGTTGAAAAGATGGCCGGTTAAAATTCGTACCGGAGTATCCGTCATCCACGTAGAATTTATAACTGTGGATTCCCATCTCTTCTGCTTTCCGTTTCAGGATCGCTTTCTGGCTCCCGATACTCATGCTCTCCCCGACGTTTCCATCGTCTGACGACCAGACGAATAGACGTAGAGGAAAACGCCGAGAAAAACAGGGAAAATGCCCGATTATCTGTCAAAACTCCGACAAAAAATGTAGAAAAAGTGGCCTACTCTGGCACACACCACGAAAAAACCGAATATCGAAACCACAAGCCGCGCAGTAACTGACGAACAATCAGCTACTGTGCGGCTTTTTTGTTTATAGATAACTCTGCCCTGGTGACGTAGATCGCCAGGGCTTTTTTCATTTAGACAGGAGGCTTTGAAAATGCCGGAAACTTTGAATCTGAATTACTACTACGGGAATGAAGCCGACCAGTACAGCTTCTACCGCATCCCGAAAATCCTGCTTACCGACCGCCGCTACAAGGGTGTATCTCTGGAAGCAAAAGTTTTGTACGGCCTGCTGCTTGACCGCATGGGGCTGTCTGCCCGCAACGGCTGGCTGGACGATAACGGGCGCGTGTTCCTCTACTTCACCCAGGAGGAAGTCATGACCATGCTGGACTGCGGCAAGGACAAGGCGACGAAGCTGTTCCGTGAATTGGAGGGCATCGGTCTTGTGGAACGGAAAAAGCAGGGCCAGGGACACCCCGCCCGGATTTACGTTAAGAACTTCATTCTGGAGCCGGAACACTCTGCGCCGGTTCAGACTGCGGAAAACCAGCAGTCAAGACCGCTTGACAGTGCCGCAGTCAAGACTGCTGAAAAACCGCAGTCTGCACCCCTGAAAACCAGCGGTCAAGAGTGCGGAATTTCCGCCCCTAATAATACTGATATAAATAAAACTGAAAAAAGCGATACTGATCTATCCATCACACCCCCTCCCCCCTCAGCAGTTTCTTCCCCTGCTGGTAAACGCGCTCCGCGCAGGATGGGATTGGATGAGATGGAAAGCTACCGTGAACTGATTTTAGAAAATATTGACTATGACATTCTTCTGGAACGGAACCCCTACGACAAGGACTTGCTGGACGGCTATGTGGAGTTAATGCTTGAAATCTGCTGCTCCACACGGGAATCTGTCCGTATCTGCGGGCAGGAAATACCCACCGAGGCTGTCAAAAGCCGGTTCCTGAAACTGAACAGTGAACATATCGGCTATGTCATGGACAGCCTGAAAAGCAACACCGCCAAGATCGGCAACATCAAGGCGTACACGCTGGCGGCGCTCTACAACGCCCCTGTCACGATGGGGCAGTATTACACATCCCTTGTCAGCCACGATATGGCGCACGGGCTGCTGGACGGTTAAGCCGCCCAGCGCTTAAAAATATACCAATCAAACCAAAGGAGGACTTTTGCATGGAACATGAAATCAACATTCTGGTGGTGGAACCGGGCAAAGCGCCCAGGCCGGCGCGGGTGGATAACTCGCTGGAAACTTTTTCACAGCTTGTCGGTGGCGAATTGGCGATGGGCTGTTTCCTGCCCCAGCGGGTCATGCTGCTTTACAACGAGGACGCCAGCCGTCAGGGACTGCCGCCCAACCGCTGCAATCCGTTTGTGAATGAGTGCATCAGCGGTACATTCCTGCTGTGCGGGCTTTCCGACGGGGAGGGCTTCTGCTCCCTTTCCCCTGCCCAGCAAGCCGAGTTTCAGCGCCTTTTTGCCAGCCCTGGCGAGTTTATGATGCTGGGGGCAGACCACATCTGCGCTTCGCCTGCCGAGTTTGCCGAAACCGCTGGCAGGCTTTGGGGCGGCATGGCAAGCGGCGAGTCCGTGGTGCTGACCAAGTGGGGCGGCACGGAAAGTGGGGCGTAAAAATGGCAAAACAAAATACCAATACTGACCGTCGCAGTTTGCGGGACTGCGGCGGTTTTTCATCGGCAGAATACCATTCGGTCGGGCTGAGCGGCGGCAAGGATTCGTCCGCTTTATTGTTGCTGATGCTGGAAAAGGGGATGCCGATTGACAGCGTGATATTTGCGGATACCGGCATGGACTTTCCCGAAATGGCGGCGCATATCGCCAAGCTGGACGCGCTTCTGTACCGTGAACGGGGCATCCACATTACCACGCTACGACACCCGCACGGTTTTGAGTGGCTAATGTTTGATGAACCGAAACAGAAGCCGAGTTGTCTGGAACGCCGCGCCCGGTTAGGCGTACCGCCATATGGGAACGGCTGGCCGGGGATTAAGGTTCGCTGGTGTACGGGCCAGCTTAAAACCCACCTGATCGCCAAAGAGGTCAACCGGCTGAAAAAAGAAAAGAACGCCCTGCACTACATCGGCATCGCCGCCGATGAATCCCAGCGCTGCAAGGACGACCCGAACCACCGCTATCCGCTGGTGGAATGGGGCATCACCGAAGCGCAGGCTTTACAAATCTGTTATGACCGGGGCTTTGATTTTGGCGGGCTTTACAAAATCTATCACCGCGCTTCCTGCTGGTGCTGTCCCTTACAGCGGATTGGTGAACTCCGCAAGCTGCGCCAGCACCACCCGGAACTGTGGGCGCGGCTGTGGGATATGGACAACCGGGCGCGGGCACAGTTTGGCGCAGGCCCCCTTGGACAGTTTAAGGAGCGTTGGAGCATCGAACAGTTAGACGCCCGGTTTGCCCGTGAGGAAATGGAGGACGGCGCATGAAATACCTGCTTCACCGCCTGCTGGTTCCGCCTTAGCGTTTTCAGCAGCTTTTGAAGAAAAATCCCAAACGAAAAGAGGTGAGAACAATCGAAGTTGAAGCGAAACAACAGCTTATGGAAAAGCTGGACAAGAACCTGCTGGATCATGCCGCGAAACTGGCAGACGGGAACGGCCCGCAGATTGTGGATGTGTACCAACTGCAAGGGCTGGCAGAGGTTCACTGTTACCTGAAAACAGCGCACCAGTTTGACCCCGCCGAGGTGGACGCCCTGCTGCAATTTGCCGACCCGCTGGAAGCAGCCCGCTACTGCTGGGAAATGAATGAGCATGAATACAGTTTCCCAATCTGCGACCTGCTGCGGGAAACCAGGGCGCGGGAAATCTTTGAACTGGCAAAGCCGGAACCGCCGGCAAAACTGTCCGTGCGGGAACAGCTCCGCGCCGCTATGAAAGAAGCCCGCCAGCATCCCGCCCCGGAGGAACGGACAAAAGGCGGCGAGGCCCGATGAAACAGCCTGCCGCTTGCAGGAAAGGAGGTAACGCATCATGCAGGATGAAGTACGCGAAAAATCTGTGGCTCTCACCATCAAGGTCGGCAAAGCAGGCGGCAGGCTGACCGCCGGCCTGTTGAAATGGGCCATTCGGAAGTATCTGGCGCAGGCCCAAAACCCCAAAATCCACCACGGCAAGCAGACCGTGAAGCAGCTTGTAAGCCAGGGCGCAGGTGTTCAAAACATTGAGATTACCGGCAAAAATATCAAGTCCTTTGAGCGTGTGGCGCGGAAATACGGTGTGGATTTTGCGCTGAAAAAAGACCCCGCGCAGGAGAAATACCTTGTCTTTTTCAAGGCACGGGACGCGGACGCGCTGAACGCCGCCTTTGCCGAGTATGCCGGGAAAAGCCTGAACCGCTCCGCGCAGAAGAAGCCGTCACTGTTAGGCCAGCTTTCCCACTTCAAGGAGATTGCAAAGAACCTGACGCGGGATACTGCCAAAAACCGGGAGAAAGGGGGCGTTGAACTGTGAAACTGGATGTAAAGAAAATCCTGCTCCCTAACCTGCCTTATGTGTTCATCTTCTGGTTTTTCAACCGCGTGGCGGAGGGCTACCGTCTGGCAGAGGGCGCGGATATGGTGACAAAGGCAATGGGCGCGGTATCGGGCCTGGGGACGCTGATTTCCAAAAACCCGCTGCCCAGCTTCCACCCACGCGATCTGCTGTTTGGCGCTGCCGGCGCGGTCATTATCCGGGCCGTGGTTTATTTCAAGGCGAAAAACGCCAAGAAATACCGCCACGGAGTTGAGTATGGTTCGGCGCGTTGGGGAAATTCCGACGATATTAAGCCTTTCATCAATCCCCAATTCGACCAGAACATTCTCCTGACGCAGACAGAGCGCGTCATGGTGGGGAGAAACAAAATCCCCAAGTACAATATCAACAAAAACGTGCTGGTGATCGGCGGTTCCGGCTCCGGCAAGACCCGCTTCCACATCAAGCCCAACCTCATGCAGATGAACGCCAGCTATATCGTGACTGACCCAAAAGGCACGGTCGTTCTGGAATGTGGGAAAATGCTTCAGCGCGGCGGGTATGAGATAAAAATACTCAATACGATTGATTTTAAGCAGTCCATGAAGTACAACCCATTCCGCTATATCTACTGCGAGAACGACATTTTGAAGCTGGTCAACTGCATCATGGAGAACACCAAGGGCGAGGACAGCAAGGGCGGTGAAGATTTTTGGGCAAAAGCCGAAGCCCTCTACTATCAGGCGCTGATCGCCTACATCTGGTACGAAGCGCCGGAGGAAGAAAAAAACATGACCACCCTGCTGGAAATGCTTAATGCGTCCGAGGTGCGGGAGGATGATGAAAACTTCAAAAACGCCGTTGACCTGATGTTTGACGCGCTGGAAAAACGCGACCCACAACATTTTGCGGTGCGTCAGTATAAGAAATACAAAATGGCGGCGGGCAAAACAGCAAAATCGATCCTGATTAGCTGCGGCGCTCGTATGGCTCCCTTTGACATCCGGGAGGTGCGGGAACTGATGGAGGGCGACGAACTGGAACTTGAAAAGATTGGCGACCGCAAGACGGCGCTGTTCTGTATCGTGTCCGACACGGATATGACATTCAATTTCATTTCTGCGATGGTTTATACGCAGATGTTCAACGTCCTGTGCGACAAGGCGCTGGAAAACGGCGGCGCACTGAAAACCCATGTTACCTGCCTGCTGGACGAGTTTGCCAACCAGAAAATCCCCAACTTCCAGCACCTGATTTCCGTTATCCGAAGCCGCGAGATTTCCGCCCATATCGTGGTGCAGACGCAGAGCCAGTTAAAGGCCGTCTACAAAGACCATGCGGAAACCATCATCGGCAACTGCTCCTGCGTCCTGTTTTTGGGCGGCAAGGAGCGCAGCACCCTGAAAGAGATTTCGGAAACGCTGGGAAAGGAAACCATCGACCTTTTCAACACCTCCGACACGCGGGGAAGCCAGCGCAGCATGGGGGTAAATTACCAGAAACTCGGAAAAGAACTGATGTCAACCGATGAATTGGCGGTGATGGACGGCGGCAAGTGCATCTTGCAGGTGCAGGGCGTAAGGCCGTTTTTCAGCGACAAATTTGACATTACCAAACATCCGCAATATAAATACCTGCTGGATTCCAGCAAGAAGAACGCTTTTGATATTGCAAAATATCTGAGCCGGAGATTGACCGTCCGACCGGACGACGTTTTTGAAAGCTGTGAACTCGAAGCGCCGCCCGCGTCTGATGCACCCGCCGATTGACTTTTCAACCGGCGGGCTTTTTTTGTCCCTATCCAACCAATCACAACAAATTTAAGGAGGAAAATGTATGGAATTTTTTACGAGCGCAATCGACACTTTGAAGGTACTGGTTATCGCGCTGGGCGCTGGCCTTGGCGTGTGGGGCGTTATCAACCTGCTGGAAGGTTACGGCAACGACAACCCTGGCGCGAATGCTCATGTGTGGTAAAGTATCACAAGAAAACTTTGTCGAATTGACAGCCAGCCCCCCTATTCCGAACAAAAATCTTGCCTCTTGAAATCTTTTCCTCATGATGCTATACTTTTCCAAGACAATCCGAAAAATGAGCATTTGAAACGGAGTTTTTATCATGTTGCAGATAGTTTTTTCCGACAGTGAGTGCGGGACATTGAAGATGGCCACGCATTGGGGGCCGTCCAGTTGGAATGATGGGGTGATTGGATTTATTTTCGGCGAGGGAGAGAAGGAACCCACGCAGGAAGAAAAAGACCAAGCTATAGCCCAATTCAAGGCCCAGAAGGAGAAGGAGAACCGCCGGGCGCGGCCTGTGGGCGGCAATCCCGGAGATGTGCTATGCCCGTCTGTTGGATTGGACATCGGCCCCATAAACGGCCCTGATGTGGAAAAGGCCCGGTTTGATTTGCTTACCGCTTGGATGGGGGACGATT
>Ga0209694_1002024_pt1 | contig 18491 bp, 17 predicted proteins | sample GluameincwithD2O_FD_187499 | JGI IMG/M metagenome (GOLD analysis project Ga0209694, IMG submission 187499) | Mouse cecum microbial communities from Vienna, Austria - Glucosamine amended microcosms incubated with D2O (SPAdes) (version 2) | ecosystem: Host-associated > Mammals > Digestive system >... | reverse complement strand
GGCGGACACCGACGCCTTGCCCATCCAGGACGGGAAGGCCGTCCCCTACGCCTCCCAGTGTCCCGGAGTCATGCACGCCTGCGGCCACGACGCCCACACCGCCGCCCTCCTTGGGGCCGCCCGGGCCCTGAAACAGCTGGAGGACAATTTTTCCGGGGAGATCGCCCTGGTCTTTCAGCCAGGTGAGGAGTACGGCGCGGGGGCGGTCCTCTTTGTCCAGGTCGGGGCCCTGGAGGGGGCGAACCGCTCCTTCGGCGTCCATCTCCAGTCTAATCTGCCGGTGGGACAGGTGGCCATGAATCCCGGGGCGGAGAACGCCTCGGTGGACCATTTCACCATCCGGATCACCGGAAAAAGCGCCCACGTCTCCACCCCGGAGTTGGGGGCGGACGCCCTCTACGCCGCCGCCCAGGTTGTCACCGCCCTTCAGGGCTTGGTGGGTCGGCTGAAAAACCCCACCGACCCCGCCCTCATCGGGGTGGGAGTGCTCCGCTCCGGGGAGGGGTACAACATCGTGGCCCGGGAGGCCGTCATCGAGGGGACGGTGCGCTGCTTTTCCGAGCAGACCCGGGCCATGCTCAACGCCAAAATCGCCGATACTGCCCGGAGCATCGCCGCCCTGTACAATACAACCGCTGAGGTGGAGAACGAGTCTTTCACCCGGGCGCTGATCAACGATGCCGGGGTCTACGCCGAGGCTGCCCCTGTCATTGAACGGGTAGTGGGAAAAGGAAACCTGGTCCCCAAGGAACTGTCCTTGGGCGGAGACGACATGGCGGAGATCATGGCCGTGGTCCCCGGGGTCTACGCCTTTGTGGGCAGCGGCAACGAGGCCGTCCCCGGCTCCCGGCTGGCCCATCACACCCCGGGCTTCGATATCGACGAGAGATGTCTGACTATCGCCGCAAGTTTATATGTAGAGTCGGCTCTGTTTTGGCTGAAGCAACGGACATAGTACAAAAATTTTGCAGTCTGCCGCCTCTGTTTTCATATAAAAATCCTCTTGTAAATTCAATGAAAGGCGCTATGATAACTTTGCATTTATTCCATATTCTGCAAGGGGGAATCGGCAATGTCCTATCACTATCTATTGGATCTGGCTTTGATTTTATTGAGTACCAAGCTGTTGGGGATCGCAACAGGAAAATTCCAAATGCCGCGGGTGGTGGGCGCGCTGCTGGCCGGGCTGATCCTGGGTCCCGCGGCGCTGAATATTCTGTCAGAGACTGCGTTCCTTTCCCAGCTGAGCGAACTGGGCGTCATCGTGATTTTGTTCACCGCCGGAATGGGCACCGACCTGCGTGAACTGCGCGGCGCCGGAAAGGCGGGCTTTTTGGTGGCGCTGTGCGGCGTGTTGGTACCCATGCTGATGGGCACAGGCTTTGGCTGGCTGGCGGGACAGGCAGGCTGGCTGCCGGGAAATACCTTCCTGGAAAACATCTTTTTAGGCACGGTACTTACCGCGACCTCTGTGAGCATCACAGTAGAGACGCTCAAGGAGCTGGGGCATCTGGACACCCGGGTGGGCAGTACGATCCTGGCCGCCGCCCTGATCGACGACGTGCTGGGTCTGGTGGCGCTGACCGTGGTGTCCAGCATGGCGGGCGGCGGAGGCAGCCTGCTGCTGGTGCTGCTGAAGATTGTGTTGTTTTTTGTCTTTGCCGTCGCCGCCGCGCATGGAAGCATCCGGCTGTTTCGCCGGATCATTGCAAGCGCCCACCAGAAAAACCTCCGGCGCTATCCGGTTTTTGCTTTTGTGCTCTGCCTGCTGCTGGCCTACTGCGCGGAGGAATTTTTCGGTGTGGCCGACATTATCGGGGCCTTTGTCGCGGGGCTGGTGGTGGCCTGCACCCCCAAGGACGGTTACATCCGCTCAAAGTTTGAGCCCCTGAGCTACCTGCTGCTGACGCCGGTGTTTTTCGCGGGAATCGGCATCAAGGTGGAGCTGCCCCAGCTGAACGGGACGCTGGCGGTCTTTTCCCTGCTTCTTCTGGCGGTGGCAGTTTTGTCCAAGATCATTGGCTGCGGCCTGGGAGCTAAGCTGTGCGGCTTTGACGGAGCGGAGTGCCTCCAGGTGGGAACCGGCATGGCCTGCCGGGGTGAGGTAGCTCTGATCGTGGCCAACCGGGGGTTGTCTATGGGGGTGCTCAGCCAGGCCATGATGACGCCTATCGTAATCACTGTGGTGGGCTGCGCAGTGCTGACGCCGGTTTTACTAAAGCTGTGCTTCAGCGGACAGCCCAAGAGTACAGCGGCGGGCAATGCACTGGCTGACCACTACCATAAGGCGGAGCAGCTGGAACTTATGTCCGATGAGATGCTGAGAAAAAAGCCTCAGTGAGGCATTTTTTAGCGTGGGTAAGGGCTTTTCTCCGACAGCTTCCGCTCAAAGCGGTCCTTTCGGGTATCTGTGGGGACCGGAGTAGGATACCGCCCGGTAAAGCAGGCGTCACAGCAGCGGCCCTGTCCGATGAGTGCCCCCAGCCGTTCCGCCGGCAGGTAGCCCAGGGAGTCCGCCCCGACGATTTGGGCGATCTCCTCCACGGTGTGGTGGCAGGCGATGAGGTTTTCCCGGGAGTCTATGTCGGTGCCATAGTAGCAGGGGTTGAGGAAGGGGGGCGCGGAGATGCGCAGGTGAATCTCCTTAGCCCCCGCCTCCCGGAGCAGGCTGACAATCCGGCCGCTGGTGGTCCCCCGGACGATGGAGTCGTCCACCAGTACCACCCGCTTTCCTGCCACACTGTCCCGGACGGCGCTGAGCTTGATCTTCACCTGATCCAGCCGGTGGTCCTGGCCGGGGGCGATAAAGGTGCGGCCGATGTACTTGTTTTTGATCAGCCCAATGCCGTAGGGAATGCCGGAGGCCCGGCTGTAGCCCAGGGCGGCGTCCAAGCCGGAGTCGGGCACCCCCACCACCACGTCCGCCTGGACCGGGTAGGTACGGGCCAGGATTTCTCCCGCCCGCAGCCGGGCGGCGTGGACGGACACCCCGTCGATCACCGAATCCGGGCGGGCGAAGTAGATGTACTCAAAGATGCAGGGGGCGGGTTGTGTTTTGCCGCAGTGCTCCCGGCGGGACACAATGCCGTCCCTGGAGAACACCAAAATCTCTCCCGGCTCCAGGTCCCGGACAAACTCCGCCCCCACAGCGGCCAGGGCGCAGCTCTCCGAGGCGGCCACATAAGTCCCGTCCGACCTTTTCCCGTAGCACAGGGGGCGGAAGCCGTGGGGGTCCCGGGCGCAGATCAGTTTCTGGGGGGACATGAGCACCAGGGAGTAAGCCCCCTCCAGCCTGTCCATGGCGGCGCTGAGGGCGTCCTCAATGGAGGGGGTCCTCAGCCGCTCCTTGGTGACGATGTAGGCGATGATCTCGGTGTCGCTGGTGGAGTGGAAGATGGCCCCGGACAGCTCCAGCTCGTCCCGGAGGGGGGCGGCGTTGCTCAGGTTGCCGTTGTGGGCCAGGGCCATGCGGCCCTTCTGGTGGTTGACCTCGATGGGCTGGCAGTTGCTCCGGTTGGAGGCTCCGGTGGTGCCGTAGCGGGTGTGGCCCACCGCCATAGTTCCCCGGGGGAATCGGTCCAAAATCTCTTCGGAGAAGACCTCCCCCACCAGCCCCAGGTCCTTGTGGGAGGCGAATACCCCGTCGTCGTTGACCACAATGCCGCAACTCTCCTGCCCCCGGTGCTGGAGAGCATACAGGCCGTAATAGGCCAGCCGGCCCACGTCCGCAGGACGGGGTGAAATCACGCCAAAAACGCCGCATTCCTCATGGATACTCATGATAATACCTCCAAATCACAACGGAATAAGTATGCCCGGCCAGCGTTTCCACTGTCCGGGCGATGGCTTCGGTGATGGATGGATCACGCGAAGAGAGGAGCTTCGATTGGTTTATCTGGCAAAGGTGCGATAGTATTCGTCCAGCATCTTCCACAGCTTCTTCATAGTAAATCCTTCTTTCCTTTTAAACTCGTAAGGTTTATTGCTTCCCTTTGGATGTTTTTATGCTAACACAGAAACCGAAGAAAAGGAAATACATATATCATTGCAGCTATCATATCTTTTTGATATGATAGCCCCCCGCGCCCAACGGGCGCGGGGGCTGTCTCCTGCTATGATTCCGCCTGATTTTCCTCCAGGTAGTCCTGGACATAGCGGATAAACTCCCGGGTCAGCCCGGAGGGGGCCTGTCCCTTGTTCCAGACCAGGATATACTCCACCTGACGTGAGGGCCGGGTCACCACCTTGGACACCACCAGACCGTTGGACACCCCAATAGTCTGGGGGAAGATGCTGATCCCCACCCCCAGGCTGGTCAGGGCCGCCGCGTCCATGTAGTTGGACATCTCGCAGAGAATCCGGGGCTCCGCGCCAATCTCTCCGAACCAGCGGCGGATCGCTTCGATCCGGGACTTCCGGCTGGGGACGATGAGCGGCTCCCCCACCAGGCTGGACAGGGGGATGGAGTCCCCCTCCGCTCTGGCCAGGGGATGGTCCGGATGGAGCATGGCGGCCCAGGGCTCCCGGCCCACGGGAAAGCCCTCCAGGTGCTCGGTGTCGTAGGGCGCGGCGATGACGGCCAGGTCGGCCAGCCCCTTGCGCAGCCGGTCCAGTGCATCGTCGCTGCTGCCGTTCCACAGGTTGTAGCGCACCAGGGGAAACTCCTCCCGGAAGCCGGCGATCCACCGGGCGGCCAGAAAGGGGGCGCGGCCCTCCACCATGCTCAGATAGATGGTGCCGGTCATCCCCTCCCGCAGGCTGGAAATCTCCTGCCGGGTTTTGTCCGTCAGCTCCTGGATCTGAATCGCCCGGCGCAGCAGGAGAGCCCCCTCCTCGGTGAGTTCCAGACGCCGCTTCCCCCGGAGAAAGAGCTGGACCCCCAATTCCTCCTCCAGGGCCTTGATCTGGTTGCTGAGGGGCGGCTGACTCATATTCAGCTTTTCCGCTGCCCGGGTGATGTTCAGCTCCTGGGCTACAACGGTAAAATAGTGCAAGGTGCGCAGCTCCATGATGAGGCCCCCCATATCATTCTACTACGTCTGTTCATTATAGGCCCTGTGGCCTCAGCTGTAAAGAGAAATTGGTTAGGGAGATTGGACTTTGCCAAATGGCGGAATAAAAAAGATTGATAAACATATTTATTCGACTTGTTTTCCCGGCAACACGAGGTCGAATTGGGATATTAAGAATTATCGTTGAAAATTCCGCATATTTCCCTCGTCTCCGGCTGGGGAAACACAGATAAATAGCGGGGTATATGCGGCAGAAAACGATTTGAGCAGTCTTTCCTTTAGTATAATTATTATAATTAGTATAATTAGTATAAACGGCACTGCTCCATTATAGCTCCTCTAAAAAAGGGGCAGAAATCTCCGCACCAGCTCCACACAGCCGTCCTCCCCCAGGGCCTCAGAGTCCAGGGAGAGGTCATAGCCCGCAGTGTCCCGCCACTCCTCACCGGTATAGTAATGGTAGTAGGCGGCGCGGCGCTTGTCCTCCACCCGGATGTGCCTGGCCACTTCCCGCTGACTCCAGGCCAGGGAGTAAGACGCCACTCGGGCGAGGCGGGCCTCCAGCGGGGCGTGGATGAACAGCCGGAGCACATTAGGGTGGCCGGCCAGAAGGTAATTGGCGCACCGGCCCAGGATGATGCAGGATTCCGCTTTCGCCAGTTCCCGGATAATCTCCGCTGAGAGTACTACTGTTGTCAAATTGATCCCTTCTGAGAACTGAATTTCCTTTATGAAATAATTATTCTTTCTTAGGGAATTTCTTTCAGGTGGATGGATAGATTCCAGGGTCAAATGATCTCGGAGCCTTTTTGGGGCTTATTATCATATCGAAAAGATATAGTAGTTACAAGGGAAAAAGTATTTTAATTTTCAAAATTTTGGTGCTATGATGGGAACGCTCAAAGGAATGCTCCTCTTTTTTTGTGTGATCCATCCATCACCAAAGCTGTGGCCCGGGCGGTGGGGACACCGTCCGGGTCTAACTTTTATCGGGCAAAGGAAGTGCTTCGGCCATGCTTTCATTTCTAAAAGAGGAGGGGGTCAGCTCCGAACTGCTGGAGAAGCTGGCTCAATTCCGGACAGACAATCCCACAGAGCTGCCGGAGCGGGTCCCCGTCCCCCAATTTCACTACTACGGGCGGGAGGTCTGGGAGCAGGCCATCGCCGCGTTGCTCTGCGGAAAGAATTTGCTCCTCACCGGGGGAAAGGCCACTGGCAAGAACGTGCTGGCGGAAAACCTGGCCGCAGTCTTTGGCCGCCCCGCCTGGAACGTGTCCTTCCATGTGAATCTGGACGCCTCCGGTCTGGTGGGGACGGACACCTTCACGGAGGGGCAGGTCCGTTTCCGGCCCGGGCCTGTTTACCAATGTGCCCAGCACGGGGGCTTCGGCATTCTGGACGAGATCAACATGGCGAAGAACGAGGCACTGGCCGTCCTCCACGCCGTTCTGGACTTCCGGCGGGTGCTGGACATCCCGGGGTATGACCGCCTCCCCATGGCCCCCGCCGCCCGCTTCATCGCCACCATGAACTACGGCTACGCCGGCACCCGGGAGCTGAACGAGGCCCTGGCCTCCCGGTTTGTGGTCATCCAGATGCCCGCCATCAGCCCGGAAAATCTGGACCGGCTGCTGAAACACCGCTGTCCTGAGCTGAAACAGAAATACCGCCAGCAGTTTGTCTCGCTCTTCTTTGACCTTCAAAAGAAGTGCGAGGGCGGTGAAATTTCCTCCAAGGCCCTGGACCTGCGGGGGCTGCTGGACGCCCTGGAGCTGATGGCGGCGGGGGTTCCCTCCGGGCCCGCTCTGGACATGGGGATCACCAACAAGACCGCCGACGGCTATGAGCAGGGCCTGATTCGGGACGTGATGGCGGCTCGGGTCTCCCCCAAGCTCACCCGAGGGGAGCTGTTCGGCCCGTGAGCGCCCACCATACCGCCGGACAGCGCCGGGCGATGAACCAGGTCTGGAACGGGGCGGGCGTCTACGGCTTCGAGCCCCTGTTCCTCTCTCTGAACGGCGACGGGAGCCCGAACCTGTACTTAAACACCATTGTGGGCTGTGTCCGCAAGTGGTACGGGGAGGAGGGGCCGGCCCGGCTCTTTCAGGCCTGGGCGGGGGACCGGCGGCAGGCGCTGCTGGACGACCTGGCCTGGCTGGCTCTGGAGAGCGCCGCCTATCAGCTGGAGCTGCCCCAACGGCCCATTCTGGCCGACCTGCGCCGGGACTGGGCGGTGGAGTTCTTTGATAAGGAGCACACCCTCTCCCGCCAGGAGTGGATGGCAAAAAACCAGCTGAGCTACACCATGCAGTCCGCCCGGTGGAGGGCAGTGCTGGGAAAGCGCCCCCCGGTGATGACCCCCTATGAAAGGCGGCTGTCCGCCGCGTTGGCCTTGGGGCCAATGGAGGAACAGGAGCTTTTTCCCGCCATTTTGGAGCTGTTTGCCCGCTTTCGCCTCTTTGACGGCAGGAGCCGCCCGCCTTCCGCCTTGCGGCTTCACCTCACGGGAAAATGGGCCGGGGTGATGACCCGGCTGATGCCCACAGAGATCGTCCACACCGATGTGGCCTCTGTCGGACACGGAAAGGGGTCGGACCAGGGGGACGGGCCTAAGCTGGACACCCGGCGGGCCCGGTTCCGGCTGAAAGATGACGCCGCATCCGACCGGCTGTACATTCAGAGCTGCTTTGGTCCCTCCTTCCTCCCGCCCCGGGAGCTGGCTATGGCGGAGCAGAAGCTGTGCACCGGGGTCCATCTGGGCTGCCGCCTGTGGTACACCGCCGGGGCACCCGCCCCGGAGCAGCCCCCCCGTGGGGAGGCCCGCAGGCTGGCGGAGCAGGCCCAGCTCCAGTACGATCGTAATCGGGAGGCTTTCCGCGCGGACAGCGCCTTCTATCAGAACGCCATCCGCCGGCTGACGGAACAGATTCGAAACTGTATCCAGGTCCACAGCCAGGCGGAGGAGGAGACCGCCCGGAGCGGAAAGTTGAACACCCCCCGTGTCTGGCGGGCGGCGGCGCTGTCCGACCGGCGGGTCTTTGTCCGGGAGACGGACTCCGCCCGCCCCGGCTTTTCGGTGGACCTGCTGCTGGACGCCTCCTCCTCCCGGATGCACTGTCAGGAGGCCGTCGCCGCCCAGGGGTACATCCTGGCCGAGAGCCTGGCCCGGTGCGGCGTACCCGTGCGGGTGTCCGGCTTTTGCAGCCTGCGGGGGTACACCGTCCTCCGGGTGCTCAAGGACTTCGGGGACAGCAGCGGTCAGGTATTCCGCTACTTCGCCGCTGGCTGGAACCGGGATGGCCTGGTCCTCCGGGCGGCGGGAGAACTGCTGGAGGTCCCCCCAGAGCAAAGACGGCTTTTTCTGCTCCTCACCGACGCCAGCCCCAACGACAGCCGCCGCATCCCGCCGGGCGGGGACTACCCCTTCGGCCGCGACTACGCCGACGCTCCGGCGGTGGAGGACGCCGCCCGGGAGGTCCGGGCCCTGGAGCGTCAGGGCTGCCATGTGGGGGCGATCTTTATGGGTCCCAGCCTTAACATACCGTCTGCGGAGACCATTTATGGGAAAAGCCTGGCCCGCATCCATACCCTGGACCAGCTGGCCTCCGCTGCGGGGAGGCTGATCCAGGCGGAAATACAGGAGTTGGAGTAGAAGGACCTTTAGCTTTGTTAAACGGTCCGGCCGCGGGCCATACGCGGCGGGACTGAAATTTAAGGGAGGTATATTTATGGTAAGTTTTCTTGTGTGTTTGGCCCTGTTGATTGCCGGCTACTTTGTCTACGGCAAAGTGGTTGACAGCACCTTCGGCCCGGATGACCGGGAGACCCCCGCCGTCCGCATCAACGACGGGGTGGACTACGTGGTCATGCCCCAGTGGAAGCTGTTCCTGGTCCAGTTGCTGAATATCGCCGGCCTGGGCCCCATCTTCGGCGCTCTGTCCGGCTCCCTGTGGGGCCCCAGCGTCTTCCTGTGGATCACCTTCGGCACCATCTTCGCCGGCGGCGTCCACGACTACTTCGCCGGGATGCTCTCTGAGCGTAACGAGGGTGCGTCCGTCTCTGAGATCACCGGTATCTATCTGGGCGGCGGCATGAAGAACGTCATGCGGGTGTTCAGCGTGGTGCTGCTCATCATGGTGGGCACCGTCTTTGCCGTGGGCCCCGCCGGCCTGCTCCAGCTGCTGTGCAAGAACGCCGGCGGCATCCTGGCCAACAAGATGTTCTGGCTCATTCTCATCCTGATCTACTACTTCATCGCCACCTTCATCTCTGTGGACAAGGTCATCGGCAAGATCTACCCCGTGTTCGGCATCTGCCTGATCATTATGGCCGTGGGCGTGGCCTTCGGCGTGATTACCAACTCCAACTACGTCATCCCCGAGCTGTGGGATCACCTGTACAACATGCACCCCTCCGGCACCCCCATCTGGAGCTTCATGTTCATCACCGTGGCCTGCGGGGCCATCTCCGGCTTCCACGCCACTCAGTCCCCGCTGATGGCCCGGTGCATGAAGTCTGAGCGCCAGGGCCACATGGTGTTCTACGGCGCCATGATCTCCGAGGGCATCATCGCCCTGATCTGGGCCGCCGCCGGCTGCTCCATCTACACCGGCGCCGAGCTGCTGGGCATGGGTGCCGGCGGCCCCACCGCCGTCTACGACATCTGCCAGAAGACCATGGGCTCCGCCGGTATGGTGCTGGCCATGCTGGGCGTCATCGCCTGCCCCATCACCTCCGGCGACACCGCCTTCCGCTCCGCACGCCTCACCCTGGCCGACTGGTTCAAGATCGACCAGAAGAACTACGCCAACCGCCTGAAACTGTGCGTCCCCGTGCTGGGCGCGGGTGCCATCCTGGGCATCGGCAACGCCCTGGGCAAGATCGACTACAACGTCATCTGGCGGTACTTCAGCTGGTCCAACCAGACCCTGGCCATGATCGTCCTCTGGGCGGCCAGCATGTACCTGTTCCAGCAGAAGAAGAACTACTGGATCACCGCCGTCCCCGCCACCTTTATGAGCGCGGTGTCCTGTACCTACTTCATCCTGGGCGAGGAGTGCCTGGGCCAGCTGCTCAACAAGCATGAGGTGGTGGACGGCGCCCGCAAGCTGGTGGCCTACAACACCGCCCTGGCCTACCCCGTGGGTATCGTGTTCGCCGCCGCCCTGCTGGGTATCTTCCTCTACGCCACCAGGAAGCAGACCGCCAAGGCCTAACACCAAAACACCAGCCGCTGCCTGTACGACAGCGGCTGGTATTCTGCTTGTCTTGACGCCTGGGGGCCGACATGGTAAAATCAGTTCGTTTAATTTTCGTTTTGGAGGTATCTCGCTGTGAAAGACATGATTGCATATTGCGGACTGAACTGTGAAAAATGCGACGCCTATCTTGCGACCATTCACGATGACCAAGTGTTGCGTGAAAAAACCGCAAAATTATGGGCTGAGTTAAATCAAGCTCCCATTCTGCCTGAACATATCAACTGTCAAGGCTGCCGCGTTGAGGGAGTGAAAACGGTATTTTGCGACAGTCTCTGTGAAATTCGCCAGTGTGCGCTGAAAAAGGGCGTTGCGACCTGCGGCGACTGTTCGGAGCTGGAAAATTGTCAAATTGTTGGAGCGGTTATCTCCAATAACCCCGAAGCTCTGGAAAATCTGAAAAGGAACTAGGCGATCATCCATGCTATTCAAACCAGTACAGCTGGGCCGGGAGGCCCTGGATAAGGACGTCCTGATTGCGGACCGGAAATCCTGCAAGCGCTTCGGCCCCTGCGGGGTGGGGGAAAAGGCCCTGTATCTCAGCAGCTTCTACCGCAGTTGCCGGTACTATCTGCCCTACGGCGGGATCACCCGGGTCTTCAAGCGGGTGGCCATGAGCAAGGGGGGCTACTCCCACAAGGGCGTGTTCGCCTCCATCCCCTATCTGGTGGTGGAGTACGACGGCGGCCGGGAGAAGCAGTGCACTTACAAATACGAGGAGCAGGTGGACCAGCTGCTGGCCTATCTGAAGCGGGTCCGCCCGGAGATCAAACAGGTGAGCGCGGCGGCGGAGGTCCGTCTGGAGGAGCGGGTACGGGAACAGCCTCCCAAACCGGAGCTGACCGGGGAGGCCCTGGACACGCTGAAGGCGCTCAAGGCGGCGGAGGCCGTTCTGGAGAAGCGGCCCGACCTGTATCTGGAGCTGAGCAAATCCGCCCGGCAGCTGAGGCAGCTGAACCTGATCCTCTCCGCCCGCCGGGGCGGGAATATGAAGAAACGGGAAGCGGACATCCCGCCCCGCGCGGAGCGGGCCAAGGCGGCCATGGAGGCATTCCTGACGGACTACCAGCCCTTCCCCTTGCCATCCCGCTACGCCCACCCCATCGTCCTCCGCCGGATGAGGCGCTGTATTGAGACGGGCCGGGCTGCTACCCCCGAACAGGCCCTGGAGGCAGTCAAGTCGGACCTGAAAGCCCTGAACTCCTCCGTCCAGGTGAGCCAGGAGGAGCACGACGAGGTGGTGGCCGTGAAGGCCATGTTTCTCAATGAGGGCTATCGGTAGATCATGTCATTTTGCAAGTTGTCAGCAGAAGTAATTCATAAATGTGATTCCATTCTTAGTCAATCTGATGATTTACGGCTCTTTTTGGATGTGTTATGATTTCCCTGTCGCAAGGGCAAAAGCGTCTTTGAGCGAGTTTTCGCGGATGTCTGCGCCCTTGCCTTAACACGCCAAAAGTATGTCCATCGACGAGGTACTGAAGATCTCCGACCTTGTTACCATCCACATGCCCCTCACCCCCGAGACCAAGAACCTGTCTAACGCCAAGTTCATCGCCAGGATGAAGGACGACGCCGTGGTGCTGAACATGGCCCGGGGCGGCATCGTCAACGAGGAGGATATGTATGAGGCCTTAAAGTCAGGTAAGATCGGCGGCTATGCCTCCGATGTTATGGAGGAAGAACTGGTTGACGAAGGCCTGGATACAAAATTCCACTCGCCGCTGATCGAATGTGATAACTTCATTAGCTCTCCCCATTTGGGCGCTCAAACCGTAGATGCTTCCCGGGATATTGGCGGTTATATCATCCAAAAAGTAAAAGACGCCCTAGATTTGTGCGCAAAGTAAAGACATAATCAGCACAGGCCGTCTCCGTCACATCGTGCTCCATGTTATCGTCCTCAGAGAAGATAGCCATGATGATGATAGGCACCGGGCATGTTCTGGTCATCCTTACGCCGTTAAAAAGATGATTGATGCGTCAAAATTGGGGAGCCAATAGTTAATCATTCATTGAAACCGGAAATCATAATACCAAAGCGAGTGCGGAAAGAGGGCTTGCGTCGGGAACGACGCAAGCCCTCTTTCCGCACCTCAACCTGTTCTGCTCGTCGCGTCTGCCCAGGCAGACACTCCTCGCAGAACCCCTCTCTGTACCTGCTTCACCATGATTGATTTTGTGTTCAATTAACAGCGCATCATGGCTGATTGAAGTCCAAGGCAAACATAGATTTTGCGCTCCGCCTCGTTCACCATGACATTTTTGGAACCTCACAGTTTCGTCAAAAACTCAGCCTTCATGTGATGCTTCTGATTTGCTGTGATTTGTCAAAGTCCAAAATACGGATGATCGTAGCACCTTTTTCTCCCCACCTCCCAACCACCGAAAAGGCCATATGCTCCATGTTGTCGTCCTCAAAAAAGATACCTTTTAGATTGTTGAGTACCACTTGAATCGCCCGGTTGGAGGTATCCCACAGCCGGGCGTTGCCGCTCCCTCTGGGGGTGATAATCTCGATCTCCACCATCGCTCTGTCAAACCAGGGGAGAGGTTCCTGCTGGTCCGCCTCGGCAATGGCCGCATGGAGCATCGCTTTCCAGTGTTCCTCCACCGCCTCTGTCAGCCTCTTCATAGACGGCAGAGGCTCCGTTATTGTCAGCGTCACCACAGAATTTTCACTTTCCCCACTGCTGTGTGCGTTTGCGATCCGCTTTGTGGTTCCGCCAAAGGTTTCCATATCATAAATGACCGACAGCAGCTGGATTTGCAGCCGGAGCGTTAGGTCGTACATTTTGTGAAGCTGGTCCGCGCTTGCTCCACCGCCCTCAGCCAGACACCGATCAATTTGAACTATCGTTTTCTTCAGTGAGATATTCAAAAAACTGTATTCCCTCCAATTCTACCACGTCCGGGTACATCCGCAGAATCGGCCTGTCCCGTTTCCGGTAGCAAATTGCATATCGTACCTCCGGTGGTGCTGGCATATCACTTTCCAAAAGTTTCTTCAGTTCCTTCACCGCCGAGAAAAAATAGACATATTTCAGCAAGTCGGTCGCTGGGTTGACAAAAAAGCGGTAAGGCCACTTTTCGTAGTCGCCCTGTGCCGGGTCATGTGACCTGGTCTCATTTTTACTTCGATCACATACCTCGCTCTCGGAACCCAGTATCGCTTGTATGTCTATCTGAAACCATCTTGGCGTTGTAAAATAGACGTGTTCATATTGCGCCCGCAGCTTAATGGGCGAACGAGACCAGCAGGTCGGTTTATTGCGCTCTAGGCAAATATCGGAGAGAAGTTGCCGCCGGCTCCACATCGTCTGACGAATAATATTTTTTACCGTTTTATTTCGTTTTCCATCTTCACAAATTAAGATCATCCCTGTTGCTTTCGTCTCATAGCTGCCGTATTTTGTATAGAACAGTGATCCCTCCGCCCGCACCTGCCACTCCATGCTCCCGTCCCCTATGTCATAGACAGCCAGCTTTTCTTTTCCTGCAAGCACCATCCCGGTAAAGCGTGTAGTGGACAGGATACCCGGAGCAATATTCCTCCAGCAAGCCGAGGGAATAAAAACAGGTTGCCGTGATTCCGGCACTTCCGCGACGGCGAGGATACCGTGTTCCTCCATCAACACTGCCATGCGGGACACCTCCATCACTCGCTGGATGGACTGCTCCCCGCCACCCGCTGAGATCAACGGCTTGATGTTAGGGAACAAAGCACGCCCCTTTGCCAAAATTGACACGCTTCCGTCCTTGCGTTTGGTGAGGAACTTGTTCTTTGTCAGTGGCCGAAAAGCATAGGACAGGGCTACATGGTCTCCAGTTCCCTCCGTATCCAACAGATGCAGACAACTGGCATAGTCCAACAGGTTGAACCGGGCCAGATGTCGGATCAGCTTTAATTGGTTTTCGTGTAATCTCATTTGATTCCTCCAAATAGAAAGATTGGGCGGTCAGGCCAGCGGCTTCTTCCAAAGCTGTTGACCTGCCGCCCGATTTTGTGACTGCTTTCACGGAAAACAATCACCCCCTCAACTACTAAAGCCTTCGCTTAGTCCTCCAGAGAGTTGCCGTTAAGATACGCAATCAGCCGCTCGGTATAGATGCGGATGTACCGCTGCCGGGTTCCAATGTTGGCGCCCAGCAGGCAGAACGGCTTCCGGCCCTCCGCCACCAGCTTGGACAGCTGACGGGGCGAGACGCCTAACAGTTCCGAAGCTACCTTCAGTGGTGTAAAGTTGGGATACTCCCGACGCAGCTTGTTCGTCGCTTTGTTGTCCACAGGTATTTACCTCCTTTCTCCGCGTATTGCAGTTTTTTGCCGGTGTTCAGTCGGACTGCTCTTTTTTGCCCAACTGTTCCACGAGTGCTTGGACATTGATGTAGTACACGCCGCCGCTTTTGATGTGCGGGATCGTGCCGTCCTTACATCCTTGCCGCAGAAAATACTGCGACAGCCCCGTGGTCTTGCAGGCTTCCGTAATTTTTTGGAATGGAACCATAGGCATTACCTCCTTTGCATAAATTACACATACTCGCCATGCTATCTATTCTTATTGCTTATATGCGATATTCAAATCATACACCTGTCATGTGCCATTGTCAATACTAATTTTTCTTATTTTGAAATTATTTTATTTCTTCAAAATTATATATTGCTTTTCTGCAACTATCGTGGTATAATGAAGCCCTATTACAAAACAGGAGGGAACACCATGACCACAGGAGAAAGAATCCGTACCCGCCGCAAGCAGCTCGGTATGTCGGTGGACGATCTGGCCGCCAAGCTGGGCAAGAACCGCGCCACCATCTACCGCTATGAGAGCGACGCCATCGAGATGCCCGCCAGTCTGCTGAAGCCCCTGGCCGATGCACTGGATACCGTCCCCGATGAGCTGATGGACTGGGGCAGTCTGCTGGTCAGTGAAGCGGAGCGCCAGGACAAGATGCAGGAAGTTCTGCCGCTGATTACAGATGGAATTTCGATTGAGGGCAAAAACCAAAAGTACATTTTGGTCAAAGCCCCTGCACACGGCGGCAAATTGGAATCTGAGCTTCGCTCTGCACTTCTGACCCTCTACCAATTTAATAACAATGGTCAGGACACAAAAATGCGCACTCTCCGAATCTTGGGAGAATTGGTGTCAACGCTTGATGCCAAGGATCAGGAAAAACTAGTATCCTACGGAGAATTTTTGGATGCACAGAGCCAGAAGAAAAGGGGGATTTCTATGGAACACCCTTACCAACGCGAATAAAAGGAAAGGAATTTTTATGGCATCAACCAGAAAACGAACCACCAAAGACGGACAAATCTTCTATGAGATCCGGGTCAGCCGTGGACGGGGGAAGTCCTACCTAACCACCCGCTGGTATCCTCCGGAGGGCTGGGGGCAAAAGGCTATTGAACGTACACTGGCAAAGGAGGCCTCGGAATTTGAGCGCCGCTGTCGGGAAGGCGAGGTCGTCAGTCGTGCGGAGCAAAAAGAAAGCGACCTCCGGCAGAAGCGGGAGGCCACAAAGATTCAGACGTTGCGACAGTACGGCGAAGCAGTATTTATGCCAGCTAAGGGCGTCACAATGAGCGAGAATGGCCGGTGCGCTTACCAGGGCAATCTCAATCACTGGATATATCCGGCTCTGGGCAATCTGAAAATGCCCGATATTACCCCGGCCAATATCTCCGCTCTGTTGCTCTCTATGCAATCGGATGGCAAAGCCCACGCAACCTGTGTCAAGGTCTATACCATCCTGCACAGCCTTTTCAAAATGGCCTATATGGCCGATGTAATCTCTGCCAATCCTATGGATAAGGTGGAACGTCCAAAGCCCCGCAAAGGCGAGATCAAGGATAAGGACGTGGAGGCCTACACAACGGAGGAGGTCCAGCGTATCTTTGCCGCACTGGAACATGAGCCGTTGAAGTGGCGTACCTTGATGCGCTTACTAATCGACACCGGCATCCGTCGGGGCGAGTGCTGCGGACTCCAGTGGAAAGATATCGACTTCAAAGCTGGTACGATCACAATCCGAGGGAACCTCTGCTACACACCTCAAAAGGGCATTTACCTTGACACCCCCAAAAGCGGTAAGGTGAGGACGATAGATGTTGACCCGGAGATTATCTGGCTACTTCAGCAGCTCAGGCTAGAACAGACGAGCCACGCCATTAGCACCTATGTCTTTACCCAGCAGGACAGCCCGGAACCGATGCACCCTCAATCCCCGGCCAGGTATATGCAGAAGTTTTCCAAGAAGTATGATGTACCCGGTCTTCATCCCCATAAACTCCGTCATACCTTTGCCAGTATCGCGATCACCAACGGCGCCGATGTGGCCAGTGTATCTGAGAAGCTGGGGCACAACGACAAGGCCGTCACCTTCCGCATGTACACCCACGCAGATCAAGAAAGCATGAAGCGGGCCAGCCAAATTTTCAGAGATGCTCTGAAAAAAGCTGGTCAGGCGTAATGTGAATCAGTACCTTAAAATCTATCGGTATGGGTTTCTGTATGGGTTTCCTGCTGGGCAGTTTCTCCTCCAGACAAATGGAAAAACCCGCTATCCCTTGCAGGACAACGGGTTTCTCTGGAGCTGCTACCCAGATTTGAACTGGGGACCTCATCCTTACCAACTGCCATGGCAATATTTTTTACATATTTTCCGCTTGTTTATAGCCGTTTTTGTTCCATTTCATTTGCTTTCCGACACTCTTTGAAAACAGCGTTTCCATGTATTCCACTCCTGTCTGTGGCTGGTTATGTGGTCAGAAACCCTTGCGGCGCTTGGAGTTCCAGCCCTGAAGCAATATTGTTCCAGGCCAAGAAAGTGGTCAAATTTGAATCAGGCTGTCTTAAACCGACTGTCAACTCTGGGGAGGTATCAAGCGATAAATTACACCTCCGTCTACAATGATAAGCAGATTTCCTAAAGTCCTGTCGACTGTGTAATTTGCTTGCTTTTCACCTCTGTATTTCTACATTTTATTCTCGAAAATCACTCGACTTACGGACTCCATTCCAGTATTGTATTGCTTGCAAAAGCACCACAAAATACGAAATACAGGAGGAAAGAGTATGACCAGCATGAAAAAGCGCATTGCCGCCGCACTGACTGCGGCCACCCTCGCTATCGTTCTCACAATCCCCACAATGGCAGCGGAGTCGCCTGACGACCCCGTCCGGGTGAGCAGCTACAAGGGCAGTACTTTGGAGGTGGGAGAGCGCAGCGGCCTCATCATTGGCCCCAGCGGTGCGGACTACACCGTCACCTCCAGCGACCCGGACACAATAGCGGTCGAGCAGGTGCTGACCTTCTGGGTGGCTATCGCCAAGTCAGAGGGGACTGCGGAAATCACCGCCTCCAATAGCGCCGGGGAACGTGGGAGTGTAACGCTGACAGTCAGCTCTGCTGCCCCTGCTACGCCAGAAATCCCCGACAGCGGAGACAGCATCGGCCTGACGGACAACCTGGAGATACGGCAGGAGACGATCCGGCTCATCAACCAGACCCGAAAGGCTAACGGAGTGTCAGAGCTGCCAATCAACGAGGCCCTGATGAATGCCGCCCAGATCTGCTCCAACCGGCGCTACACCTGGCATCACGCTCCGGAGGAGAGCCGGGCCGCAGTCGACGCTGGCTACCCCTACGGCTTCGGGTCCAACCTCACCGTGTTCACCGGCACTGCCGATGCCGCTCAACGCACCGTCAACAACTGGATCAACTCTCCTGGACATTTCGAAACAATAATTGACCCCAGATGTGACTGCATCGGCGTGGGAGTAACCCAGCACGATGGTATAACCTACTGCTACATGTTCGTCGGGATACCCAACAGTGTCAACTTCTATGCGTAATGTGGAAATTCCAAAAATGCAGACCTAAAATCAGGGGCAGATCGTGATCATGATCTGCCCCTGATTTTCAGATACCTTATATACCTTTAATGAATTGGAAATTGGACTTCAGTAGACAAAAAGGAGTCAATCAATTTTCAAAATCAACCCCAAAACTCTCCGGGCGCAGATTTCCAAATCGGCACGGCTGATCGCCCCCAGTTTTATGGCCTCCTCCACCCGCTCCGGGTAGCCGTTGGCCATTTTCAGGTCGTTGCCTGCCAGGAGCTCCTTGTAGTGCTCTCCGCGGGTCCACCAGTCGGACATCACCAGGCCGGCATAGCCCCACTCCTCCCGGAGGATGGTGGTGAGCAGCTCCC
>Ga0209694_1002020_pt1 | contig 18519 bp, 26 predicted proteins | sample GluameincwithD2O_FD_187499 | JGI IMG/M metagenome (GOLD analysis project Ga0209694, IMG submission 187499) | Mouse cecum microbial communities from Vienna, Austria - Glucosamine amended microcosms incubated with D2O (SPAdes) (version 2) | ecosystem: Host-associated > Mammals > Digestive system >... | reverse complement strand
CGCATCAGTATTTTTCGATATGGATATGTCAACCTGCTGCACGACTTCTGGGCAAATGTTAAAAACGAGGCGGCTAAACCGACTTAAAAATGTCATGTGCTATGGGCGATAAGATAAAGTCCTAAATATCCGCTGATTGTATCATTATTAATATTTTTTAGCAGGGAGTGGCGTAAATTACGTTGCTTCCCCTGTTATTATGTATATAGAAAGTCGATGTTGACTTTCTATTAAAACCACATCATTATGACTGACGGAATATCATTATCTGTGTCTTTAAACGATTTTCGTAAATATGGCGGAAATTTGCGAAACTGCAAACCAATAACAAAATCACAGCATCTCATTAAGGATGTGCCTAACGCAGAAAAAGATGAGGACAAATATAAATGGCGGGCGGTTAAAGAAAAGTACCTCCCTAATCCGAGAGGTACGCACAATCTTCGTGTTGCAGAGGAAGAGAGAGCTGGTGCTAAACGACTATGCATTTATGGCAGTGTCAGAAAATGGTTGCTTGGGGAAACCTCTATTGAAGATATTACCCGATGCGAACTTCCTAAATTTGTAGAAGAACTGGCTGAACGATTAAATTTGCCAGTGAATATAGTGTGGCATAAGCTCAAGCTAACAGATACTGAACTTGGATATAATTTCCGTACCAAACTACGGTGGGAGGACTTTGTAAAGCATTGCGTACAATATGGACGCACTAAAGAGAGGTTGGATTATGATGACAAACACGAAACATTATATTGGAATGGCGATGACAAAAGCCTAAAAATGTATGACAAGAGCAAGGAAATTCCTGCAAACACCAGAACTAAATCGCGTAAAAGCGAGGCAGAGAAAAATATGAAAGAATTTGCAAATAAAGGGGATACGTTGTGTCGAATAGAAATAACGTATGCCGACAAAAATTCTTTCAAGAAATATGGCTCGCTTGAAATCAGCACCCTATACGATTTATATGAGAATTGGCATAGACTCCATTACCTTTTGGTAAGAGAAATCTCCAAAATTAGGATAGATAGTAAAGTCCGTATATCCGAATGTATGACACTTCGCCAGCAAGCGATAGCAATGATTGTAAATAAATCAAGAAAGTTTGATACAACAGTAATGCAAGTGGCTGAGTATTTCTATAATTTTGATGAGAATAAGGCAAAACGCAAAATCCTTGCCGTGATGAATGAATTCTCTTCACCCGAAAAATACTCTATCCGCTCTTTCCGCAAGGCAATAGCAGAAAAGCTGAGATGGATTAACCGAGAAAGGGAGGAACTTCCTTTGAGCGATTTGTATCATATCCTTTGGAGAACAACAAAAGGCAGGAAATTGAAGCCGAATGTCGTATAATAAAGAGGAATTAATAAACCTAATATATAATCTAAATTATTGTAATATAAATATTAATGCTGATGATAAGAGCTGTATTACAGATTGCTTGCAATAAGATTTCTTATCATATAAGATGCTTGTATTGCAGATATGGCTTGAAGAAATATATTATACTATTGGCTGGCAATGGTGGTAAAAGGGATTGCACGTGCAATCCCTTTTTTGCTATACCTAATCAGATAATAGACCCTCTGATGATATTCTTAATGGTGTAAATCTGACAAGGATATTGTTCAGCCATTTTTAAGCATTGTAGCCGCGTTTTTAAGACCGAAGTAATAACTTATACCTCTCAGCTATTAAAACGGCTTAGAATGCTTGCTAATCGCCTTTATCGGGCATCCGCGTCATACGCACTATAAAAGCATATCACTCTCTAAATGCCTTATGTTCAAAAAAATGGCAAGCTGATTTTTGCTAAAATCCAATACAAATTCGCCCCTAAAAATACCCCTCCAAATTTTAGCCGTCAGTAACTATATCGACTACAATAGGTTATGATTTTAGTTTGAAGTTTACAAAAAACTTACATATATAAACGCATAATGTTAAAATTTAGTTGAAAACAAAAGATTATTTGTTTTTGTAGAGAGGGTATAAACTTTGGTGAAAGGGGTTACCAAAATATTCTTTTTCTTCTTCTTTTGCGTGAGAATTTGCGGAAACGGAATAATGAAGTGAATGGAACGGTGTAGGTGGACTGAGGCTTATTGCGGTTATAATATGCGGCAGAATTGATTTGTGTGGAAACAATAGCCGGGTCATTGCCATTTTGCACAGCCTTGGTGAATAGGTCCATTATTTCGTATTTGTTTCCGTAATCGGCAGCAGGCTGCGACAAAATATCAGTTACTAACCGTCTTACCTTATCGGGATAAATTATAAAAGTATTGTCGGCATTGCAAGTAACCTTCTTCAACTCGGTGTTTCCATAAAATACGATAACTGAATAAATCGGTATGCCGGGATTTTGCGGCAAACATTGCCTGATGGTTTGGATGTGTCCTGCATTCTGCATAACAGGATTATAAAAGCGGTGCTTTTCCCTGCCATAGGCCAATACTTGTGTCCAATATTTCTGATGTTCATTACCGAAAATCCAACCGCTATAGTCCTTTACCTCAAAGACAATAATCCCCGCTTTTGTAGCAACCGCTATGTCTACTTGCGCATACTCCCCATTGGACTTTTGAATATATAAGTCGTGAAATATAGCTTTCGGATTAATACCTATTTTCAATAAAGTCATCACCAGTCTACGTTCCGACCACTCCCCACGAGTAATGGGCGTAACCTGTTCAATAAGTCGTCGCTCTTTTCGGTTGGAACCAATGAGACAGGCGATTACTAAGATTATAAAACAGGCTGAGAATAAGATAAACACGAGTGGCATTAGGAATAGCTCGATAATTTAGAGAAAGATGTGAAGTGATGGTCTAAGGTTTATTTGAATGTAAGGCTTTAATTCTGTCATTCTGCTCCATAGGTAATTTTAACCGCGGGGACAGTTTTTCCCATTCCATTCTGGGCAGTATATCTATAGGTTCCCACACGTTGAGCATACTGATTGGTCCCAAGAACGATTTTTTGATTGTCATAGAATTGTTGTGTCTCATCAGGGATAATCAAAACAATTGTACTAAAAGAGTGGTCTGGATTAGCTAATGCGCACCCTGATTTTAATACTTGTAACACTTTAAACTGAGAATAGTCCATCTGTTCTCCGGGTTCTTCAAACATTTCAAGTCCAGTAATTTCCGAGTTATCGGATATGTTAGCAACACATAATGCGAAAGCGAATGTAAGTATAATTCCTGTGATTATACCCAGTACATAGATAAGCCATTTTTTCATATTGTAGGATGAATTTATTTAGCCGTTATAAATAAAAGTTTTACTAAACTAATAATCAAGTTTGTATATCACACTCAAATCATTAGATGTCCTCCAAATCTTTTTGGATTTTGGCCTCGATATTTTGAGCATCACGGTATCGAATGACAACAATACCGCCGGAAAAACCTGCTTTCTCGATAGATAATTCGATAGTTCCACCAGTGACATTCCAAGCACTAGCATAAGTAACGGTACCTTGTCCTAATTCGTACATGAGAGAGGTGTTGCTATTCGAATCGCTTGGGTTATATTCTTGACAAACAGAGGGTTCGCCATACTTGCGAGTATATATGTCTTTATAATAATCATAGGTGTTAACAAGGACATTCCATTCACGGCTTTCATCGAATGCAACAATAACAGAATGAACACTTTTTCCGTCATCAGTCGCGCCAACACCGACTATTGCCTTTCTGCCGGTAAAATCGCCCGTGAACATAGTCACATTGTTGTCGCGTCCCACTTGTGTAAAACCTTTTGTTTTTAGCTTTCTGCAAAATTCTGTTACACTACCTTCAAGGGGAATGCCTTTAAAAGAAAGGTGTTCCTGAGCAAGAATGTTGGTTACGGCAAAGATTAAGGTAATTGTAGCTAAAAATTTTCTCATTTTCATTTATTCCAAAAGGCTCCTTTAGTTCCAAATTGAGCCGTTAATTATGTAAAAGCGTGGAACTGCAATGCCACGTCATTGTTGATGGTCGTAGGAAAAACTTAATGTGCAGATGTCGTAATAGCAACCCACGCTATAGCGTGAGAATCACTATGCAATCTTTGCTCATTTGAAAATATCCAATGTTTTCAACAACAAGATAAGCATAACGCTTCTTTTTTGTCTATGTCATGGAAAGGATTTTACCAATCCATGCGCAAAGATAATAAATATCGGGTGATAATATGTCATTGGCAGGTTAAAACCAGCAATTTAAAGCTGATTTTTGTCTTTTCTATCTTTATGTGTGACACGAAAGTTGCGTTGCGGTAAATGAGGGAGTGGTAGCTTGACGAGATGTTTCTTGTATAACAACTACCGGTTACGATGACGTTACCGAAGCCGCATCTCTACAAGATGCGTTTTTGCACTCTGTTGCCACCCCATGTGGCTGAGCCACATGGGGTTAAGCGAGGCTGCACCCCGATGGGGTGCATATAAATCAGCCTTGTCACGGTGGATTGCGGCCGTTGCTACCAAACCGCAAACCCGTAAGACAGGCCTAGAGGTTGTTTAATAACAAATGTGAATCCAAAGCCCGTTTACGCGAGTCGGATTTTGACTTGAATCGAGGGAGCATAGCTGTAGCTATGTGACCGAGATTCAAGTCAAAAGGCGACCGTGAAAACGGGTGCGACAAAACATTTATAATAAACCGCCTTATGATTAAATTTTGAAATTAATATCTAAATGAAGTTACATCATCCACATGGCAGCCTCTTTCGTTACCTCGCCATTACACCTCGGTCACATAGCTACAGCTATGCTCCCTCGGTGTAATAACGAGTTAACTGAAAGATGCTACCACTTTGGGTTCACATTTGTTATTAAACAACCTCTAATATTTGTCTTGTATGAAATGAGTTCTTAGACGAGGCTCATATTGTGGATGGGGATTGTCTTTAAGAGCTTTAAGCATCCATGCCATATTCTCGCCAAGTGAGCGCATTGTCTGGAGTCCTTCTTTATCCTTCCGTACATCGTTGGGAGAGAATCCGTGGACAGAGTTCCAGTATTGCGACGAAACCACCGGCATATTGCAGATGGTAAAGTATTGATTGAGCTGCTCGAATGTTGCTGACGCTCCGCCACGACGACAGGATACGACAGAAGCGCCAAGTTTTCCTGCCATCTCATTCTCTTTGCAGAAGAACAGACGCTGACAGAAAGAAGTAATCTGCCCGGTGGGCTGACTATAATATACGGGGGAACCGAGTAGGATTGCGTCAAACTCGTCAAGCCGCTGCTGAATGTCCTTCACAGCGTCGTCTCGGAAACAATGCCCGGTTTCAAAACATTTCATACATGCTATGCATCCGGCAATCGGTTTGTTGCCGAGATACAGCATCTCGGTGTCTATGTCGTGGCGGTGAAGTGTCTCTGCAACTTCTTTCAGAGCGGTGGCAGTGCACCCCGAAGGGTGCGGACTGCCGTTGATTATCAATACCTTCATTTGCTTATGGTGTCGGAGTTCTGGTTGTAGGCTTTTGCAACACATTTCCATTCACCGTCGAGTTTGAGCAGGAGAAGGAAGTCAGTGAAGTCAATTGAACCTCCCCAGCTTTCTTCGAGGACTCGGACTACTGCCACAGTTTCTTCGACAGCAAGGACATCGATGCGGGCCTTGAAGTCAGCACCGGCGCCGACGGTATCCACGTTGTGGTAGAATTGCTCGATTGAACCGCGCTCAACAGTGCCGTTCAGTATGCCGAACAGAACGGCATCGTCGGTGAACAGAGTCTTTGCATACTCGCTGTTGCCTTCGGCTACACTCTTGACAAACTTCTCGGCGGCTTTGGCCACTGCTTCGTATTCTTTGATTTCGTTTCGCATAATTTTGGGTATTTGTTTGATTTTCTTTGCCAAGGCAAAGCGCCAAGGCGATTACTGAATGCAAAGTTACTATGGTAATATCTAAAAATCAAGTACCGAAAAATTATTCATATACCGAAAAAAATTTCGGTATATGGAAATAAGGCAGTTATTGACTAACTTTGCAGAAGCATTTCAGAAGATATCAAATAATGGCATACAATAAAAAGATTCCGATAGACCTTGACTGCCCTTTGAGGCTCACAATGAGCCTGATTGAGTCAAAATGGAAGTCGTGCATCCTTGATGAATTGAGAAACGGTGAACCTCAGCGCCCGAGCGAAATACACAGACTTCTGCCCGAAGCGGCTCCCCGCGTGCTTGATATACAGTTGAAGGAGATGGTTGAGGACGGACTCGTCAACAAGACAATCTATCCCGAACTTCCTCCTCGTTCCGAGTATGTGATAACGGAACTTGGGAAGTCTTTAATCCCCATTATCGACTTGATGCTCAAATGGGGTGAAGAGCACTTCGACATTTTTGAGCGAAAATACGGCAGACCTTGATTTCTGATTGCAGCCGATTGTCGAATTAAGAGGTTGTTTTTAAACGCCCTCTTATGCGTCGACAGAATGAAGATGGCGGAAATGATCTGTCATCTTCATTCTGTCGACGCATTGTGTTTTCTGAGATTATCAGAGCAGGTTTTTCCGCTCGGTTATCGCGGCATCGGTCATTGTATAATCGCCGAGGCTGTCTTCTTTTGCCTGAATGCAGATATAGGTCATTGTTTCTGTTGAAGTGCATTTGAGGTTGCGGTCGCAGTTGGTCGACACTCGGATTACGGAACCTTCAGCTACATCAAAAACTGAGTCATCAACCTGAAATTTCCCCTCGCCGGAGAGTATGATGTAGTTTTCCTCGTTGGCCTTGTGGCTGTGGAAGAATGGCACAGCGGCACCCGAGGGCAGAGAGCCGAATGAGATTTCGCATGATGTGGCGCCTGTTGATTCTTTCACGAACTGTTTCCCTTCGAAGCCACACAGAGAGCCGATGGAAACGTGGGCGAATTTATCGCCGGAATTGAGAGTCTTGATTTCGCTCATATTTCTTGGTTTGAAATTAAATCATTAACTTTGCGGCAGTAAGCCGCTTTCGTTTGGATAGCGCAAAGTTAAGTCATGTTTTTGAGACATGCAAGACGTTACTCCGACGTAAGGCACTTACTTTCAGGTAACTATTTTTGAATATGAATGCATTGCCACTGAAAGAAAATTTGAAAAAATATACGGGTATCGCGACGTGTCCTGTCAGAAACGTCATAAGCCGGTTTTCCGGCAAATGGACCATGCTGGTTCTCTGTGTCCTTGCAGAGAACGAGGCAACCCGATTTAATGAGATCGGGAGGGCAATCCCCGACATATCGCCGAAAGTTCTCACGGAAACTCTGAAAAGTCTTGAAGCCGATGGCCTGATTTCAAGAAAACTGTATGCCGAGATACCTCCTAAAGTGGAGTATTCGCTGACAGATCTTGGCAAAAGCCTTATTCCCTTGCTTGGAAATCTTATCGAATGGGCACTTGACAATTTCGATGCAATCGCCAAACGTTAGATTTTCATCAGTTTTCAGTAATCGAGCAGTCTGCCGCAATCGTGCCAGTCGCCTATCATCACGCCGGATTCGCTTGCATTGATCAGTTTTGCCAGCCGTGAGGCGAAGATTGCGTTGTTGGATTTATTGGCCTGTATATTGTCTATCCTGACCCGCTGATACAAGGCCGGGAATGAACGGAAGTTTGACCAAGCCACCGGATTGGCTTCAAATTCTGTGATAATGTCAGTATCAATGACAAATTCAGCATCGAGGTCGGGACAGGCTGTCAGTCCTCTGTCAGTCATCAACCCAAGTTTATCAAGGCGGCGGCAACGTTCTTTGTTGAGTTCCGTCCAACGTCCCTTTTTGGTTCGCGGACCGAAACGCTGCAATGTAACGCCATCCACATTCTTCACCGTGGAATCTATCCATCCGAAACAGAGAGCCTCCTCGACGGCATCGAGATACCATAATGCGTCAACGGGCGGAGTCTTGCCTCTCTTTACGGCTATCCAGCACTCCTTTTCGCAAGAGCTGTTCTCGATGAGCCATTGTCGGAATTTCTCGCGGCGTGTTATGTCAAGAATGTTCTTCGGTGTCATTTTTATTGGAATCTTTGTATAGATATACCATATCGCGAAGCGTTATCTCCTCCTCGACAATAGGATTGGGATAGTTGTCAGTGAAGAAATTGGGGATTCGATGGGAGTACCGATAGCCACAGGACCGGTAGAAACGAAGTGTCGAGGGTGTTTCGCCTGTACCGAGTATTATCCTCTTGTCAGGATACAATTTCTCCACATATTCAAGCATCTTACGGCCTATGCCTCTGCGACGGAATGCGGCATCAACTGCCAGATTCTTTATCTCAACCGAGCCATCATCATTCTCAACTGTCACAATCACAGCAACATCTTTATTGTCCATCGAACCGACATGAAGGTTTCCCGGTTCTATATACCTTTCTATCATATCCACCGATTCATCGCCAGTGAGCAACAAATCCATAAACCCTCGCTTGTCATCTTCAACTTTTCTTATGGCCAAAGAATGAAGCTTGAGTCTGAATGCCTTCGACGGTATTTCATCGTTGTCGTAGTCGGCAAAGTTCACGAAGCCGCATTTTTCAGCGACCCGCTGAGAGGCAATGTTTTTTGCATCGGTAGTTATCAGAAGAGAATCAAGGCGCAGACTTTCCCGGCAGAAGACTGTCAATGCAGAAAGAGCCTCAGTCGTGAGACCTTTGCCCCAATATGGACAGCCAATCCAGTAACCCACTTCACGCTCATTGGTCAGTGGCTTGAAATGCTCATCGCCCTCTGGGACAATACCTATGCAACCTATCGGTTCTCCGGTTTCTTTCAAGACCATCGCCAAAGAGAACGGATTAGGTAGAAAGAAATTCTTTATAACCTCGCGGCTCATGTCAACCGAGGTGTGCCGCGGCCATAAAGCCATTTCGCTCACGCGGTCGTCGGAGGCGTACTTAAATAGTGCCTCGGCATCATCCTCACTCCAACGGCGAAGTATCAGACGGTCAGTATCGATACTGAAATTACGCGAATTTTCATCCAGATATTTATAAATGGCTGTTTTCATTTCTTCCAAATCTGATATTGTAAGAATCGGCAACAGGGCATCAATCTCATCAATCGGCTTGTCCCACCATCTCAGTCGTTCAAGCAGTTCGATAGTCTCGTCGTCAAATCTCTTGCGCACAATGCGAGCCGGATTTCCTACTGCCACACAATATGGCGGGATGTTCGACGCTACTGTGGAATTTGCACCGATTATTGCACCGTCGCCAATGTGGACTCCGGGCATTATGGTTACATTCTGGCCAATCCACACATCATTGCCTATTACAGTGTCACCCTTCAACGGAAGCTCATCCTTGACCGGTGCTATCATGCCTCCCCAGTCACCGCCCATAATATAAAAGGGATATGTCGTGGCACAGTCCATGCGGTGATTGGCACCATTCATTATGAAGTTCACACCCTTGGCTATTGCACAGAAGTTGCCGATAATCAGCCTATCTCCGATAAATTCATAAAAATGAGTGACATGTTCCTCAAACCTGTCAGCTCCGTCAACATCATCGTAATAGGTATAGTCACCCACTAATATTCTCGGATTCTTCACGACATTTTTAATGTAGCAAAGACTCGGAATTGCAGGATTGGGAAAGACTGCATCTTTATTTGGAAATTTCCTCATTTATTTTTCAATTTAGAAAGGTTTCATTCCGGCATTAAAGACTACAAAGTTAATCAAAATTGCCCGATTTTTAGTAACTTTGCAGTTTGAAAATCAGCAAATCAAAGAAATTATGACTAAAGCAGAAATAACGAGTGAAACCAGCCAACTGCTTCAAAGAGGAAGTCGCAAAATAATGAAACTAACCCCGACTGCCAAGAGAGCCATTTCAGCAATGCTCATTTTTTTGTTGATGGCTGGATTATATGGGGCAATCGTTGCCTTGTGCAATCAGTATCTGCGGGAACATGATATGCTGACGAGGTCATCCAAGTTTATTTTCGGTGTATTTATGTTTGCCGGATTCTACTTCATTTACAAATGGTTCTCAAAACGGATTGACACAATCCAAAAGCAAAATGACTGATGGAATACGAAGATAATGAATACGGCGAAAACTCCGTTGATGATATGATGGTCGATTACGATTATCACATCAACACGGGAGAACTTCCTGAACTACTATAATAACCGCCCATAAAATATAATGATTAAGCTACGGTGTGTAGTCGAGCATATCACTTACCAGAATCAGGAAAATGGCTGGTCGGTGATGAAAGTCAAGGTCAAGGGATATGACAATCTCGTGACCATGACCGGCTCGTTGCTTGACGTACCCGTGGGCAGTGTCCTACTTGTTGACGGCGACTGGAGGGTTGACCCCAAATATGGCCAGCAGTTTGTGGCTCAGTCATGGACTGAGGTAATGCCCGCAACCCTGTATGGCATTGAGAAATATCTCGGCAGCGGTCTTGTAAAAGGTATCGGCCCGGCATACGCCAAGGCTATTGTTAGCCGTTTCGGACTGGAGACAATCGATGTGATTGAGAACGACATCGAGCGGTTGCTTGAGGTGCCGCGTCTCGGCAAAAAACGTATGGAGAAAATCCGAGATAGCTGGGAGAAACAGAAAGACATCAAGGCGGTAATGGTATTCCTACAGGGTCATGGAGTAAGCACCGCTTTTGCCGCCAAGATTTACCGCAAGTATGAGAAGGAGTCGATCGCCAAGGTGAAGGAGAATCCCTATCAGCTTGCCGATGACTTCTGGGGCATCGGGTTCAAGACAGCCGACAGCATAGCCGCGAAGATGGGCTATGAGAAGAATGACCCTCGCCGGTGTCGCAGCGGAATACTTTACACTCTCAATGAACTTGCGGAGGAAGGTCACGTCTATGCCGAGCCGGAGCAGCTGGTCGAAGCCGCCACCAAACTGTTGGAGGCAGAAGAAACATCCGTGCGTCAGGCTCTCGCCTCAATGATGGAGGCCAAAGATGTTATCGCCGACAATGATGTGATTTATCTGCCGCCATTCTATCATGCCGAGAACGGTTCGGCTAAACGGTTACAGTCGTTGCTCTCCGACACTTCGCTTTTCAATTCCGATATTGCCGCAGAACCGGAAGCCGAATACGGGACAAAATCCGGAGGCATAGTCTATGACGAAGTACAGCAAGCGGCAATTCAGAAGGCTCTCGACTCAAAGGTCATGGTGCTGACAGGCGGGCCCGGCACCGGCAAGACAACTACCACACAAGGAATAATCGCCGCCTTCAAAGCCCGGCACATGAGTATTCTTCTCGCAGCCCCCACAGGTCGCGCCGCGAAACGGATGACCGAGGCCACCGGCATGGAGGCAAAAACAATCCACCGTCTGCTGGAATACAATCCGATGGACGGATACAAACGAAATGACGAGAACCCTCTGGAGGGAGACGCGCTGATTGTGGATGAATGTTCGATGATTGACATCCTGCTGTTCTACAATCTGATGAAGGCAATCCCCTCGAATATGCGACTGATACTTGTGGGCGACATCGACCAGTTGCCGAGTGTCGGAGCGGGCAATGTGCTTCGTGACATTATCGACTCGCAACAAATCCCGGTAGTACGGCTCACCCGCATCTTCCGTCAGGCTCAGTCGAGCCGGATTGTGATGAACGCCCACGCCATCAACGCCGGGCAGTTCCCGAACATCAGGAATGGTCTTGACACCGATTTCTTCTTCATAAATCAGGAGGATGCCGATGAGATGGTCAAACTCATTATCGGACTTGTGCGCGACCGTCTGCCAAAGAAATACGGCTATCCGCCGAAAGAGATACAGGTGCTTACACCGATGCAGCGTGGCACGGTCGGGGCCGGCAACCTCAACATCGAGCTGCAAAACGCCCTAAATCCTGCGGGTCCGTCATTGGCTCGTGGCGGCTATACCTTCCGTCAGGGCGACAAGGTGATGCAGATTCGCAACAACTACGACAAAAACGTATTCAATGGCGACATCGGTTATATCACAGCCGTCGATACCAACGAGCGTACACTGACCGTTACATTCGACAGTCGCCTTGTAGAATATGATATTACCGAACTTGACGAGATTGTGCTGGCATACGCCATCACAATCCACAAGAGCCAAGGCTCGGAGTTCCCGGTGGTGGTGATGCCCGTGACGATGAAACACTTCGTCATGCTCCAGCGCAATCTCATCTACACCGGCATAACCCGTGCCAAGAAAATTTGCGTACTCGTCGGCACCACCAAAGCCCTCGCATACGCCATAAAACAAAACACCGTCTCCAAGCGCAACACCAAGCTCAAAGAGCGTCTAAACGAAAAACAATGAAGCAGTTATTTATACTTGTAATATTAGCACTGGCATTTACATCATGCAGAACCGAGCAAACTCCCGTAGAAGTTTCGGGGGTTATTTCTTGTGAAGGCGATAGTACTGTCCTCGTTCATCCGTTTATCACAAGATTGTCGGATGGAAAGACATTTGTAGGAGATGAGACCGGGCATTACTCAGTCAAGGCCGTGAAAGGCGATGCTTTGGCGTTTTCGTATGTAGGAACAATCAGTGATACTATAAAAGTAGAAAACCAACAGCTTGACGTAAAACTTAAACGATATATTCCCGGAGAGGATGAATATGTTTATGTGGACTCAATCCGTAGACTTCAGAATGAGTTGACTTCATTTGTTGAAAAGAAGGATGCACGAATCGGCATCGCGGTTATTATCAATGGCAAGGATACCGTAAGCGTTAATGGCACTAAGGACTTTCCGATGATGAGCGTCTTCAAGTTTCCACAGGCTTTGGCTGTAGCGGATTACTGTCGGAAGTCAGGGATTGGACTGACCGATTCAATCTTCATCAAATCCGGGGAGATGAAAGAAAACACATGGAGTCCGATGCGCGACAAATATGGCGTGCGAGATATTAAGTTGCCTGTTTCAGAGCTTATAGACTTTATCCTGCAACAGAGCGACAACAACGCCTGTGATATACTGTTCCGTTTTATCGGAGGGACTTCTGTTGCTGACAGTCTGATGAAATCATTGGGATATAGTGATATTCTTATCACTCATACCGAGGAAGAAATGCACCGCGACCCTTATCTTTGCTACCTTAACCGCACGACTCCGATAGAGATGGCTCGGTTGTTCGACCGTTTCTATCGTGAGGAGATGCGCCACGATAGTCCGTTTCACGAGTTTATCGCTGCGAGTATGATGTCTTGCCAGACAGGGCTTGACCGGCTTCCGGCTCCATTGATGCACACTGATGCCATGATCGGACATAAGACAGGGACCGGTGACAGAAACTCTCAGGGACGTATTATGGCGGTCAATGATGCAGGATATATCTATCTGCCGGACAAGACAGGCTATTCCATAGCCGTCTTTATTGCTGACTCAGCCTACGACATGAATGAGACCTCGAAAATTATAGCCGATATATCGGAAATTGTTTTCCTATCGTTAAAAAATTAAAGGAAAATTGCAGCTCATGTATATTGAGGAACTCTTGTCGCAGAAAATCAACCTTCCGCAAATCAAAAGCGTGGTTTCATGGGCTTCCGGCTCACGGGATAACTTGAACATGCTTTGGGGGTTTGCCCGGTCGGACGACAGGCGGACAAGTGTGAACGCGCTTTGGACAATGACCCATCTCCCTGAAACAGATGTTAAGTGCCTTGTTTCACTGCGCAATGAAATGATTGATATGCTGTTGGCTGAAACTGACACGGGTAAAAAACGTATGCTTCTCCAGCTTCTTAGAGAACAGGAATATGCCGCCGACGATATACGGACAGATTTCCTTGACTACTGTATGTCAAAAATCAATTCCGAGTGTGAGTCATACGCAGTCAGAGGTTACTGCATATATGCTGCCTATAAGATGAGCCGACATTTCCCCGAACTACTTTCTGAATTGGAGGAACATCTTGACATGATGCAATATCAGCCACTCTCTCCGGGTCTGAAAAGCGCACTCCGTCAGACAAAATCAAAAATATCAAAACTAAAGATATGACAAGAAAATCAATTCTGTCGGTAGCCACGGCACTGACAATACTTACCGCCTCATGCGGAGGCAACAAGGAAAATAAAGAGACTGCCGACAATCAGCAGAAAGAGACCATAACGAATGTGGACGTGCATGGTCAGTGGTATCTGGATAGCATCGTATTCAGTGACTCCGAATATGTGCGTGTGCGTCCTGACGTAAGGCTTTCAAGCATACACCAGTATATCGTATTTGAAGACAGCACATATTTTATCAAGACAAATTGCAACACAATTTCCGGTTTATATACCATCAAGGGGGATTCAATCATCCTTGGCGACGGAGCTATGACTGAAATGGCCTGCGACGACATGTCAGTCGAGGAGGCTCTCCGCAGGATTCTCCCGAATATAGCTTCGATCCATATCCAGAACGATTCCATCGCCCGGCTTGACAGCCACAATCCGTCGGAATACGTCGTGCTTCGCAAGGCCCCTATAGAAAGAAAATAATATACCCGAAAAGTAATGGAAGAAAATAAACTGACACCCTTTAGAGATGCTCCCGACACAGCAGTAATCACATGTTGCCATGTGACAGACGATGGCGCTCCCGTGCTTTACGTTTCGCATGACGAGGATGACGGTATTTGGCAATTTCTTTGTGGAGGAGAGCATTCGGAAGATGAAGCAAGAATCGTCTCTCTTAGATATATTTATGAACTTGACCATTCGGTCGGTCTGCTGAAGGATATGCCTTGCGGCAGCTATGCGGAAAGGGAATCTCCGGCAGAGGAATGGATTGTGAACGGTTAAACAGATACTAACCATTGGAGACTCTGTTTACTTCATCGGCTGTTTTGCCGTTTGCGAGCATTTATATATGTGTTATCGAAAACAGGAAAAAAGGAAACTTCTTTTGCCGAGTTAAAGTATTCAAATGATACAGATTGGTAGATATAAATTAGGATTTGCACCGCTGTCGATGATTGCTGTTTTCATCGTGTTGTCAGTATGTGCCATTGTCGCAGCCTTTCAGCAAGCGCGACCGGAATTTCCTATGCCTTTGGCATACACCATCATGATCAATGAAGGGATGGCTCTGCTGGCAACCATTGTATATGGCATATTTGTCCACTTCGCTATTGCAATAATCAACAAATTCAGGGAAAGATGAAAGAGATTAGAATAGATGTGACAAAACAGACGCCTGAAGAACTGTCCCTTGCCAATGAACAGGCACAGCTGATGTTCAGGTTCAACCACACAATGCCTGGTACAACCGAGTATGACGAACTTATGCACCGCATTTTTCCATCGATGGGGGAGGGCAGCAGAGTCAGCACTCCGCTGACAGCGGTCAGACCCCACATGGTCAGTATCGGTAAAAACGTGGTTGTAATGCCCGGATGCCTGATGATGTCGGCCGGAGGAATTACGATAGACGACGGGGCAATGATAGCAGCCAACGTGCAGCTCATCTCCAACAATCACGACCTATACGAGCGTCAGGTCATAACATGCAAGCCTGTCCATATCGGAAAGAACGCATGGATTGGAGCCGGTGCCACAATTCTCCCCGGTGTCACCATCGGCGACAATGCCGTAGTCGGTGCGGCGAGTGTCGTAACTAAAGACGTGCCGGCCGACACAATCGTGGCAGGAAATCCGGCAAAATTCATAAAACGAATTCCTCCACTTCCGGATTGCTCGGCCTGCGACGAAAAAGATGAAGTCATACAACTCGGATTAGACAGCTGTGGTGACTGATGATTTTTGCCTGATGGATAAATTTAGAGGACGTTTCATAACAACGGTTAGATCCAAGGTCCGTTTTCACTTACTTGCCATTTTGGATTAACATTTGTTATGAAACCCCTCTTATGAAACATAAACACTAAAAATAGTAAAACAGATGCTTCATACATTCTTTTTCAGTCCGTCAGATACTACTCGTAAATATGCAGTGGCTATGACAGATGCCTTTGGAGATGATTCCCAATTGATTGACATAACGCATGGTCCGTGCCCGATTGATTCCGACCTTATTGACGGAGACACCGTGCTTCTGCTTTCACCAGTCTATGCAGGGCGTATTCCTGAGATGACGGCAAATGTCTTCCGCCGGATTGACGGTCACGGAATGAAGGCGATAGTCGCTGTAGTCTATGGCAATCGCGACTACGACGACGCTCTGCTTGAACTGGCCGACATCGCTCGGGAGGATGGATTTGAGGTTGTTGCTGCCGGTGCCTTTATCGCCCGGCACTGCATATTCCCGAAAGTCGCAACTGGACGACCTGACAGGTCGGATATAGAGATTGCCGAGAAGTTCATCAAGCGGGCCAAGATGTCGGACAAACTTGATATGTCTGCAATCAAGGGTAAGCGTCCTTACAAAAAGCCCGGTGCTGTTCTCTTGCATCCTCAGACTGTTGAAGATGAATGTCGGTCTTGTGGAATCTGTGCAAGAGAGTGTCCTGTAGGCGCCATTGACACTGTAACGTTGACCACTGACAATGACAAGTGCATTGCATGCTGCCGTTGCATCGCAGTATGCGGCAGTAACGCCCGTAAATTCAAAGGTATAATGTATGCCGCGGTCGAGAAAATCTTCAAGGCTAAAAACTCTAAACGACGCGAACCTGAATTGTTTTTCTGACTATGAATATTGAGGATTTCAGAAATTACTGTCTTTCTATGGAGGGCGTGACGGAGAAGACTCCTTTTGGAAAATTCGCGCGTCGTTATGATTCCATATTGGTGTTCTATATCCTTGACCACATGTTTTGTTTCGCGGATATGGATGATTTTAGAGGTTGTTTAAAAACAAATGTTAATCCAAAGCCCGTTTTCAGGTGTCGGATTTTGTCATGAACCTCGGTCACATAGCCACAGCTATGCTCCCTCTGTGTAATAACGAGTTAACTGAAAGATGCTACCACTTTGGGTTAACATTTGTTATTAAACAACCTCTTACTTCTGTCACTGTGAAGTCCACTCCCGATGAGGTCGACGAAATCCGCGTGAATCATTCGTCGGTGAGCAATCCATTGAACCGGAGTCTGCGCCACTGGATACAGCTCAATCTCAACGGCGACATTTCAGACGGCGAAATCTATTCGCTTGTGCGACGCGCATACGACATAGTCAGGGAAAAATACAGTCCGAGACGAAAATCTTAAATGGCACATCGTTGTTATAAACTATGTAAAGAATCAAAATAATGAAGAATTTCAAACCAAAAGCATGGCTGATCCCCCAGCCTGTACTCATCATCGGCACATACGATGCCGACGGCACCCCCAATGCCATAACGCCGCATGGAGCGGTCAATGGGACATTACCGAAATCATGATTTCGATGGGCGCACACGCCACTACGGAAAACCTTAACCGCAACGGTGAATTTACCGTAGCCTTTGCCACTGTCGATACTCTCACAGCCGCCGACTATGTAGGCATTGTAAGCGGCAAGACGCATCCCGACAAAATCAGTGATACGGGCTGGAAATCCGTCAAGGCTGAAAATGTCGATGCCCCCGTTTTCGATTGCTTTCCGATGACAATGGAATGCCGCATCAAGGAAAAACTGTATGAGTCGGAATCCGGTTATTATATCGTGGCGGAAATTCTCAACATTGTGTGTGATGAGAAGTATCTGGCAGAAGACGGCAAACCCGATGTCGAGAAAATGCGGCTCATAACCTTTGACCCGATTCACAACGGATACATCGCCCTCGGAGATAAAGTCGGAAATGCTTTCTCTGATGGCAAGGCACTGAAATGAGAAACGGTCATGAGATTTTTGACGCTGATAATCGCAACTGTCATGTTACTGACCGCCAACGCGCAGACCGTGTGCCGAAAATCGCCTATGACTACCAATGGAATTATTCGTTACTCCGTAATTGAGGTTGTTCCTGATTATCTTGATGAATATCTGCTTCTCGCATTTGAAGTAGGCGAAATATCCATGAGAACAGAACCGGGAGTACTCGCCATGTATCCGACTGTTTCAAAGGAAGATTCATGCAAGGTGACCATCATGGAAATATATGCCTCTCAGGATGCTTACAAAAGTCATATCGCCAGTGCCCATTTCCGGAAATACAAGCAGGGCACGCTCCACATGGTGAAATCATTGCAGCTCCTTGACCAAAATCCATTGAATCCTGATATGTATATCAGTTCCGGTATAATCCCAAAGGAGGAATAGCCTATGCCACAGAAGAATAGCAGATTGCTCCTCTTTTTCAATTTGCTTCTTTGATGCTATCGGCAGATTATGAGGTTGTTGCAGAACTACCTTTGAAAAAATAAGCAAAAGCCTGAACTTTCACAAGCTGAGGCTTTTTTATTTCCCTAAAGTTTTGTAACTTTAGGGTATTCAAACTAGTAAATACAAAGATAATGTATAAGCCTTATATATCTGGAAAAGGCGCGTGAGTTTGACCCCTTCGGGCACGCGGGACTGACCCCTTCGGGCATAATAAGACTGACCCCTTCGGGCAAAATAAAAATGACCCCTGTCGATGATACGGCAGGGGAATTTTTTT
>Ga0209694_1002003_pt1 | contig 18694 bp, 18 predicted proteins | sample GluameincwithD2O_FD_187499 | JGI IMG/M metagenome (GOLD analysis project Ga0209694, IMG submission 187499) | Mouse cecum microbial communities from Vienna, Austria - Glucosamine amended microcosms incubated with D2O (SPAdes) (version 2) | ecosystem: Host-associated > Mammals > Digestive system >... | reverse complement strand
AGCCGGCGGGAGCGGCGGAGGAAGTGAAAGAGCCGCCGAAGGAGATCGTGACGGCGCAGATTCCGGGAATCGAGGTCATGGACCTTGAGGATGCGGTGAAGGCGCTGTGGAAGATTAATATCTACGCCGAGAGCGGCATGGGCTGTACCGGGCCGATCATCCGGGTGTCTGAGGCGAACCTTGCGAAGGCGGAGGAAGAGCTTAAAAGGTGTGGGTATGTCAGTTGAGCTATAAATAGATAAGGAGTTTCGGAAATTATTATGAGGCTTTGGACAAGACAGGTTCCTGAAGTTTTGGGGGAACTTCAGGAAACCGGTGTATATCATGTAAAAAAAGAATATATAAAAAAGAAAATGATACGATTGCGGATTTTTATATAGAGCTTTATGAATGGTATACGAGAGAGGCCAGAAAGTATATTGAGATTTCGGAAGAATTAAAATATCCCGTCTGGCTTTCCACCAGTGAAGAGAATATGCTGCAGCCCGTTGAAAATACGGTAATCCTGGAATTAGAAATTCCGAGAGAAAACTTCCTGGTCTGCAGTATGGACTGCTGGGGGTATCGTGTCAATTACTGGTATATTCCATTAGACCAGGAGGACGAAGAGAATCATAAAAAGGAATTAAAGCGGTTGTGTATCCCGTCGGAGGACGCTCTGGTGCTGACAGATAAAGGGAATTTTTATCCTTTACTCCGCAGGAAGATCATACAGAGCTGGCAGAGAGTATTTACCTTGCCGCCTAAAAATAAACAGGATGAGGTGGCAACGGCATGGGAGATTCGCCGTGAATGGATAAAAGATGAGCGATTATACAGATAAACCAACGATTACAATGTATACCTGTCAGACGAAGACAGTATTGGATGCTATTAACAGAGATGGCATTTCCTATGTAAAGCAAATATATATTGATCAAAAATATCAGGAGACAGCATGGATATTTAAAGAGGCATACTCATTTTTTGTGAATTATGCGTCAGGACTTTTAGAAAAACCCAAACAGGCACAATCCCCCGTATGGCTGTTCCATGCACCTGAATGGGCGAAACCAGAGCAGGGCAGTATGCGGTTAAAAGTGGAGGTGCCGAAAGAAGAGGTATTGTTTTTTGATATGAGAAAATGGAACAGTATCTTGAATCTGAACTTAATCGGAACTAAAGATGAGGAGAAGGAGTTTGAAAAAGAATTGGAAAAATGGGGGCTGATGCATTCTTCAGATATTTTTTTAAATTCTTTTTATCCAATGCTGAAAAGCAAGGTAAAAAATAGCTGGAAAAAGCTTTTTGAAGATTCCCAGGACATTATACGGGAACTGGAAGAAAACAGTTATCAGAAATTTGGAAATAAGGATACGGATTATATTCAGGGAGCTGTATGGTGTCTGAAAAAGGAGTGGATTCGTGAAAAGTATCTAAAAAAGATATAATAAAAATAAAAAACAGAACACTGGTAACTATAATATTGACTTAATGGGAGCTTTGGCATACAATACAGTTGAGACAGTGGGATTATTTACTGAGGAGGTGTGTAAAATGAGCGATGTTAATATGATGATTGCCAGAAACATCCTTGCAATTCTTAAAAAGCAGAATAAAAAGCAGGTTGATCTTGCAGCAGCATTGCGGACGAATAAGCAAACAGTCAGTAAAATGCTTAATGGAGCACGTATGATTAATGCGATAGAGTTGAAACAGATTGCGGATTTTCTTGGTGTTAAGATGGAAGAACTGACAAAGATTGCGGAAAATGTATCTAATACAGATGTTATGCATGTATTTATGGGGAAAGTTGAATCCGAGCAATCGAAGAATGCTTTGCAAATAGCAGATAAACTTTCGGACATGATTCTATTCCATAGCAGAGTAAGGGAAAATGGTATAGAAATGATGGAGGTATGTGATATTTAATGAGAGGATTTATTTGTGAAAGCTTATATAAAAAACAAAATGCACAATTTGAAAGGATTAATGAACTGTCAAAAGCATTTTCAGTTAATTATTGCGGAAATACGATAATAAGAGATGCAATATTTGAAATTATTTCTAATTATGCAAGAAAAAGGGATTTATCCCTGGAGATACTCAGATATCCATTCAAGGATGATGAACTCTGGGCTTTTACATTTGTAAAAAAAGGAACTGTTTTTCTTTGCATTAATTCTGACTTACCTGTATGTAAACAGATTTTCGCAATGGCACATGAACTTTATCATATTCATTGCTATGCAGAAGATATTAATACAAGTACGATTACCAGTGGTTCTTTATTAGATTCAAGAACAGCCGATGAGGAGGCGGTCTCACAGGAAGACCTGGAGGCCAATGCTTTTGCCGGACTTTTGCTAATGCCGGATGCAAGCGTAATAGAGCAGTTTAGGATGTTTGGGCTTTCAAAAGATAAGCTGGATATTGATGGTGTGCTTATCTTGATGGATATATTTGCACTTCCATACAAGGCAGTTATTCTGCGGTTGGTTGAGAGTGGGATCATTGAGGAAGAAAAGGCTGAGAAATTATTTAATACAGATCCGGAACGTATTGCCGACAGGATTGAACTGACGGGAAAAGCAGAGCGATGGCAGAAAAACAGTAACGATTTGATTCATTATGGAAGTCTGCTTGAGAATTTGGCTTTTAATTCGGAACATGAATTGCTTATTGATACCAGAGAAGAATCAGACAAAGCATACCTGAAAAAAATCGGAAAAGAATTCCAAAGAGAAAGATAAGGTGAAGGTATGGAGAGTGAAAAACATGCCTTGTTGGATACAGATTTTATTTCCAAGATGCATCTAATACGCAAGGATGACCAAAATAAGCTGATTGATAAGATTATTGCAATGTCAAATTATACTTTTTATTGCCATAAGCAGGTAAGCATTGAACTTTTGCGTCATAACATTGCCGGATTGCCAGAATGGTTTGAGGACAAGGTTGAGAATAAACGTATACATCTTTATGATGATGAAATGATCCTGGACGAATTGTCAGCTATTTATGGAGATTTAGCACTGGCAATGTATATTGATATGTTGAAAACTGCCTGCGATGCCTATAAAGGTGGTTGCTTTGAAGAAAATTTTGTGAATATGTCTACGGTGAATGCTGTATATGTAAGCAGGGAAGAATTTCTTGAAAAATTAGCATTAGATTGCGATGCTATAGGGACAGGGAAGAATCTTGGAGAATTAAAATCATATGTTCTGCTGCAGGTTTTGAACATGAGATTTGGACAACAAATTTATGTATTCTGTTCGGATGATAAAAATGCCCGAAATGGAATTGTTGCTATGGGAGGAGCTAGTTGTATTAGTGTTTTATCCTCTTTTATAAGACTTCAAAAGGAAGTAGATTTTAATAGAGAAGATGCAGAACCGTATATTAGGTCATATATGAATTCCTGTCTGGGTAAAGCTCAGACTACATTCCGAATACAGGACACATCAAAAGAAAAGCGTATGTGCAAGATACCGTGTGAGCAAGTATTTGATGAAATGTTTTATAGAAAGATTGATGAAATGAGAAATGGAAATTTGAAGTACATACAGTAGGAAATAATAATGATATAAAAAGGCATTGATTATGGGATGATAGTCAGTGCCTTTTTTGCGTCGATTTTTAACAGGGAGAAATTTATCCTTGATTTTTTCTTGCATTATAGAGAGCCTTATTGTATAATTATACTATTCAAATAGTACAATAATATAATAATACATAGGAGCAATATATGAGCGCACTAATTGAAATCAAAGACATGTACAAAATCTACAACCCCGGAGAGAATGAAGTCCGCGCCCTTGACGGGGTGAGCCTTACTATTGAAGAAGGGGAGTTTGCGGCAGTCATCGGACACTCCGGCTCGGGGAAGTCGACACTTATGAACATGATCGGGTGTCTGGACACGCCGACGGAAGGAACATACCTGTTGGACGGAAGGGATGTATCCTGTCTTACGGACAATGAGCTTTCCGATATCCGGAATGAGGAAATCGGGTTTATCTTCCAGGGGTTCAATCTGATTTCCAATCTGGATGCCCTTGCCAATGTGGAGCTGCCTCTTATCTATCGGGGGATTGACAGGCGCACGAGGCGGGAGGCTGCGAAAGAATCTCTGGAGCTTGTGGGGCTCGGGGAGAGGATGCGGCATAAGCCGGCTCAGATGTCCGGGGGACAGCAGCAGAGGGTTGCGGTTGCCAGAGCCATCGCCGCCCGCCCTCCGGTAATCCTGGCAGACGAGCCGACGGGAAACTTAGATTCCCGCTCTACGGAGGAAATCCTTCATATTTTGAAGGAACTTCACAAGTCGGGGAGGACGGTGCTCGTCATCACCCATGACCCGGAGATTGCGGCGCAGGCAGAGCGGGTGATACGCATAAAGGACGGGAAGATAACGGAGGACTATAGGAATGATATAGAGAACGGGAAGACAACGGAGGATTACAGGAATGATATACAGGAGGGGTCAGAAGATGTCTAAAAGGAGCGACAGAGAATACAGGCAGAGGAGAAGAGGCAGGAGAAAGAAACTGCCGGGATGGGTCATTGCGCCGATTCTGGGGGCGGTAGTGTTGGTAGTTTTCGGGCTTTCAAAGATTTTCGGGGGAAATGCAAACGCCGTCTCGCTCCAGGTGGTGGAGGCACGGCGGGAGAGCGTGAAGGAAAGCTTTCATACCTCCGGCGTAGTGGTGAGCGGGAAGAGTAAGACGTTCTATTCTCCGGTAAATGCACCTGTAAAGGAGAACCGGGCGAAAGTCGGGGAGCCGGTGAAGAAAGGTGAGAAACTCATTGTATTTGACACGGCAAACTTAGACCGGGATAACAAAAATTCGCAGCTTAATACGCTGTCGGCAAAGTATACGAACCAGGACGCGAAGGAGCAGAGCAGTAAGGCAAAGATAAGCATGGAGAAAGCGAAAAAGCAGGAGAAAGCGGCGATATCAGAGCTTAAGTCTCAGATTAAAAAGAAGGAATCAGAGATAAAGAAATTAAAAAAGGTCGCTCAGGATGCGGCGGGAAAGGATGCGGAGAATGCGGGGAAGGCGGATGCCCTGCAAAAGAAGATGTCGGATAATTTAGACAGCCAGAGCGCCAGCAGGACAAAGAAGGAAAATGCAGAGAGACAGCTTGAAAATATCAGCGACACGGCGCCGGACCGTGAGCAGACGAAAGCGCAGCTTATAAAAGAGGCGGAGGAGGCTGCCAGTGAGATAGGGCGGCTTGAGAGAGAGTACCGCGCATTGGAGCAGGAGTTAAAGCAGTTAGGAGGGAGTGCGGGCAGCGCAGGAGCGGGCGGCGCGGATACGGACGGAGCGGGAAACAGCGGCGCAGCGGGAGCCGCATCCCAGGCTTTGGCACAGGCAGAGCAGGAGCTTGAGGCATTGAAGGGGAGCCTTACCCAGGCAGAAAACAGCAGGCAGACAGGGGCGGATGCCGGGCTTACCGACGCCCAGCTAAAAAATATGAAGGTGTCTGAAAATATTGCCCAGCTTGCGGAGCTTACCACGGAGGAGCTTTTGAAAAAGGGGAAAGAAGGCATTAAGGCAGAGTTTGACGGAATCATTTCTGATGTGAAAGCGCCGGAAGGGAGCGACGCGGTTCAGGGGGGCGAGCTGTTTACGCTGGTGAGCAACCGGGATGTAGGCGTGGAGCTTGAGGTGTCTGCAGGGGATTTTGAAAAGCTTGTGCCGGACGGAAAAGCGGTGGTGACCATGGGGAGGCACATTTACCAGGGAACGCTTACATCTGTCAATAAGATAGCTCTGGCAAATGAGAAGGGCAATCCGGTCATCGGGGCAAAGGTACGCATCGACAACCCGGATGACGATATCTGTATCGGTGTCAGCGCCAAGGTGAATATGACGGTGGCAGAGAAGGAAGACGTGCTGTGCCTTCCGAATGAAGTAATCAATACCGCAGCGGACGGGGAGTTTGTCTATATCATACGGGACGGCACGGTGGAAAAGCGGAAAGTGGAGGTCGGAATCATGTCAACAGGCATGTCAGAGATTGTCTCGGGAATCAAAGAGGGAGACCAGGTGGTTTCCGAGATGTCGGACAGCATCAAAGACGGGATGAAAGCGACGGCAGTCAGTGTCTCGGATGACGGCGGAGAAGAGAAGGAAAGGTAAGGCGGGGCAGACGTATGGAACAGTTTGGCGAATATGTAAAGATGGCGCTTTACAATATAAAAGAGAATAAGGGACGTTCCTTTCTTACGATGCTGGGAATCATCATTGGCATTTCCTCTGTAATTACGATTGTATCGATTGGAAACGGACTGAAAGCGGACGTGATGTCTGAGACAGAGATAAAGAGCGTGACAGTGGCGCCGAATCCGGAGGAGACAAGTGCAAACGCGGCTATTACATGGGAGGACCTGACTGCAGTGAAGGATGCGCTGGGAGAGCAGGCAAAGGGGGCGGCGTCTTCAAGGCTCGTGCAGGGGAAAGTGGAGACGGGGAAAGGAAAGTTTGACGCGTATGTAGTCCTGACAACTCCGGACGCCTGGGCCGACCCGGCGCAGCTCCCCATACTTTACGGTTCATTTTTTTCGGAGGATGACGCGGCAAACGGGGCGGCAGTCTGTGTGCTTGACAAGGCAAGCGCATTGTACCTGTTCGGAACGGCTGAAGTTGTGGGGATGGATTTTGACCTGATGATAGAGGATGCGATTGTGACCCTTACGATTAAAGGCGTGCGCGACGGCGACCCGGAGGTGATGGCGGCGAATCAGGAGGTTATGAAGATGTTCGGCATGTCGATGCCGGTCTATATGGAGCTGCCATATACGGCGGTGGAAAGCTGGGGGGAAAGGGCGGAGGATTTCCAGTCATTAAATGTTTTCCTGGCGGAAAATGAGAATGAAAATGCGGTGGCAAAAAGAGCTGTCCAGGTGCTTAACGCCAGGCATAAAAATGAAGGGGAAGACCTCTTTATCAAACAGCAGCCTATGGATATGGCAAACGCTATGGGAGGCATTCTCGATGCGGTGACAGCTTTTATCGTGTTTGTAGCGGGTATCTCCCTTCTGGTGGGGGGAATCGGCGTTATGAACATCATGCTGGTATCCGTGACGGAGCGGACGAGGGAAATCGGCATCCGAAAGGCGCTGGGTGCGAAGACTTCATCTATCGTGTGCCAGTTCCTGTGCGAATCCGCCATTATCTCCGGCATAGGAGGAATCATAGGAATCGTTATCGGGGCGGCAGTCTCCGGGGCAGTGGCTGCGCTTGAGATTGGCGGGCTGTCTGCGAGATTGTCTCCCGGGGCCGTAATCATCACTACCTGCTTTTCCTGCGGCGTAGGAATCGTGTTCGGCATCTACCCGGCGAGAAAAGCGGCGAGGATGAGCCCGATTGACGCATTGAAACAGTTTTAGAGTGAATAAAAGGAGGAAGAGAGATGTTTAAACCGACAAAGTTATTGAAAATCGTGTCTGTACTTTTTATTATATCCGCAGTGCTTGGAATGATCGGAACAGCGGTGCTGTATATTATGATACCGAAGATGCAGGAGATTCCCGGGGTGGATATGAGTATTATAAACGCTACGCTGACGCCTCTTAATCTGGTGATGTCTGTTGCAAGCAGCATCGCCTCGGTCGCGGCGGGAGTCTTTGGATTCGGCGGGCGCTCGAAAAAAGGGGCGGCGTTCAGTATGGGGGTGTATTCGGCGCTGCTTATGGTGTCGGTGGTGCAGTTAATGGTGGGCGGAACGTTTACGGCGTTTGTGGCGGTGGACTTTATCCTGCCGGTGCTTTACTGGTGGGGGCTTTATCAGTCGGAGTAATTATAAATTTTTAGAAGTTGGTGCTTTTCTTTGCGTTAAATGTGTGACATTGCCGTTAAAAAAACTACTTTTGTCGAAATACTTTCATTTTTGATTCTTGATGATATAATAAATACACGTGACTTTCCCATTAGTAAGTTAGTATGAATGCTTGGAAAATCTGCTGAAAGAGTTGAGTAAACAGTATTTTTGGAGAGGAGGATGAGAATATGGGTTTTTTGACAGGTAAAACGGCAATTATTACAGGAGGAGGGCGTTCTGTATTAAGTGACGGAAGATGCGGCTCTATCGGCTATGGAATCGCTACAGCTTATTCAAAAGAAGGTGCAAACCTTGTCATTACCGGGCGTAATGTTCAGAAACTTGAAGATGCAAAAGAAGAATTAGAGAGATTGTATGGAAATAAGGTGCTGACTGTTCAGGCGGATGTTTCTGCAGGCGCTGACAACGAGACTGTTGTACAAAATGTTGTAGAGCAGGCAATGAATACATTTGGACGCATTGACGTACTGATCAATAATGCACAGGCTTCGGCTTCAGGTGTTACATTGGCAGATCATACGACAGAGCAGTTTGACCTGGCGCTTTATTCCGGATTGTATGCAACTTTTTACTATATGAAAGCGTGCTATCCGCATCTTGCCGAAACAAAAGGAACGGTTATCAATTTTGCGTCCGGCGCGGGACTTTTCGGTAATTATGGACAATGCGCGTACGCGGCAGCAAAGGAAGGAGTGCGGGGGCTTACAAGGGTAGCGGCAAATGAGTGGGGAAAGGATGGAATTAATGTAAATATCATCTGTCCGCTCGCATGGACCGCGCAGCTTGAGAACTTTGAAAAAGCATATCCGGATGCTTTCAAGCAAAACGTAAAGATGCCGCCGATGGGCCATTATGGAGATGCTGAGAAGGAAATCGGACGCGTATGCGTACAACTGGCCTCTCCGGACTTTAAGTATATGAGCGGAGAGACGCTTACTCTTGAAGGCGGTATGGGACAGAGACCGTAGCTTAAAAAATTTGACGAAAGAAGGTATGATAAAAATGAGCAGACTAGAGCTTGATTCGCCTAAAAAAGCCCGTATTGTCATGGAAGAGCTTTACAAGGATTTAGAGCGAAGAATCGAATCAAGTCCTCCGGGACTATGTCCGGTTGATATGTCACGCGCATTTCTGGAGCTGTGCCACGCGCAGACCTGCGGGAAATGTGTGCCGTGCCGTATCGGACTTGGACAGCTGAACCATTTCATCAAGGACGTGCTTGACGGAAAAGCGACGATGGAGACGCTGGAAGTTATGGAGCAGACTGCCCTTTCCATTATGGAATCCGCAGACTGCGCGATTGGCTACGAGGCGGCCAACATGGTGTACAAGGGGCTGATCGGATACCGTGATGATTATATTGAGCATATTGAGCATGGACGCTGCACCTGTACATACAGCCAGCCTGTACCGTGCGTTTCCCTGTGTCCGGCACATGTGGATATCCCGGGATACGTTGCACTGGTGGGAGAAGGACGCTATGCGGATGCCATAAGGTTAATACGCAAGGACAATCCGTTCCCGACTACATGCGGCTTTATCTGTGAGCATCCGTGCGAGGCGAGATGCCGCAGGAATATGATGGACGACGCAGTAAATATCCGGGGGCTTAAGCGTGTTGCCGCAGATTTCGCGGGAGAGGTTGACCCGCCGGCATGTGCGCCGTCAACGGGCAAGAAAGTTGCCGTATTGGGCGGAGGCCCGGGAGGTTTAAGCGCGGCTTACTATCTGCAGCTTATGGGCCATCAGACTACCGTATACGAGATGCTGCCTAAGCTTGGGGGCATGCTCCGCTACGGCATCCCGAACTACCGTCTGCCGAAGGACCGTCTGGAGGACGATGTGAACGCCATCTTGAAGACCGGCGTTGAGGTAAAGCACGGGCTTAAGATTGGGCCGGACATTACAATCCAGCAGCTCCAGAAGGAGTACGATGCAGTGCTGATAACCATCGGCGCAAGCACCGACAAAAAGCTGGGGCTTGAAGGGGAAGAGGCGGAAGGAATCTTCTCCGCGGTTCAGTTCTTAAGGAACGTAGGAAAGAATATCATCATGGATCTTACGGGCAAGGAAGTTGCGGTTATTGGGGGCGGCAATGTAACTATGGATGCTGTCCGCACGGCGAAACGTCTCGGCGCGAAGAAGGTCAGTGTCGTATATCGTAGAAGAGTGGCGGATATGACCGCCCTGCCGTCAGAGATTGAGGGCGCGATTGCAGAGGGCATTGAAGTGCAGACGCTTAAGGCTCCGTCCTCTCTCGACATCGATGAGAATAATCATGTAAAGGGTATCTATGTATCTCCGCAGATGATAAGCGCCATCAAGGACGGACGCGCCAGCATCAGGCCTACAGGCGAGGAGGACATCTATATTCCGTGCGATATCTTAGTTGTTGCCATCGGGCAGAATATTGAGACAAAGCATTTTGAAGATGCGGGAATTCCGGTAAACCGGGGCAAGATTGTGACAAAGAACAACGGCGCGATTGAGAATCTTCCGGGCGTGTTCGCCGGCGGAGATTGTGCAAGCGGACCGGCATCTGTAATCAAAGCGATTGCCGCAGCCAAAGTTGCGGCAGCGAATATTGACGAGTATCTGGGCTACCATCATGAGATTTCCTGTGATGTGGAGATTCCGGAGGCACGTCTTGACGACCGCACACCATGCGGCAGAGTGAACCTGACCGAGCGTGAGGCTTGCGAGAGAGTGAAGGACTGGGACGGCTGTGAGAACTGCATGACCGAGCGTGAGGCAAAGCAGGAGGCAAGCCGGTGCTTACGGTGCGACCACTTTGGATATGGAATCTTTAAAGGAGGCAGAGAGACATTATGGTAAATCTTACAATTGATGGAAAACAGATATCTGTACAGGAAAACACCACAATCATGGAAGCTGCCGCTCAGAACGGGATTCCGATTCCGAAACTCTGTTATCTGAAGGGAATCAATGAGATTGCAGCGTGCCGTGTGTGTGTCGTTGAATTAGAGGGAAAAGAAAAATTAATTACATCCTGCAATAATGTGGCGGAAGAGGGCATGGTCATCTATACTAACAGCCCGAAAGTAAGAAGGCACAGGAGGAATACGGTGGAGCTTATCCTGTCACAGCATGACTGTCTGTGCGTGACGTGTCCAAGGAGCGGCAACTGCAGCTTGCAGAAGGTTGCGAATGATCTGGATATCCTGGAGATTCCGTTTAAGCAGGAGTTGGAGCACCAGCCGTGGAACAGGGAATTTCCGTTAATTCGCAATTCTGCCAAATGTATCAAGTGCATGCGCTGTATCCAGGTCTGCGACAAGGTGCAGGGACTTCATATCTGGGATCTGGAAGGAACCGGCTCCCGCACGACAGTAAATGTATCCGGCCACAAAAAGATTGAGGATTCCGCATGTTCCCTGTGCGGTCAGTGTATTACCCACTGCCCGGTAGGAGCGCTTACCGAGAGGAGCGATACGGGGAAGGTATGGAAGGCAATTGCCGACCCGGACAAGATTGTGGTTGCACAGGTTGCCCCGGCGGTGCGCGCGGCGTGGGGAGAATATCTGGGTCTTGCGCCTGAGGACGCGACTATTGGAAAGATACTTGATTCCCTGAAACGGATGGGCGTAGATTATGCATTTGACACTTGTTTCTCGGCAGACCTTACGATTATGGAAGAAGGTACGGAGTTCGTCAAGAGATTTACTTCCGGTGAATTGAAAGAGCGTCCGATGTTTACCTCCTGCTGTCCGGGATGGGTGAGGTTTATCAAATCCCAGTTCCCGCATCTGGTGAAATACCTGTCTTCCGCAAAGTCGCCGCAGCAGATGTTCGGCGCAGTCATGAAGACTTATTTCGCACAGAAACTTGGCGTAAGCCCGGAGAGGATTTTTACCGTATCTGTAATGCCGTGCGTGGCGAAGAAGGCAGAGCGGGAGATGGAGCTTTTCTATGAGGAATACGCAGGGCATGATATTGACGCGGTTGTTACTACAAGAGAGCTGGTAAGGATGATTCGCTCAACACACATTAGCCCGGATACCCTTAAGGATATCGAGAGCGACCGCCCGATGCAGGAAGGCACGGGGGCGGGCGTTATCTTCGGAGCGACCGGCGGCGTTATGGAGGCGGCTTTAAGGAGCGCTTACTTCCTGATCAAGGGCGAGAATCCTCCGGCGGATGCTTTCAAGGCAGTCCGCGCCCAGGGATTCAACGAGAACAACGGCGTTCAGGAGGCGTCTTTTGCAGTGGACGATATCCAGGTGAGGACTGCGGTAGTCAGCGGGCTTGGCAATACAAGGGCGCTCATTAATAAGATTGAGAAGGGCGAGGTTCAGTATGACTTCGTGGAAGTCATGGCGTGTCCGGGAGGCTGCGTAGGCGGCGGCGGGCAGCCAATCCATGACGGCGAGGAGCTTGCGTTTGAGCGCGGCAAGAACCTGTATTATCTGGATGAACATGCGAATCTCAGGTACTCCCACGAGAATCCGGATATTGACCTGCTCTACAAGGAATTCTTCGGCGAGCCGAATGGACATAAGGCGCATATGCTGTTACATAGCGACCATTTGGATGATCTGGCGAACGGAAGGTAAAAGAAAAAATTATAATGATTGGTATGTCAGATAAAGAAAATCTCCGGAGAAGTGCTCCGGAGATTTCTGTGTTTAATGAGTGTTGCACATTTCTGCAATTTCTACCCCCCAGGGCGGCAGGAGAAATGTTTCGCCGGAGGATATTTTCTTTTCTTCCGGCAGGAGTAGTACCGCGTCATTTCCCTCATGGGTGACGGTCTGCGTATCAGCGGAATAATTCAGGTAATAGATAATCTCCTTTCTGTCGTCATTGAATCCACGTTTTACAATAATCGGGAATCTATGACGGGCTTTTATGCCGGCATTGGATGCGATATATGCGGTCAGCTCGTCGATTGCCGTCTCTTCCTCGAAATAGCAGCCGATATAGTACGCCTTTCCTGAATGATGGGAGTGCGCCGTGACGGCAGAGTAATTCCCCCATGCGTTATGGTGATATGCGGCAAGGGTGTCCGCGCCGTCAGTCATGACAAGCTCCATCCATTCACGGACGGGAACATTTTTCTTTTCCGAACCGATGCGAAAGTCAAGACCGACATTTTGCGGGATGGTAAACTGGTCGTAGCGGATTCCTAAGCATTCCGCCAGGATATGGGGCTGGGTGTCGTGATAAATCTTTATATGCTCATCCGAGAATGCGCTGCGGAAGGTAACGGCGAGATGCCCGCCTCCTGCCGTGTATTCTTTCAGGGCGAGGAGCGTCGCCTCATCCGCAGAGTACAGGCACGGTACAAAGACTATGCGGTATTTGTTAAGGTGCATATCCTGCGGGGAAATGATGTCGTACTCGACGTTGTTCCGGTACAGGGAATCGGCAATCCAGCGGAAGACGGTGTTGTAGCTTAAGGCTTTCAGGTTCCCGGTGGGGAAGTGGGAAAGACCGGAGAGGGATTCGTGGCTTACAAGGATTGCAGCCCGGTTTTCTTTCCGCAGATTTTTAATCTTTCCTTCGATTTTCTTAAGCTCCGCGCCGAACTGCGCTGCCTCCCGGTACGTCTCATTTTCGGAGAAATCATGGGAGAGTACGCCCTTCCAGTAGCTTTCGAAGGAGTTGTGTATGGAGTGCCAGTGCCAGTACATCACGCTGTTTGCGCCGTTTGCCAGATGGCTGTAGGCGCAGAGCCTTAATTGTCCCGGGAAAGGCAGCCATTGGGGATTCCCCTGCGCCTGGGTCTCTAAAATCAGGTAGTTATCCCGCTTTAAGGCGCGGGCAATGCTGCCGCAGGCGGTAATCTCTGCGCCTGTCAGGTTGTCCTGGGAAGGGTGGTAGATGTCCGCACCGGCAACGTCCATATACGGGGCGGAGGCGAAAGGGTCAGCGTCCGGCTGGATGCCGAAAGAATGTCCGACCCATTCAAAGTCAAAGTTGTGGGTGATGAACTGATGGGGCTTTCGGTATTCCTTGATGATATCTGCTTGGAAACGGTGGAAATCCGCTACAAGCTTTCGCTGGAATTTGGCGTATTCCGCCGCGAGGCTCCCGTTGATGGTGCCTCTCACGTCCGGGAAATCCTCCCAGTCGTCAATGCGGTTTGACCAGTAGTCGAGACCGAATTCGCGATTGAACTCTTTGATGTCCGGAAACTGTTTTTTCAGGCTTTCCACGAACATTGCCTGCGCCCGGGAACCGGCAGTGTGGTAGTGATGCGTTTCATTGTCAATCTGATACCCGATGACATTGGGATGCGCGCATACATGCGCCATAAGTACGCGGATAATTTTTTCCGCATAGTGAAGGTATACGGGGCTTGTGAGGTCCATGTTCTGCCTGCGCCCGTATATCTCCTGTCCGTCCTCCGTGAGGGCGAGGATGTCCGGAGCCTTTTTTGCCAGCCATGCCGGGATGGCGTAGGTCGGCGTGCCGATGATGACATTCATGCCAAACTGGCTGGCGGCATCGAGCATACGGTCAAGATGGGTGAAGTCATAAGCTCCTTCTGAAGGCTCAAGGGTACTCCATGTAGATTCTGCGATGCGGACGGTGTTCATCCCGGCATCCTTCATCATCTGGAAATCCCGGCGGGTCCGCTCGCAGGGAAGATATTCGTCATAGTAGGCCGCGCCGAAAAAAATGTGGTCTGTCTTCATGCAGATAGTTCCTTTCTTGTGTGTTTTCATGTGCTAGTATAACCATAGCATTTTTGTGTGCCGGATACAAGATTTTGGTTGACATTTTGGGTGGAGCTGCGATATATTATTAAGTACATTCAGAAAGACAGAGACATTTCTAACTATACATTGCCCGCAGTCTGCGGGTTCTTTCGCACAAAGATTCAGAAGATGCCGTAACACAGGCATATCGAAGAAAATCCAAAATCATATTAACAGTTGCAAAAGAAAATCAAGTTGATTATACTGAAAGGAGAAAATATGGCAGAAGGAAGGCTGCAGTGGCATCCTGCTTTCAGCGCGGCGTTTCATATTGAATTGAATGACGAACTGGAAAATTTGTATATCGAAGAGGAGCATATGCTCAGTAAAAAGCCGTTACAGATTGACATGCTGATTATCAAAAAGGATAAGGAAAAGGCTGTCCGAAAAAATATAGGCAGGATTTTCCGGGAACATAACATCGTAGAGTACAAAGAGCCGGACGATTATCTGAGCTTAAACGATTTTTATAAGGTATACGGGTATGCCTGCCTGTATCAGTCGGACACGGAAAAGGTGGGGGAGATAGACCCAAAGGAGATTACCATTACGTTTGTATGCAATCATTATCCAAGGAAAGTGATAAAACATATTGGAACGGCCAGAAAGATTCGCTGTGAAAGACAGGAACCAGGGATATATTATTTAATCGGAGATATGTTCCCGATGCAGATATTGGTAACAAAGGAATTGCCAAAGAAAGAAAACTACTGGCTGCAGAGCCTGAGGAATAACCTGAAAGCGGGCGCAGAGATACAGGAACTTTTGATGCGTTATGAAAGAAAAAAGCATAAAACGTACTATCCGGAGCTGATGGATTTAATTGTGCGCGCGAACTGGGAATTGATAAAGGAGGAGAAGAAAATGTGTGAGGCGTTGAAGGAATTATTTGCGGATGAGCTTAAGGAATCTGAGGAAAAGGGGATGAAAAACGGCTTGAAACAGGGAATGGAAACTGGCATAAAACAGGGAATGGAGAGCGGCTTAAAACAAGGCCTGCAAAATGGCCTTGAGCTTGCAAAGAACATATATAAGCTGTTTAAGGCGGGTGCTTCTCCTGAAAAAATCGCTGAGGAGTTCGGTCTGTCCGTGGAGCAGGTAAGGGAAATGCTGGAGTAGTGAAAAAGAATGAGTGTTTTGGAAGACTTTTCGGCGGATGTTTTCGTAAGAAATCAATGAGACCGGAAAGTCTGCGGAGAATTTCTTTCTTCAAAATCTTATCGGTGGTGTACCGTCAAAATTGTTCAAGGATGCCCTACAGGCATATCAAAGAAAAATCTAAGAGAATCCAAAGTCACATAACAGTTGCAAAAGAAAATCAAGTTGATTATACTGAAAGGAGAAAATATGGCAGAGGGAAGGCTGCAGTGGCATCCTGCTTTCAGCGCGGCGTTTCATATTGAATTGAATGACGAACTGGAAAATTTGTATATCGAAGAGGAGCATATGCTCAGTAAAAAGCCATTACAGATTGACATGCTGATTATCAAAAAGGATAAGGAAAAAGCTGTCCGAAAAAATATAGGCAGGATTTTCCGGGAACATAACATCGTAGAGTATAAAGAGCCGGACGATTATCTGAGCTTAAACGATTTTTATAAGGTATATGGATATGCCTGTTTTTACCAGTCTGACACAGAAAAGGTACAGGAGATTGACCCGGAAGAGATTACCATAACTTTCGTGTGCAATCATTATCCGAGGAAAGTGGTAAAACATATTGGAAGAGCCAGAAAGATTCGCTGTGAAAGACAGGAACCGGGGATATATTATTTGATTGGGGATATGTTTCCGATGCAGATATTGGTAACAAAGGAATTGCCAAAGAAAGAAAACTACTGGCTGCAGAGCCTGAGGAATAACCTGAAAGCGGGCGCAGAGATACAGGAACTTTTGATGCGTTATGAAAGAAAAAAGCATAGAGCGTACTATTCGGAGCTGATGGATTTAATTGTGCGCGCGAACTGGGAATTGATAAAGGAGGAGAAAAAGATGTGCGAGGCATTGAGGGAGTTATTTGCAGACGAGTTGAAGGAATCTGAGGAGAATGGCATGAAAAAAGGCCTACAAAATGGTCTCGAGCTTGCAAAGAACATATATAAGCTGTTTAAGGCGGGTGTTTCTCCTGAAAAAATCGCTGAGGAGTTCGGTCTGCCCGTGGAGCAGGTAAGGGAAATGGTGGAGTAAGTATTTCGTTATGGAGATAAATAAAAAAGAAAACATTACAGATATGACCCGGGGGCCGGTGTTTCCCCAGATGGCGCGTTTTGCGCTCCCGGTGCTCTTCGGGATGCTTTGCCAGCGGCTTTATAATTTTGCCGATACATACATTGTGGGGCATTTCCTGGGAGATGAGGCGCTGGCGGCGGTCAGCATAGCGGGAACGGCGACCTACATGTTATTTTCCATCATCATGGGCGTGACGACAGGAGTCGGGGTTGTGGTATCCCAGTTTTACGGAGCGCAGAAGGAGGACGAGATCAGGAAAGCTTTTGCGGCAGGAGGATATGTGGCGGCGGCAATGGCGCTCGTCATCACGGCGGCGGGTATCCTTACGACGCGTCCGCTCCTTGGTCTTTTGCGTACTTCCAGGGAGCTGTTGCCTATGGCGGCAGCGTATCTTCTGGTCATCTATGCGGGCAGCAGCGCGACGATGCTGTACAATTTCAGCGCGGCTGTCCTGCGGGCTTTGGGAAATTCTTTTGTGCCTCTTTTGTTCCTGATTCTGTCAAGTGTGCTGAATATAGGTTTAGACGTGGCGTTTATTGCGTGGATTCCCATGGGTACGGCTGGGGCGGCGCTTGCCACCATACTTGCACAGTTGATCTCAGGGGTGCTGTGCGTGTGGTATACGTTTCGGATGCTGCCCTTTTTGAAGATGAGGGGCAGGGAGAGGTGTCCGGATATGCGGCTTATAAGAGAAGTGCTGCGCTATGGGATTCCTACGGGTCTTCAGATGAGCATTATCTCAATATCGGATATGACGCTGCAGGCGGTAATCAATACTTACGGCACGGTGATGATTGTGGCTTATGGGGTGTGTATGAAGGTAGAAGGGCTGGGTTTCCAACTTGCAGATGCCATCGGCTCGGCGGTGGGAACATTTACCGGGCAGAATATCGGTGCGGGAGATTATGACAGAGTGAAAAAGGGAGTCCGCAGCGCATATTTTTTAAATGTGCTGTGCTACGGGATTTTCTGCCCGGCGGTATTCGTGTTCGCAGAGCCGATTATGGAGGCATTTACGCAGACGCCGGAGGCAGTGAGCCTTGGTGTTGAATATTTGCGGATATTTACGGCGTTTTTCCTGGCAGGGGGGATACTGGTCGTGTATCATAACATCCTCCGGGCGTCGGGGGATGTGGCGGTCACGGTGCTGATGGGCGTCAGCGAGGTAGTTACGCGGATTGGATGTGCATTTTTGCTGCCACTTCTGTTCGGCTATCGTGGCTTGTGGTTTGTCTCGCCTCTTACATGGACTTGCGCTGCACTCGTAGGCGGAGTCAGGTATTATTCCGGTGCGTGGGAGAGACGCGGGAATGCGGAGAAGACAGTGGAGAAATTCCAAGATGTGGAGAAGACGGCGGAAAAATGTCAGGATGCGGAAAAACAGCCGGAAAAGCAATAGAATGTGGAAAAGATGTGCAAAAGTGCCGGAAAACGGGGATAGGAGGAGCGGCATATGGGAAAGAAGAAAAAGTCAAAGATAGAATTCCGGTATTACCGTATGCCGGAGGAGACTCCGTTTTTGGCGCTTTTGGGGGAAAAATGGGTGCAGAATTACGGGAGGGATGTGGATTATCTGCATTTTCACAACTATCTGGAGATTGGCTATTGCTATGACGGCACAGGGTCACTGATTCTCGGGGATAAAGATTACCGGTTCAGCGGCGAGCAGTTTTCTATTATTCCGCAAAACTACCTCCATACAACGAACAGTGACCCGGGTACGGTGAGCAAGTGGGAATATCTGTTTATCGATGTGGATGCGATTCTCAACCAATTTTACCGGGCAGACCGTCCGAAAACCTGCCTTGATATGATGCAGATGACTTGGGTAGATACATCCTGAGAGTTAGGATGATTTACATATAAAAATGCGTACCTTGACAACTGAATAAAGTGTATAAAATCAT
>Ga0209694_1002001_pt1 | contig 18705 bp, 17 predicted proteins | sample GluameincwithD2O_FD_187499 | JGI IMG/M metagenome (GOLD analysis project Ga0209694, IMG submission 187499) | Mouse cecum microbial communities from Vienna, Austria - Glucosamine amended microcosms incubated with D2O (SPAdes) (version 2) | ecosystem: Host-associated > Mammals > Digestive system >... | reverse complement strand
TAGTAAGATGAGTGTAGTGGTTCATAGATATGCCCTCCTGATTCATTTGGTTTGGTCACCATTAGTGTATCATGGGTGCTTCTATGTTCCACTTTTTTTAGTGTTGCACTTAAAGTGTAAATTCAAGAGGGAAATCAAGGAATAGGTTACATAAAAAAACGGTCCGCTCCATTTTTATCAATCTGTATAGATTATATTATAAATAGGAGTCAAAGAATGCAGGTATTGAATCCAAAATACTTAATAATATATCAGTAATACACATTTTTTTGAAATGATTTGCTTAAAAAATTCACGTTTCTCCCATAATCTTGCAATTTTATGTTGAGGTTTTTGTAAGGTATGCTATTATTGACGAGTGAACGTTATTGTTTTCAGTATTTATATCATAAATAATTCGTCAAAAGGAATCTTCAATTCAAAGGAGGGGTTTTGTGAGGGGATATACAATCGCCGTAGCAGGAACAGGATATGTCGGTCTATCCATCGCGACCTTGTTGTCACAATACAACAAAGTCATAGCTGTCGATATCGTTCCTGAAAAAGTGGAATTGATCAATCAAAGAATCAGTCCGATCCAGGACGACTATATAGAAAAATATCTAGCTGAAAAAGAATTGGATCTGGAAGCGACAACGAATGCGAAAGAAGCATATGCAAAAGCCGATTTTGTTGTGATTGCCGCACCAACCAACTATGATTCGAAAACGCAACACTTTGACACAAGTGCCGTGGAAAATGTTATAGAAACCATATTGGAAGTCAATCCAAACGCGATGATGGTCATTAAATCGACCATTCCAGTCGGATATACCAAGTATGTCAAAGAGAAATATGGCATCAACAACATCTTGTTTAGTCCCGAGTTCTTAAGAGAATCCAAAGCGCTCTACGATAACTTATATCCATCTCGAATCATCGTAGGATGTGATAAACAAACGGAAGAGAAGGCAAAAGAGTTTGCCAAACTCTTACAGCAAGGCGCTATCAAACAAGATGTTGATACGCTCTTTATGGGAACGACAGAAGCGGAAGCTGTGAAGTTGTTTGCCAATACCTACCTTGCATTGCGGGTATCGTATTTTAACGAATTAGATACCTATGCGGAAATGAAGGGACTCAACACCAAAGACATTATTGAAGGTGTATGTCTTGATCCAAGAATTGGAACACACTACAACAACCCAAGCTTTGGATATGGCGGGTACTGTCTTCCAAAAGACACGAAACAGCTTTTAGCCAATTATGAAGATGTGCCACAAAACATGATGAGCGCCATTGTCGAAAGCAATCGGACAAGAAAAGACTATATTGCGGATCGAGTTTTGCATTTGGCTGGTGCTTATGAAGAAAACGATCAATGGGATATTCAAAAAGAAAAAGAAGTCGTTGTTGGAGTGTATCGACTCACCATGAAATCCAATTCCGACAATTTTCGGCAAAGCAGTATTCAAGGCGTTATGAAACGAATCAAAGCCAAGGGAGCCAAAGTCATCGTATATGAGCCAACTTTGGAAGATGGAACAACATTCTTTGGGTCGAAAATTGTTAACAATCTAGAAGATTTTAAAGAACAAAGCCAAGCCATCATCGCAAATAGATTCAGTGAAGAACTGAATGATGTAGAAGAGAAAGTGTATTCTAGGGATTTGTTTAGGAGAGATTGAATGACAAAACAAAAGAAGTTTCTTGATGTTTATAATGATTATAGTGCTATTGAAGGGGATAAGAATTTTAATCAAGAATTTTTATACCATTATACAAATAGCCCAGAGGCAGTATTGGGAATTTGTAACGGAGATAAAATCCATGATCCATATTTTCGAGCCACAGAACTGAAAGAGTTTTGGAATAAACAAAACGATCCTGAAGAAGGAAGACTTTTTATTGAGTATTTAAAACATTATTTTGAAGCTCAACCTGATGAATCTTTAAAATCTCTTTTTTTTGAAGTTCTGAATAATGAAAATCAAAATGAGGACTATCATCTCGATTCTATTATGGAAGAAACCAATACTGAGGTATTGTGCACATGTTTGAATTCAGATTTAGAGAATATGTGGCGAGATTATTCCGGGGCTCGAGATGAAAAGGCTATGGGCTATAAGCTTGTGCTTAATAAAGAAAAACTTTTAACCACTTTATATATTAAGGTAAATGGGGAAGAAAAAAGAAAAAGTCTTTTTGGGGAGAAGATATTTAAGTTCACTCCCATTATATATAATAAGCATAAGCAAGAAGAAATCATTAAGAGATTTGCTGATGAATTCTTAAATTCGAGTGATATAGGTAATTTAGAGGAATGGCTTCGTGTAAGATATCTGATCTTGCACAGCGAGTTTTTATCGATTGCATTTAAGAATGGTGATAAATTTAAGGATGAAAAAGAATATAGAATTTGGGTAAATATCGCGAATTTAGATGAACTCAAGCCGGAAGAGCCAGAGAATGAAAATGGAAAGGCTTATTTTTCGTTCTATTTTGATCCAGACGCAATCGAGGAAATTGTTTGTTTAAACGAAGATGCAAAGAAAAAAATTGAAAAGGATATTCATGATATAAAATTATCAGTTAAAGCATAGAGAGGAGGGTGTAAATGAATAAAGCCGAAAAAAAACACTTATTGATTTACGCCCATTACTATATACCGGATGTGGCTTCCACAGGCCAAATTGTCAAAGAGCTGGCAGAAGGGATGCTTGACACATTTCAAATCACAATTATTTGTGTGGTTCCATCTTACGGAGGCGTTGTTGAAGAAGAATACAAAAAGCAGCGCTTCTATTATGAAACCATTCATGGAGTGGATGTGATTCGGATACGAGTGCCGGAATTTACAAAAGCCGATAAAGTAAGCCGGGTAAAAAATATTGTGAGTTATTTCTTTGGAGCGATGCACGCGACAGTCAAAGTAAAAAATGTCGATTATGTGTTCTCCATTTCTCAGCCTCCCGTTCTAGGTGGATTGCTTGGAGTCTGGGGAAAATGGACAAAGAGAGCATCCTTCATTTACAATATTCAGGATTTTAATCCAGAGCAGATTTTAGCGGTGAATTATTCAAGAAATAAGCTCGTTACAAACTCTATGATGTTTTTTGATAAGTTTAGCTGCAAGCAAAGTGATCTTATCATTACAGTTGGTCGTGATTTGGTAGAAACCGTCAACCAGCGGTTTCAAAACAAGAAGGTTCCAAAAACTGTGATGATTAATAACTGGATTGACGAACAGGAAATTTATCCATTGGAAGAAAGCCATGAAAAGATCCAGGAATTTAAAAGACGCTATCATTTAGAAAACAAATTCATTATCATGTATTCTGGAAACCTTGGTCTATACTATGATTTGGAGAACATTTTAAAAGTCATTGAACAATTTAAACCAGATACAAAAACAAAAGAGGGAAAAGAAGTTTGTTTCGTGTTTGTAGGAGCAGGAACTGTTCAACATAAATTGGAAAAGTATGTTCAGGAACACCAAATGAGCAATGTCGTCTTTATTCCATATCAGAAGAAAGAAGATTTGATATTTAGCTTGAACGCGGCCGATGTGCATTGGGTAGTCAACGCCAAAGGGATCAAAGGGGTATCGTGTCCAAGCAAATATTATGGGGTAGCAGCTATCGCTTCTCCAGTATTAGGCGTTTTAGAACAAGATACGGAAATTCGATCGATCATTGAAGAAACCCAAAGCGGACTTGTGGTTGAACCAGGTGATTATCAAAAAATAAAAAGTCACATTCAATGGTTTATTGACCACGCCGGATCGAAAGAATTGAAAGAAATGGGCAAAAGAGGAAGAGAACATTTGGTTCAAAATTTAACTCGAAATCTTTCGATTCAAAAATATAAAGAAGAAATATTAAAGCTTTAATCAATCTTTTATCCAAAATAGAAATGAGGAAAAAATGAAGAAAATTTTAATTTCAAATAAAATTATTTTTATTACTGGGGTGGCAGGATTTATAGGATCCAATTTAGCAAAACGACTTCTACATGACTTTGAAAATATAAGAGTTGTTGGACTAGATAATATGAATGATTATTATGATGTTCAACTGAAAGAGGACCGATTAAAAGAACTCGAACAAGATGATCGATTTACTTTTATCAAAGGTAATCTTGGAAATAAAGAACGGATTATGTCCGTTTTTGAAAAATATAAGCCCAATGTAGTAGTTAATCTTGGCGGACAAGCGGGAGTACGCTATTCTATTGAAAATCCAGATGCTTATATCGAAGGAAATTTAGTCGGATTTTTCAATATATTGGAAGGATGCCGTTATTACCCGGTAGAGCATTTAGTATACGCTTCTTCATCAAGTGTATATGGTTCCAATAAAAAAGTTCCCTATTCTACAGAAGATATGGTTGACAATCCTGTTTCTCTTTATGCGGCTACAAAGAAGAGCGATGAATTAATGGCACATGCATATTCGAAACTTTACAATATTCCATCGACAGGGCTTCGCTTTTTTACGGTCTATGGTCCAGCAGGACGGCCGGATATGGCATATTTTGGATTTACTAATAAATTGATCAAAGGTGAAAAAATCCAAATTTTCAATTATGGAAATTGTAAAAGAGATTTTACATATATTGACGATATTGTTGAAGGAGTGGTACGCGTTATGCAGAGAGCTCCGGAAAAAAGGAATGGAGAAGATGGTCTTCCAATCCCTCCATATTCAATTTACAATATTGGAAATAATCATCCAGAAAATCTTTTGGAATTTGTTCAAATTCTTCAAGAAGAATTAATTAGAGCAGGAGTATTGCCGGAAGATTATGATTTTGAGGCACATAAAGAATTTGTGCCAATGCAGCCAGGTGATGTTCCTATAACTTATGCAGATACGAGTGCGTTAGAAAGAGATTTCGGGTATAAGCCAAATACTTCTTTAAGAGAGGGATTAAGAAAGTTTGCAGAGTGGTATAAAGAAAGAGAGAGCAAAAATGAAACTTGCAATTGATTTATTATGGGTTCGTCCTAAACAAGTGGGAGGAATCGAATCTTATATTCGAAATTTATTGGATGGTTTATTGTTGTTACCTAATCAAGAAATCGAGTATTGGCTTATAGTGTCCACTGATAACGAAAAAACTTTTTTAAAATACGAAAAAAAAGATAGATGTAATATTCATGTTTGCAAGATTAAATCAAAAAATGTATTTAAAAGAATTATTTGGCAAAATATGTATTTAGGAAGAGAAATAAAAAAATTGGGAATAAACATATGTTTCGAACCGTATTACTGCAAACCGTTTTTAGGAACTAAAAATATAAAATTCATCACAACGATTCATGACTTACAAGCTCTTCATTATCCAGAATATTTTTCTAAATTTAAAGTTGAATGGATGAAAATGAGTTGGAGAAATGCTTTGAAAACCTCTAAAAAAATAATAACCATTTCGAAATATGTAAAAAAAGATATAGAAGAGAATTTTCCAAAATATGGAAATAAAGTAGAAGTGATATATAATCCGATTTTAGTGGATAAGGATGAAATTTATGATTTTGAAATAATAGGTAAAAAGTATGGTATAAAAAAAGGAGAATTTTATTTCACTGTTTCTTCACTTTTGCCTCACAAAAATGTCAAAACTATAATAGAGGTGATTGATAAAATAAAAGCAAAAAATATATCTTTGCCTAGAAAGCTTGTAATATCAGGGGTAGGTGGAAAATCAAAATCTGAATTAGAGAATTTAATCGAGAGGTTAAACTTACAGGATGACATAATTTTAACTCCATTTATTAGTAATTCAGAAAGAAATGCTTTATATAAATATAGCAAAGCATTTCTTTTTCCGAGCCTATTTGAGGGATTTGGGATGCCTCCTGTAGAAGCTATGGTCTTAGGAACGACAGTAATTACAACAATGTCGACTTCTCTTAAGGAAGTAACTTTTGGAAAAGCTAATTATGTAAAAAATCCCTTGGATATAAACGAATGGATTGAATGCATGCTCCATGCAAAAAAAATGAAGTATGAATTTCGGGAGTTTGATAAAGAAATTATTGCTAAAAAGTATTATGATACTTTTAAATCCGTAGAAAGGATGTAGTTATGAGGATTTTGATAATTAATGACCAAATCGAAGGAGGAGGAACAGAGATACAAACCCTTCGTGAGTTTAATAATTTTGTGGAACATGGAAATGAAGCATTTATTTTGACATTTGATAACCGATATCCTGTTCAACTTGATTATGAAAATAATAAAATATTGAATTTCCCTATACGTTTGAATGATCTGAAAAAAACTTGCTATCGATTATTTTCTTCTCGATATATATATATAATTAAAAAGTTGATAAAGGATATTTCGCCAGAGTATATCCATTTAAATAATGTAAAAACCATTCCAATAGATATTTTAAAAATTGTTAAATCATATTCGAATATACAAACTTTGCGAGATTTTAGTTATATCTGTCCTAAAGGAACTGCAATTTTAGAGGATGGAAGTGATTGCAATGGATATATGCATAATAACTGTTTGAGAAAATGTGGGGAAGAGAAATTTAATTTAAAGCTGTTTTTTAAATATATAACTTTAGTGAATGTGAATAAGAAAAGAGTAAAGTGTATTGATAAAATGGTAACACCAAGTAGATGTTTATCTCATTTATGTAATATAAATGGCTTACCAACTGTAGTATTGAATAATCCATTTGATTTTTCTATCCTAAAAAAGGAGACGCAGAATTACTCTTCAAATACCTATCTATATTATGGGGAAATATCGAAAAAAAAGGGAGTTGAAGTATTATTAAAATCTTTTTCTATATTTCATAAAAAATACCCTGATTCGAAATTATGTATTGCGGGAAAAATTCTAGATGAATTTAAAGAGACATTTTTTGAATTATTAGATTCAGAATATTGTGAATATTTAGGAGAATTAAGTAATGATAAAATAATGGAGCTATATAAAAAAATTTATTGTGTAGTAGTCCCCTCTCTTTGGATTGAGAATTATCCTAATACTGTATTGGAAGCGATAGCAAGTAAAACTCTTGTATTAGGCAGTGATAGAGGAGGAATACCAGAGCTAATTTTAAATGAACAGTTTCGATTTAATATCTTAGATGAAGCAGATGTGTACAATAAATTGTGTTTTAGCAGGGAAATTTCGAAAGATGATTATAATAAAGTAACAGAAAAACAGTATAGATTTATTTATCAAAATAATTCTCAAAATGAATATTATAAGAGGTTAGCCAATATACTGTCAAATGTTAAAAGAGGTAGGAAAAATGATTGTTAAACAAAAAATACTAAATATAAATTTTTGGTTAAGTTTAGCTATTATAATTAATATATATGGCCTTTTTTTGCAGGAAATAACTAAAGTGGATTCTTTTTTGTTTCTTGTTCCTCCTCTTTTAGTTACGATAGTCAATTGGGGTTACAAAAAAAAAATCATAAATAATTTTACACTAACTACAATTTGTTTTGTATTATTTTTTATTCCTTTTTTGCAAAATATAATATTTGGGATCAGCATGGGAAGAATTAAGTATATTATATATATTGGTTTTTTTTATTTGATTGTACCTTTGCTAAATAAAAAAAGTTGGTATTGGATCAAAGGCTCATTAATATTGGTGGGAGTTTTACTTAATTTGGATGCTTTGATTCATATTCCAGAAATTCTTTCTTCTGGATTAAGAATTTTTAACATTAAAGGATTACTTATTTTAGATAAACCTATTTATTCTATGGTATTAACCCTTACTATTTCTTTTTTATTAGTAGAAATCGCATTGAAAAAAAATAAATATGTATTCTTATCATGGAGTTATATAGGTATATCATTATTTGTGAATATCTTTTTTTTGCAATCAAAGTCATCCATTTTATGTTTGATAACGGCGTTAGCGGTATTTTATTTAAATGCAAGCCGAAAAATAAGGAGAAGAATTATTTTTTTAATAGTTTTTTCTTCTGTGTTATTATTTCTATTCTCTTATTTTTTTCCACAATATATCCCAGAATATATAAAAGCATTTTTTTATAAAGTTATTGGAAATAGTGGAAATCAAGTATATGATAGGTATAATTTAACTTTTGATCATAGAAAAATAATTAGAGAGTTTGCATTAGGTTTATTTTGGAAAAATCCAATTTTAGGTGTAGGATTTGGTAATTACTCGTTTTATGCAATTCAAAATCTTCCTGGATTTGCAACCCAAACAGAATCTTCCTTCTTAAATGTTTTTATAGAAGGAGGGGTAATATATGGATTAGGATACATAACTTTGAATTTATATTTATTTTGCGAGCTTTTTCTCAAAAGAAAAAAAATGCTCAGACAAAGCGGATATATCTACATAGAAATGATGCTCATGATTTTGTTAATATTTATATTTAACTTCCAAAATGATTATATTAATTTTTGTTATTGGATTTTAATGGCCATTATTACTTCTTATGTTTTATATCCAGATAAATACAAAATGGGAGGATATAAATAATGATACATAGAACATTCATCAAAAAAAATATATTGTATAAATATTGGGGACTAAGGAAAATTAAATTTGGAAAATTAGGAAAAAATGTTAGAGTTTCGCTTCCTATTTCATTTGGAAATCCACAAAATATTTATATAGAAGATAATGTTTTCATTGGAACGGAATGCTATTTTAATGCACTATCGGATATAATTATAAGTGAAGGAACAATGATTGGCCCTAGATGTATATTTGTTAGTAGCAATCATAATTATAATTCTGAAGGATTACTAGCGGTTCCCTATGATAATTATATTTATGATAAAAAAATTATAATAGAAAAAAATGTATGGATTGGAGCAGGTGTAGTTATTTCACCAGGCACCATAATAAGAGAAGGCGCAGTTATAGCAGCTGGAACTTGCATTTATGGAGAAATTCCATCTTTTTCGATTGTTGGATCTAGCAAATATAGAATAATAAAAGAAAGAAATAAAGAGCAATATCTTGAATTAGCTAAGAATGGAAAAATATATAATAAAATTTTCGCTGGAAAACCGTTTATAATGAAGGATGATAATCATGAAAATAATTAAAAGAATTTTTTTCTCATCTGTTGGAATTCGAGTGATAACAGTTGGTTTAAGCTTTATATCAAATGTAATTATTAACAGATCTTTAGGGCTAGCATTAAAAGGTCAATATACTACACTGGTAAATTATGCTAATTTTTTACAACTAGTATTAAATCTTGGGGTATGTTACGTGTATCCACCAATGAAAAGTAAAGATAAAGAAGAGTCAAAGGATATAGTTTTATCTTTGATTTGGGTGCAATTTATAGTTTTATCTATGTTTTTTATGATTTCTATTTTGTTTATAAGAAATTACAATCTATTTTTGGTTGGTTTACTATCTTTATTTATGATTCTAAATGGGCAGATAATTTTTTTGGCTCTCATTGATAATATATATTCAAGGAATATATCTCTCTTATTATCTACGATTTTATTCTTAATCATGAATGTTTTTCTGGTAATTTATTTTAAAGGAGATATGTATTTAATCTTATATATACTAATTTTAAAAAACGGATTAGAATGTATATATATATGTTTTAGAAATCGTTATTTTATTTTAAAAAAACGACTTATTAACAAAAACAATTTACTCATGATCATTAAATATGGAATACCTACTGCATTTTTGGCTGTATTAATTTCTTGTAACTACAATATAGATATTTTTATGTTAACTTGGCTGAAAAGTGGTGATGTTGAGGTGGGAATATATGGTGTGGCATATTCGCTGTCAAACATGTTGTGGATATTGCCCGATGCATTTAAAGAGTTAATATACAATAAAACGATTAAAAAAGTTGAATACAAGGTTATAGTAAAATACATTAAAATTAATTTATTCTTATGCTTTATTATTTGTATTGGATTTCTTATTTTTGGAAAATTCTTTTTAGAATTTGTGTATGGAGAACAGTATGGAGTAGCCTTTCCAGTAACGCTTACACTTTTTTTTGGTATTTTACCTATGGTCGCTTTTAAATTAATTCATCCTGTTTATGTAAATATAGGTAAATCGAAAACAGTAGTTTTTATATTAGGTGGAGCAGTAATTATAAATATAATTGGTAGTTTACTTTTTATTCCTTTTTATGGTGCATTAGGAGCATCTCTGGCTAGTGTTTTTTCATATTTGTTATGTGGAATCTTGTTTTATATTAAATTTAAAAAAGATTTTGAAGAAAGAAGTGATGCAAAAATATGATTTTTTTAAAAAAAATTTATAATGTTTTATTAAGCTATATAACGCTATTTAAATATAAATTAATTTATGGAGATAAATTTGTATTTTCTTGGTCCGATAGATTAGACAAATCAGTAAAAATAAGAATTAATGGAAACGGGAAACTTATATTAGGGAAAAGAGTAGGAATAAGGTCGGAAGTGATTTTTAATATTACAAATGGAAGAATATATATAGGAGATGATGTTTTTTTTAATGATTTTTGTTGTCTAAATGCACGAAAAAATATAATTATAAAAAATGGAAACATAATTGGTCAATCTGTTAAGATGTATGATCATGATCATGATTATAAAAAAAATTTCAGAGAAGATTTTATTGTAGATGATATTATGGTTGATACTAATTGTTGGATTGGCAGCGATTCAATTCTTTTAAAAGGAACTAAAATTGGAAAAAATTGTGTTATTGGTGCAGCGAGTATAGTAAAAGGGGAAATAAGAGACAATATTGTTTTTATCAATAAAAGATCAAAAGAAGAAATTGCAATTCATAATAAAAATTGAACCGATTAAGAATTACAAATAACAACTTAATTAAAATTCGATAATTTGTGGCATTTTTTTGCAATAATTTAGGAAATTGTTTTAATGATTTCAGAGAAATAAATGCTTCATATTAAAATTATCACTTTAAAATGGTTTCAATAATAAAAATAGAATAACAAAAGGAGAAGTAATATGAAATATTTAATTTTAGGGGCTGGTCCAGCCGGATTATCATTTGCTAATAAATTAAAAAAAATGGGAATCGATGATTTTTTGGTTTTGGAAAAGGAATGTGAAGCAGGAGGTCTGTGTCGTTCAATTTATATGGATGATGGCCCTTTAGATATTGGAGGGGGACATTTTTTAGATGTTCGAAATCAAAAAGTAAATGATTTTTTATTTAATTACATGCCAGAGGAAGAATGGAATAAGTTTAAGAGGAATAGTTTGATAAAAATAAAAAATTCTCTTATTTCTCATCCAATTGAAGGTAATATTTGGCAATTTGATTTAAACACTCAAGTTGAGTATTTAAAGTCAATTGCTGTAGCTGGTTGTAATATAGAAAAAGAAAAGCCAACTAAATTTATAGATTGGATTTATTGGAAGTTAGGTGAAAGAATTGCGGGTGATTATATGATTCCGTATAATAAAAAAATGTTTGGTGAAGAATTAAATAATTTAGGAACTTATTGGTTAGAAAAACTACCAAATGTAAGCTTTGAAGAAACTCTTCTATCCTGCATTCAAAAAAAAGCTTATGGAAAACAACCAGGACATGCGGAATTTTTTTATCCAAAAAAATATGGATATGGTGAATTATGGCTTAGGATGGGGGAATGTATCAAAAAAAATATTTTATATAATAAAGAAATTAGGAAGATTGATTTAGATAGCCATATAGTGACAACAGCTGATAATTGTGAATACTATGGAGATATTATTATTACTACAATACCATGGACTGAATTTGAAACTATTGATGGATTACCTAAAAATATTGCATCAAATATTGATGAATTGAAGTATAGTTCAATTCAAATAGAGTATATAAATAAAAACCTAGATACCGATGCTCATTGGATTTATATTCCTGATGAAGAAGTAGCGTACCATAGAATTCTAGTGCGTCACAATTTTTGCCCGAATAGTGCGGGTTATTGGACCGAAACTAATAGTGATAGAATAGGAAAAAAACAAGAGAGACCAGAAGAATATAATTTTCTTAATAAATACGCATATCCTCTTAATACGATAGATAAACCAGATATTATGACAAGCTTGCTATCATTTTGCCAAAAAAAGAAAGTATTTGGGTTAGGCAGATGGGGTGAGCATCAACATTATAATTCAGATGTTACTGTTGAAAAGGCTTTAAAATTAGCGGAGGTATTAGAGAATGAAGAAGAATAAAATAGTAATTTCTTCTGAGCGTTCTTATCAGCATTATCCATCATGGGATGTAGTTTATGAATGGGAGGATATTTTTAGCAAAGTATTAGATTGTGAAGTAGTCGATTTATATCCTCCTTTCTTAGGAAAAAACTTAAATTTTTTCAGAAAAATAATGAGAAAAATGAATTTATGTCAATCTTTTTTTAAGGTAAGCGAAAATAAGCAATGGAAAATAATATGGATAATGGACGCTGGAATCTACAAACAATACACATTTATGAATGTAATACCTATTTTTCTTGATTTTAATATTAATATGGTTGAGCAGATAATGAAAGCTACTTCTCAACTTCCTTGCTGGTGGGTTACAAACAATGAGATTTATAAAGAATTGAAAAAGAGAAATTGCAGAAATGTATTCTTTTTTCCTCTTTCGATATCTGATAAATATGTTTCTGGAAATATTAATTCTAAAACTATTGATGTTATTCAATTTGGAAGAAAGAATAGAAAACTTCATGAATATATGTTAAGAATATGTAAAAAAAATCCTGATATAGAATATATATATCAAATATCTGGGAAAACATTAGAATATTATTCGACTAAGAATGGAAAAATAGGTAAATTTGATAAAAGAGAAGATTATATAAAATTAATACAAAAATGTAAGGTGAGTATTGTTTCTTCACCAGGAATTGATAGTAGTAGAGATTTTGGAGGAATCGATTTTATTACACCAAGATTTTATGAGAGTGCGGCATTTTATAGCCATATGATAGGTAGATATACTAAAAATGAGGAAGCAGATTTAATATCATTAGAGGAGGTATGTGCTAATATTTCTTCTTATGATGAATTTGAAAATATATTAATGAATATGTTAGAAATTGACTGCAATGAAAATATAACTAAATATAATGATTTTTTAAATAAAAATAAAACATCATGCAGGGCGATAGAAATGAAAGAAATATTGGAAATGCTAATAGAATAGTAAGTGATAAGTAGGATGACATCTTTATGAAAAACTTTCACCACTCAAATCATTGAGAGATCCCAGAACATGAAAATCTTGGGTCTCCTTGGTAAGTGGGAAATAGGACCGCGTCTTTCCGACCTCCTGATCATCTGGTATCCTAGGTGATGATATAGGAGGTCTTTTTATTATGAATGAACTGAATACAACGACGGAAACCCAGACTTCTTCTTTTACGGAAGTCCATCTTTCCAGGAAACCTTCGGGTTCTGAAAAATCGGTTATCATCATCCAGACGCAGAAAGGAAAAGTGTATATCCAAAACCACGCCAATCCCGATCTGCTTCGTCTGGTCCTCGCTTCTTTATGAGGGCCCTTGATTTCGCTCGCATCGACCACGTCTATATCCGTTCCGAGTATACCGACCTTCGCAAAGGCATCGACGGCCTTCGCCGTCTGGTCGAATCGTCCATGCGTCTGGACCCTTATCAAAACAGCCTGTTCCTGTTTTGCGGGCGGAAGTCTTCGACGATCAAAGGACTGCTTTGGGAAGAAGATGGTTTCCTGCTTATCACCAAACGGTTGGAGGATGGCCGTTTTCAATGGCCCAGGACGCCCGATGAGGTCATCGCTTTGGGCGAACAGCAGCTGCGCTGGCTTTTGGACGGCTTGAGCATCGTGCAGAAAAACGCCATCAAACCCGCTCGAAAACCGGGTGGGATCGTGTGAGAAATATTTTGAAGAGTGTGGGATAGTCAAGGCTTGAAAGATGGTTACTACGCACAAGACAACACATCCGATACGCAAGACGTTCTTAGAATCTTGACGGAACAAATTGAAAAACAGTCCGAGCAGATCGAGAAGCAGTCGGAACTGATTGAAAAGCTGTACGACAAGATCGAGGAAAAAGCGATCATCCGCAAGCAGCAGAAGATGCTCTTTGGACGACGGAGCGAAAAAGCGGAAGCGATCCAAATGATTGAAAACATGGAGCCGTTGTTCACGATGGACTATCCGGAACCAAAACCGGAAGAAAAGTCCCGGAAGGTCAAGGCGCACGAACGACGCCGCTGTCCAAACCGGACCGACGACCTGTATTCCCTCCCGCATGAAAAAGTTTTGATCGAAGCGAGCGAAGAGGAAAAGACGTGGCCGTGGTGCCAAGAACGAATGATAAAGATCGGCGAGGAGAAAGTGCGGACGATCGTAAAGATCCTTCCACCGCTGATCATCATCGAAGATATTTGTACAGAAGCTACGCCTACCCTGCATGTACGAATGACGGGGAAGGCGTTCTTTATAAAACGAAAGCGTCAGGTACCCTGATACCCGGATCGTATGCCGGGGACGCAGACGATCGCGTACATCGCCAACGAACGGTATGTCAAAGGCGTACCGTACTATCGGTTGGAAAAAGAGTGGAACATCTGGAAGCTGCCAATCAGCCGAAGGACGATGTCGAACTGGATGATGCTCGCGTCCGAAAATTATTTCGAGCCGTTATTCGAACGCATGAAAGACCATCTATTGAAAGAAGAATACATCCACTGCGACGAGACGACGATCCAAGTCAAAGGAGAAGAAGGAAGAAAGGATACGACCAAGTCCTACATGTGGGTGTACAGCTCGGTAAGGGAAAGAGAACATCCGGTCCGATTGTTCGACTACACGCCAGGACGTGGAGGAAAATAGGCAGCCAGCTTTCTAAGCGGGTTCACCGGCATTCTGATCACCGAAGATTACGCAAGATACAATCAGGTCGATCACACGACCAGAGAGCGCTATATTGGGCGCATGCGCGAAGGTATTTCGTGGACGCGCTGGAAGGGATAGAAGAAGAAACAGGCGATTCCATCGCGTACCGGTTGCTGGTGCAAATAGCGAAGATCTTCCATATCGAAGCGAAGCTTCAAAAACGGCGATGGCCAGACAGGGATGGAAAACGAAGAAAGAAGAGCAGGCGCTGAAGTACCTAATCGACAATGAAGAAGGTTTGAAAGTCTACGTGGAAGGCAGGAGCGTGCCGATGACCAACTCGCTGGCGGAACGAACGATCCGAAGCTTCGCAATCGGACGACGCAACTGGCTTTTCTTGGGAAGTCCGAGAGGGCGAGAAGCTGCGGCGTCCTGTATTCCATCGTGGAAAGTGCGAAAGCGAACGGGCTCGTACCGTATCAATACATACGCTACGTATTGGAAAAACTGAACGGAAAGCTCGACCAGTGACCAATGAGATCCTGGATCAAGTGATGCCGTGGAATGGCGAAGTCAAAGAGCAATGCGGATGAAGCAAATAAAACAGGGCGTTCATCTGTGGGAAGAGGTTCTCACAGGTGAATGCTTTTTTTCTAAGTTTGAATCTGCTTTCTGTTTCTAAAATATTTCAAAATTTTTATAGTAATTAGTAAAATATCTATTAGTGTAATTGGTTTTCTATGTTAGAATGTTTGGTAAGAAATGCCTTTAAAATCCAATAGATAATGTTATATGTTAAATATAATCTGATATATGACTTTATTTACCGGATAAATAGAAAGAGAGGGGATAAGGCGGTAGAAGTAGAATAGAAAGATAAGAGGAAAGAGCCAATATAAATTGGATAAAGCGATACCGATAAAATGGAATGTATTTATTTAGAAACATTTCTAATATTCACTTTTCATTATCCACAGTTATCTACATGTATATAGTGGCGGAAGTTTTGATTAACCGTCTCTCTACTTATGGATACCATCCTGTGTGCATTGTAGGAGGGGAGGATATTGTGTGTTTCTTAGAATCGGTTTGATCTTTGAATATTAGCTTTTTCACTTAGCTAATCCAGTAAAAAAGATGTTAAGTTGTAGAGTGGAAGCCAATAAATGAATGGACGTTATTTACTGACTTCTAGAGGTTTTTGATAGCATTTTATGAGTGAAGTGAGGGATATATTATGAAATTTAAATCTGTTGTAAAAACGAATAGAGATCTGAAAAAAAACGGATATAAAATGATTAAAAAGCTACACAAGATGGAAAAGATAAAGGGTACAGAAAAGGCCTATAGGGCTATGTATGATAATACTTATATGTTTATTCTTTATTGTAAAGGATTGGTAGAGATGATTGAATTGGAATATGGTGAGAAGGATGAGTACATTCTTTCATTTAAGGAAAAATGTGAAAAATTCATGAATTATCTTTTACGTCTTTCGAAATCAAAAAGTAAAATTGATAAAAACTATTTAGCTAGCTTTTTGAAGAGTTACACAAAGTTTTTCAATAAAAATTATTGAAAAAAATTACCCGTTTCTTGTTAATCAAGAACTGGTTGAGAAATGGAATATGGATTGTTTGATGGCATATATTGCAACATGGGGAATTTAACTAGTGGGAAGGGAATCAATTTATGCAATATACCATGGATGAAGCCTTGCCAATACTTAAAAAGGTACTCTCTGAAGGGAGATTGTCCATATTTGCGGGTTCAGGTATTTCGGTGGAATCAGGATTGCCTGCATGGGATGGTTTTGTTGATAAAAATATAGAAATATGTGAAAAGCTGAATGAAAGTCTAGATTCATGTGATCAATTTACGGATATAATTAATGACGCAAAGATAAATAAAGATAAAAATCTAATATCCACTATTACTGCCTTGAAGGGCAAAATCAAAGAAGTAAAGATGCATGGGATTAATACAGATTTTTGTGAAGATATGCTCAGTGAATTTTTTTTCAGTGCGAAACCGTGTGATTATCATGAAATAATTGTTTCGACGAACTATAAGCATATCATAACTACAAATTATGATAATTTGCTTGAACAAGCGGCAAGTAAAGAAGGTTATACAAGTCTTTTAACGAAATCATATAGTTATACAGAACAACAGAATCTTTCTATGGCAATATATTCTGGAAAAACGGCAATTATTCATGCACATGGAAAAATCGCGAATATTAAATTGGATGAATTCATTTTAACAGAAGATGATTATCTTGCGATTATGAAACACAATCCTGGATTTAGACTCATAATAAACTCTGTTTTTTTAACCAATTCTGTGATTTTTGCAGGTTATGGAGGAAGTGATCCTCATTTTGAAGATATAGTCAGCGATTTAAATATGACATTAAACTGGAACTCCAAAGGAAGAGACCTACCAAAATGTTATATTATGCTTAAAAAAGATAAAGTAACCCCGATTAGAGAATTTTTGAGTGATAAGCACAGGGTTGATATTATTACCTTTGAGGAATATTCTCAAATGAAAGATTTTTTGAGAGAACTAGAGAAATGTTCTCCAAGGCCAAAGCCTTAAAATAAAAGGGTTATCCTCAAGTGATAGGTTAAGCGAATAATAGTAGCTATAATAATAAAAATCTTAGCAAAAGGTTTAGAAAACCTTTTGCTAAGATAAATTTCTATTTAGCATTGGCGAATTCGTTGTAGAGTCAAATATTTTTTTGCTTTGTAAAAGCAAACACTAGCTTTTTTGTCACATGATGTTGTGTCATTTGATATAAAATTTTGCGTTAGAAAGTCAACTTGCGGATAGTAGAATACAGGGTTCAATAATAATGCGTAGTGAGCAATAACTGTTTTAAATTGGGGATTGTTAAGAAAGAGCATAACGGGAATAAAGAGAGTTAAAAAAGCTATATCATTACTGAAATAATAATAGATACATCCAAGCCATGCAGTTAAAAAATAGTGTATATTGTTATGGTTTAGAAAGAATTGGGGATTGTTAAGAAAGAGCATAACGGGAATAAAGAGAGTTAAAAAAGCAATATCATTACTGAAATAGTAATAGATACATCCAAGCCATGCTGTTAAAAAATAGTGTATATTGTTATGTTTTAGAAAGTGGTGTGGAGATGATAGGATATTCACTAAAATTCCACCCCCATTACCCGTTATAAATCCGGATAAGATAATCACAGAGGGATTACTTGTATATTCCATCGCAGTGTCAATGCCAATGACTATAAAAGCACTAAGACAGAATATATCTAAAAGATAAATGAAAACATCGAAATCCTTAAGATATGTTTTGAATATCTTGGAATCAACGATTAACAAATAAATTATTGAAACAAGAACAATCCAGATTAAATAAGGTAGCGCTGATATGGTCATGATCCAAGGGATGCGCTTAAGTAATAGGGTATCTCTTAAAAAGCCTCCTCCGAAGGAATTTAAGAGAGAATAGAAAACTTTCTCTACTTTCTTTTTAGCCTCTTTTTTGGCGCCCTGTAATGCACATGAACAAATTCCCCAAAAGTTAAATAGCGAAACGATAGTTTTTGAATTCATAGATAATCCTCCTTTACTTCTCAAAACTTGTCTCTGCCTTTTTGTGGGCGAGTTGATTTTAACCTAATCGAGAGGGGGAATTCGAGGGAGTTTTGAAAGATTTGAGGAGATAAAAAATCTCCATACTCCGAGGTGTACCACACGGAATGTAACTTTAGACAAAAATCTATTGTTTCATTCCTTTTTTCTTTATACTGGAATTAGCGGAAGAGGTCGTCTCTTTTTTGAGCTCCGAACTCGTATAAAAAATTGATTGAGGGAC
>Ga0209694_1001998_pt1 | contig 18736 bp, 28 predicted proteins | sample GluameincwithD2O_FD_187499 | JGI IMG/M metagenome (GOLD analysis project Ga0209694, IMG submission 187499) | Mouse cecum microbial communities from Vienna, Austria - Glucosamine amended microcosms incubated with D2O (SPAdes) (version 2) | ecosystem: Host-associated > Mammals > Digestive system >... | reverse complement strand
GGCATCGGTTTTGATTGGTCGCCCTTTGTTGGTTTTCTTTTTGGTGCGCATCTTTCCTGTTTTCGACGCTTCCCACGCCTCCCATGCTTGTTGCTCCATTTTATCCAATTTGCGTAATTCTTGCGTAACGTATTCGTCGATATTATCCAACCGCTCCCGCTTCCACTCAATAAGGCATTGTTGCAAATCGTAATAAACCATTTGAAAGGTTATTGTGTAACCCATTTCACGCGCGGACAAATCCCGGTTCAATGCGCCCGCAATTTCCCGATACGAATACCCACGCAAAAACAAATCGGAACAAAAACGAATGTCGTAAATTCGTTGTTCCTCAGAGCGTTTACTATAGCCTAATGGCCTCTTTCTCTTCATAGTCCAATCTATTTATTGTCAAATTTTACTCCTATACATAGTCTCCCGCCGTTTTATACACTCCTTTACAACATCGGGTAACCGTTATATTTTTTATTCTCGTTTTTCTTTCCGCTTCCCTTATGGATTTATACCGGGCAATTTCGTTTGCAAGTTATTTGTGGGGAATTTCCATTTTAAGAGGCTTTTGTTATTAACTCAATACTTTTATCGTCTTAACGGTTATCTTTCAACCACGGGGCAAATTTACGGCTTTTCCGGTGCATTGCCGAACGTTTGTTGTCTCATGTATATATCTTTTAATTTTGCAGCGAACGCAACGTTGCGTAAATATTGCGGGGTTGTTGTTGGCTAATCGTGCATCCGCCGCCGTCCATATCTCGGCAATCAATACCATACCCCGGCAAACGCAACGTTCGCCGGGGCTGTATTCTCTATTTTGGGTCGAACGGTTCGGGTTGCTTTACTCTCATTATTTGCCCGCTTCGTTTACATAGTCAAACAATGCGTCCAAATCTTCCTTTGCGCCTCTTACACAAATTCGTACCATATCGCCGCCCGCTAATGCGATTCCGACAATCTCACAATTATACCGGGAGGCGTTTATCTGTATCATTGCCCCCATGGTACCCGTTACAAGCTCGTCTCTTTCGTCCATGTCAAACAATACGTCCAAATCTTCCTTTGCGCCTCTTATGCGAATTCGTATCATATTGCCGCCCGCAAATTCGACTTCGATAATCTCACAATTATACCGGGAGGCGTATATCTGTATCAGTCCCGCCGTGGTACTCGTTACAAGCTCGTTTCTTTCTTCCATGATCTCGGTTTTTTGTTGTAAATAAAATGTTTCCGTTGGTTCGTCCTCGCTTTGACACGCCCCCAACAAAAGCGTTGCCAAAGATAACAATAAAATCTTTGCTTTCATCGTTTTACCTTTCTTTTAATACATATAAACCGTATGCCAATGCCGACAAACAATATTTTCGCCTCAATGTCAACGTAACGGTCGTAACCGTTGACCGCATCCACGGACACGCCGGGAACAATAAACCAACTCTTATATCTCCAATACTCCCTGACGTACACGCAAATGCCAACCCGTCCGATATGAACCCCAATTTGCGCCGTATGAACGTCGCCATTGTTCGGGATAATTCCAATTTGCTTTTTACTCATCATAATACAACAAACTAATACGTTTCTTTTATTTTGTTGTATGCCTCTTTATCCAATACCATGACTTTAGGATATTCGACAATACAACCTTTTGTATATACTAGATTATAGATACCCAATTGCCCCTTGACCGGAAATTCAATAACCCGGCGGGGGTTGCGCATCAACCACCCGTACCCCTTTGTTATTTTCGCCCTCTTTTCCCTTGGAATCCGGGTGTTTTCCCAATCCTCCGGCGTAAACTCTTTTATCGGCTTTACGTCGTACAACTCAACCAATCCCAAAGTAACGCCGCTTTCCATTCCCGGAAAAACCGGGGACGCTGCGGAACATATCAGCACGTCGCCACGGTATGACGTGTTTCTACTGCGTACCTCAATGCACTTTTCGCCGTAAACAATCCCGTTGTCCTCATACGCCGCCGTTACCAACTGCGTTGCATACGGGTTTTTAACGGTTAATGCACGCCAACGGTCGTGCAATGTCGGCTCATAATCTTTGTTATTATACTGCATAATCATTTCTTTTCATTGAACAAATCCCAATTTGCCGGGACACAATAACCGGGCAATGTCTCCCAGTCAATCCCGGACGCTCTTACAAAACTATCTTTCCAATATATCCGGGGTGTTTTGTCCGGGTGCGCCTCCCAATAGTCGAACACGTCGTTGTAAAACGTCAATGTTTCCCGCTTTGTATATCTGCAACCGCTTTGTAACCCTATCTTAAACAAGTCGACAAAGGGGTACGACAAAGCAATTACAGAAAATGCCCGGTCAAACATTCCCACTGGGATTGGTTCAACGCTTGCAAAGGTACGGAACCCGTGGCGTTTTGCCCGCGCCAATGCGTCTATACGCATCCGGTTTGGGCTTGCTTTGGGTTCCAATTCGTCGCATCCGGTCAACGTGGAACCAATGGCAATACGGGATTTGTCCCAACCCTCGGACGCCTCGGCAAAGTCGATTAAAAAATTAATACCCTCGGCGCATTTACTCAATACCTTTACCGGGACGCCGTGGCGTTGACAAACGCCGATTGCTTGGCGGGTCAACCTTTGCGTTTCCGGCAATAACGGGTCGGTCGTAAACGAAAAGAATAACCCCGTTTTTTGCAATTCGTCCTTATACTTCAACAACTCATTCGTAAATATATCCAATGCGTATGGATATTCCAGTAATGCCTTTTTCAATTCCGGGGTATTGCCGCCCAACACTTTTGCGCCCCGCCCTTTGCGCAAATAACAATACGTGCATCCGTTGGAACAACCAACGTAAAAGTTGGCGGCGTTCTCGGCATATTCCCCGGCTTTCCCCTTTGGGCTGTAAATAACCCGTCCGTTTATCGCTCCCATAACTCAAACAGATTAAAACGGTAAATCGTCCGACGGTTGGCAGGGCTCACATCCGGCTCCGGTCGCTTTCGGGGTCAACATTTCCATGCCGGTTGCGACTATCTCGGTAACATACCGTTTGACGCCTTGCGCATCGTCATAACTCCGGGTTCTCAATTCGCCCTCAATATACAGTTTGTCGCCCTTTTTAACGTACTGATTGGCGACCTTTGCCAACCCGTTTTGCAATACGATGTTGTGCCACTCGGTACGCTCCGGGATTTGTCGCCCGTCCTTTGTGGTATAACCCCGTTTTGTAGTCGCCAACGAAAAGGTCGCAACGCAACCGCCGTTGTCGAACTCCTTAAAATCCGGGGCTTTCCCGGCATGTCCCATCAAAATAACCTTGTTTACACTCATACAAAAAACGCTTTAATTATCCAAACAATGATACTATACAACGCCCACATATAAGACGCAACCGTTAACGTCACGAACGTGTATAACGCAATTTTATATCCGGTTTTTGATTTTATTTTCATGTCACTTGAATTTTACGCAATCCAACAAATACAATTTCTTATTATCAGACCAACGTAACGTTGGTTATAACCGTCTATCTCTTTCCAGACTTCCATACTCATTTTTTAATAACTCTATTATTTTCACATTTCCGGGATAAATACGCATTTTCGTTCTATCCCCCCTCTCCCAAAGGGAATGATGTTCAAAACATAGTATATTTATATTTCTTGCATCATGCGCCATTTCGGGAAACGCTCCACGGGTCAATATATGCGAACAATAAACGGCGGAATAATTACGTAGCGGCTTTAAACATTCCTCGCAGCGGTGTGGCTTATGCTCCCAAACCCAACGAAAAAAGCGTTCATTTGCCGCCATGATATTTGCGCCCCGTCCCGTAATACAATGCCCGAACAATTCCCGTTGAATCTCAACCCTCAAACGAATATCCATTTTAAAGTTACGAATATCAATCAGGGGATTATACCCCCGATTGATACAATATTGGTATTCGTTCCTGTCTGTTAGCAAATACGGTTCCATTGCCTTACATATCCCCGGTTTCGTCCGCCGGGTCGTCAACGTCCGGGAACAATCCGTTGTCCTCTACCCTTTCGGCACTCAAACCCGGTGCGGGTTCGCCATCAGCCCCGAACAACTCCAATTGCGCCTTTTTGTTCTTGAAAAGAAAAGCGTAAACTTCGGTTTCAATGTCGGCGGCAATTTCTTCTAATTCTTTTTCAAACCCGAACACTTTTGTATTGAATTTAAGTCTGGGGGAATTGATAGCGGTTTTTTGATCGTTTGACACGGTAAACGACCCGGTTAAAACAACCCCTACGTTATCGTTTTGACCGGAAAAGGACACGCCCCGAACCTTTATGTTTTTCAACATTTCGTCGGCAAAATCCCGCGATAACTCGTTTTGCTTTTGGGTTGCTTTGAAATCGGGCGTTTCAACAATTGAAAGAAAGGACGTAATATTAAAAATCCGTCCCATGATTGGGCGCAAACGGTTGAAACAATCCCGCAAATCGGGGTGTATGTCCTTTGCACTTTCGACGTGGTATTTGTTCGTGTAACTCTCATCACCTATTGTTTCGGTAACTTCATAATGTACATCTAACCCGCCGCCCTTTAATGTCTTGACTTTCGACAATGCAAACGCCTTTTCGCTTGGTATCAACATAACGTTTGCGGCTTTTTTTTCTTCGCTCATTTTTTAATTATTTGATTGTTACCGGGAATACGCCCGGGACGATTTTATAACTTAAAATTCTGTTTCTTCATACTCTCGTTACTTTTTTATTCGTTAAATAATCGTTTTTGCCCGTCGTCGTTGGGCGTTTGCTCAACATATTTTGCCCGTGTAATCCAAACGCACCCGCACCGTAAACACTTTATCCGGCTGTAATGCTTTGGCGTGTATTCGTGGCGGATAATCCGCCAACCCGCCAACGGGTAATTTTTCCTTTTTCCGTTACACTTGCAAAACATACTACAAGATGCGGGGGTCGTCAATATACGTATTGTATTCCTCGGCGGCAATCTGTTTGAGCGTTTCTATATGTTCGATTAACTCGGCGTTTGACAAATCCGCCACGGTGCGCAAATCGTGGGAATATACCCCCGTTTCTTCGTTGACCCGTTCAACGTACATAATCGGGGAAAATTCCCGCAAACGTCGTTCGGTTTGTTCCTCTGTAAGACGTTCGCCCGCCTCCCAAATTGCGTGCTTAAACGTCGGTACAACATAGTTGAAATAATACCCTTTCAAAGCCTCGGACGAACCGGGGGACGCAACAATAAACCGGGCAATAATGCGGGAACCTTTCCAACCCTTGAAAAACTCGTTTAACTCACCCATATACATTGCCAACCCGCCGTTATTGTTTATTGTTCCCGTCGCTGTTATTTCTCGCTTTTTCATCGGCTTATTCGTTTTCCGTGTATTCCTCAACCACTAAATCGGTTTGTCCCCGTTTTACTTCCTCTATGAAGCCTTGAAAACCGTTTGTCTTTGCAATGTCTATAATCGCTTGCAAACGCTTTTCGCCTAAACTTTCGCCCCTCGCAATGCGGAATACTTTAACCGTCGGATTGCTTGCAATAATCAGTTTGGCGGCAACCTCCATAATTTGACTATCTGAAACTTTCCCGGCTACGAATGGCACGCCGTTTAATTCTAACCCGTCGTCCGTAAATGAAAGCCCGGCAATAGGTAATTCGGACGTCGCAATAAGCGTTTCCCGCTCCTTTGCCAATGCGCCTAATTTGTCCTCAAACGTGCGGGCGGTTTTCTCGGCGGCTTCCTTTTGTTTCTTCTTTGTCATGTAATCCACAACCAACGCATTGATACGGTTGTGTTCCTCGGCTTTTTTCAGTTGTTCCGCCGTATCTAAATTTTCCGGGTTATTGGCTTCGTATTCCTCTAACCATTTGTCGGCATTCGCTTTGCGCTTTTCAAAATCGGCTTTTTCCGCCTCAATGGTTGCCAATGTTTCCTTTAATTCGGCATCGACGTTTTTACGGGACGCTTTCGCCTCTTTTTTGGCGTCCTCTAAGCGTTTTTGCGCCTCGGCGATAATGCGGGCAACCTCTTTTTCTTCATTCGCTAAATTGGTATCAATAACCGCAACGGCTTTATCGTGGTTATCGTTGGCGGTTTTAATTCGTCCGGGGATTGCCACCAATTGTTCAATCCTTTGTTGCCGGGCTTGGCGTACCGTTTTCGCTCTCTCAATCAACCGGGCATTTTCGTTTTGCTCCTCCATCAACGCCGTAATATCCATTATCTCAGAATACGTTTTGACGTCGCCGGGCTTCAATTGCTTTTCGGCGTTGGCGCAAATGGTTGTGTACGTCTTAACCTCGGCGTTGGCGTATTTTCTTTTGTCCTTAACGGTCGTAACCTCGGCGTCAATTTCTGCAATACGGGTGCGCACTTTTTCCGGCAACAAAGCCTTTACAACCTCAATTTGTTTGCGGCGTCCCTCGGCGGTTTCGCTCCAACGGGAAAACTCCACAGCGTCAAAGTCTTGGTATCCGAAAATCTTTTGCAGCATAGAAACGTTATCCGAACGCATCCCGATTGTTTGGGATTTAATGGATAACGTCCCACGGGGGTTGGCTTTGGTAAACTTTAATTCGACCTCGTAATTTTCGCCGTCGTTACCTACAACCATTTTTGCAAACCCTTTGTCCTCTCCATTTTTCAACACGGCGTCCCGGTTCCCGGTCAACATTGCGCCGATTGCTTTTAAAAGGGTTGATTTGCCTAACTCATTGTCCCCGGTAATGAAATATACATTACCCTCAAAATCTGCGTTGAACTCTTTGATGACTTGAAAATTCAACAATTCCAATTTCTTAATATACATCGCTCTAATTGTTTCCCCCCGGCGGTTATTACTATTTTGTTGTTAATCTCATTCGTTGGTATATCATGGTTTGCACCTTGTTAGCGTGCCGAACGGCTCCCAATTCGTATTTATCCATTTTTGCAAATTCTTTTAAGAATTTCTAAATCCCGGCGCTTGGGTTCGTCGGCGTTCTTTGTCGCATCAATCAACGGCATATCATTTGTTATTGCCGTCCATTGCTTCCAGGTAACGGGGGACGTGTAGGTTACTTTGTAATGTCCGTACCCGGCAATTTTAAATTGGAAATCGCTAATTGTTGTTTTCGTTCTCATATCTTTTTAATTTTAGAGTTTTACCGGGAAAACGCCCGGTCGTGTTATTATCACGCTGCAAATATACGCATAATTTTTGTATTACCAAAATTTTTATCTTTTATTTTCGGATATTTTTTTATTTTCCGCAATAATCGACCCAAAATAACGCATTTACCCACGCCGTCAAACTCAACTAACATATTGCCGTTGCGCCAAATGGGGCTTTAACGCAGGTTTAATTCTGGTTTAATTTGGTTTTTAATCGACAGATGGAAATGGTGGGGTTTGAGCTTTGAGCTGGACGCACCAGACGCTGGAGCTGCTGACGGCATGGAGCCGCTGGGCATGACCGCTAAAAACGGCACGCCTGGCGGCTTTTCTTTTGCCTGACGTGGGAACGGACGGAAACGGCGCGAAACGCGGCGACAGCGGGGGTTATGGGGCTTTCTGCGGTGTGTCTGGGCGTGTGGTGGGATACCATTTGCGTGTGGCCACGAAAAAGCCCCCATTTCGTCCGTATCGGTCAATACAGCAACGACCGCATCAACTTTGCGTTCCCAACTTTCCAACGTTGCCAATTTTTCCGGTGTTGGGTTCCGTTGGCAACGTCGTTGGTTGTGCCTCATCTGTTTTACCATTTCCGCTAAATCTTTTACCGTTATTTTTTCGGGATTTTCGATTTGCGGGGCTTTTGTTTCGTCTGCCATATAAGCAACCATTTGAATAATTAAACGTCCCTACGGGCTTAAAATAAACGGTTGTGCATTTGTTGGGGCAAATTTTCCAAAACCCAGCGGGGGTTGTTTTGTAAAATGAACCGTCCAAAGTGCATTATTAACGTTGCGTCCGCATTCCACAACGTCGGGGTAATTTCCGGGTATAATTTCCCGGCAATATCCCGGAACCGTCGTTTGCGGTCTGCTTTTTCCTCCTTTTTTCCGTTTACTTTGATACGCAATTTAAGGTCGCTTTGCCACTTCATAGCATTAACCAAAACAAATGGTATTTCGGCGACGGTTATAATAGCTTTCAAATGCTCAAAGTTTTGCAACATCTTTTGAATGCGGTACAATTTACCCATATTTGCCCCGGCATCCCCAACCGTTACGTCGTCCGGGCGAACGCTCAATTTTTCCAAAAAGACAATCGGCGTGCAAATCTCTTTGTAGTAATTGAGAAAATCCCGTATCTCGTTTATATCTTTCGGCATCTTTATCGCCGTTGCATTGTGGTTGGGTCGCCAAACCACAATACCCCCACTGCTTCCGGGGTCTATGCCTATAATGCAATTTATTTTCATGACATCTTTTTTTATTTGTTCAATCTTAATCAATCGTTCGTCATACAGTTATTCCACGACCACCATAATTGTTATAATCCTGAAAGAAAGGATTATAACAACGGGCTTTTATACTTTCCCAAAGTCGGTACAACTTTGTCGCTGAAACTCTTTTTTTCATTTTTCAAACTTTAAATAATGATAGATATAAATTTCGTCATTAATCATTTGGTCGAATGTTCTTTTAATCTCTTTGCGCCGGGCAATCTCAAAAGCTGTAAAATCAATTTCCGGACTTCGGGTTCCTTGTTTCCGGACGTGGTAAACCGTAAATTCATTTACGAACCCACGTGCGGCACGTGCCAAAAATCGGTTATACGCTTCTTTCCGGTCGTCCTCAGTATCTTTCACTTCGTCCGCCAACCGAACACCCAACAACCAATTATAAACAAACATTTCGCCCGCTAATCCAAACTCCAAACGCCCGGTATATTTGTAGCGCAAAAAGCACATTAAACAAGTCATAACCGATTGATTGCGATAATACCGGATTTGCTCCGGGCTGAACTCTTTTTTCGGCTCCGGTAATGCTGTATATGCTTTGCCGACAACTTGGTTTTGTTTACGGCAATATGCGTTCAATACCTTTGCGAAATAATCGGCGTTGAATTGTTGGTAATGTTTCCGTTCGGCGTTCCCGTCCCTATCCTTTGGTAAATAGTCGTCCAATTTCCCGGTAATCAGCAATTCAAACGCTAATTTAACCTCCGACAATGTTAATTGCGAATAATAGCGTTTGAGCAAATCTAACAACCGGGTACAAATATACGTCCAATCGTCCCGGTTTTTTGTGGGAATGACAAAACCCACGTCCATTGCGATAAACCGGAACATTTGCCTGGTTTTGGCAATCAACGTTTCGTCGTCAATCTCGGCAATCTGTTTTTTTGTGGACGCCATGAGAATATACTTTTCAACCGGGGTTAATGCTTTGGCAACCTCTGGTAACTCAACCATCGCCCGGCGAACGTCAATTGCTTTTGCCGTTCCGCCATAAAGCAAAACGGCGGCGGATTGTCGTTCGCCGGACAACGTTTGGGGCAATCTGTTTGTCTTTTCGGGTAATGTTTCCATTTTAATAATCGTCTTTTAAATACTCTATTGCCCCGGCAACGTTTAATTTTTGCGTTGGGGCTTTGTATTCGGGTTTCAAATGTAATTTTCCTTTTTCCTTATCGCCGCGTATGAAATTACGTGTTTGCGCGATCCAATCTTTTTGCATCATGCCTTTGCTTGCGCTCCAATCGGCGACTGAATGGTAATAATATAAAATATCAATCTGTTCAAATTCCGGTTTGTCAAAGCATCTTTCAAAGTCATCAAACTTTGCAAATCTGCTATTGGCAAATAAACACTTCCGGGGTTCTGTTGTACCTCTTAATTTTTGAGGCGTATTTGATTGTTGGCTTTCGTCGAAAAAAACCGAAAATTCATTTTCGGGTTTTATATTATCATTATATATATTATTATATATATTATTATTTACGGTGCTGTTTTGGCACCCGGCTACGGTGCTGTTTTGGCACCCGGCTACGGTGCTGTTTTGGCACCCGGCTACGGTGCTGTTTTGGCACCCGGCTACGGTGCCGTTTTGTGACTCAACACATTCAAAGTTGAATCTATAATAACATCTTTTCGCTTTGTTATTGACAAACACTTCTTTCTTTTCCAAAATTCCTTTTTCTGCCAGACTTTTAAGACTGCGCAAAACGTTTTTATCAGTAATTCCCGTCCATTCTGCAATATATTCGGTCTTTCCCATAAACCACGAATTTCCATCCTGCGAATACCCATAAATAAGGGCCGTTATTATCAACTCACTACCTTTCAAATCTAAACGGGTACGTAAAAAACCGGGAATTGTTATGTAGTTATTTTCTTTCATTTTCTTTGCTTTTTAAATATTCAACCATTGAAAAATAATCATCAATAACGTTTTTACATATCCATTTTTTTCCTTGATATGAAAATAGTTTTTGATTTACCCCGTTTGCCTCATTATATGCTTGTATAATACTTTCAAAATCATAATTATTGCAAACCTCACGCAATCGGTAAATTGCTTGCCCAAATGTATAAACATTAAACAATCTTTGCCCGTCCGGGCTAATATCCGAAATCATGCTATTAGCCAATATTTCGGCTTCTTCTCTGTCGTCAACTTTGAAAAGAATTAAATGTGTTTTATCGGGTATCTTTGCCGCTATCAAATACGGGTTCTTTGTTATTCCTACCCTCAAAATGTCATTTGAAACATCATTGCACAACCAATAAACGTGCAATTGTCTTGGTACAATGTTAAAATCTAACTTTGCGTACCCTTTTTGTAAATACTCGATGTATTTCATAATAGATAAAAAAGAAAGCCCCAATTAGAGCCGTTACACATCTAAAAAGGGCTTTGTAGCTAATTAGCAAATGTCTTTCAATCGGTAACGGTCGATTGTTTTACGCCACAAATATAATACTTTATTTTTGTTCCACCAAATTCACGGGCTTAAATGCTTCTTTTACCTTGAACAAATTTCCCTCGCTTTCGTTGGGAACAATCGTAACGACCGGATAGCGAGAACGGTCGCCCGGTTTTTGGGTCATGGCAAATTGTACATTCAAATCAAATATAATGCCTTTGCAAAATCCCCGTTCCGCTAACATACCGTCAAACGTTTCCCGAATTTGCGGAATTGTGGACGCCATGCCTTTTGTGGCGAATTGCCAAACCCCGGCAACCCCACGAACCAACGGAACAATAAAGTTTAGCGTTAATGTAACCTCCCAACCGTCGCAATCGGGTTGGCGGTTCTTTTTGTTCGGGTAACGCTTCGTTATCGATTGCATTAAGTTTGGGTATTTGTCCGCTGTCAATGTTTCGTATTTCTTTCCATCCCACACTTGGAAAGTGTCGCCATCGCCCGCTGCAATCAATCGCCCGCCGTCGTCCCGGTATTCGTAACGCTCGTTACATACTTTTGCCGGGTCGTCGTCCGGGAAAACAATTTGTATTGTTTGCGGCTTTTCGCCGTATGCTTGCGTAAATAACCCGGCATACTTCCCAGTCGGTATGAAGTAATCAACGCTTTGCGGATAACCGTTTGCGTTTTTCATACCGATTTTTATTTGACCGACACGTGGCAATATTAAACGGGATTGTTGCGCCTCAGGTCGTTTTATTCTTCCTTTCATACTCAATCAAATTTCGGGGTCGTCGTTCAACATCTTTTCTCTGATCTCATTTCTGGGCTTTTTAGGCCCGTTTGCGGGCTTTACTTTCTTTTCCGTGGTATTACCCCGCTTTGCGGTCGTTTTGCCCGTGGTGGCTTTCTTTTCCGCCTCATTTGCCTTTTTGGGCGCACGTTTAACAATGGTTGTTTTCTTTGGCTCCTTTTCCGGTTCCGGTGCGTCCGCCTTGACTTTCTCGGCGGCGTCCGTGTTTTCGTCCGGGGTTGCCTCCTTTGGGGCTTTCGTTTTAATCAATTCAGCCAACGACAAGGATATTACGTTTTGCGTCAAATCAGGTGCATTATCCAATAAAACCATACCATTAACCGACGTAAACGTATTATCCCGCTTTTCGTCCTCAATTGCGGCAATCTCCAACAGATAGGGAATTTTGCGTATATTGGGGCTTTCGGTTTGCTCTTTCAGATTGTACGACGGTTTTTTGCGCCAATCTTTCGGGCTGAAATTGAAAATGCGAGTAACGGGGCATTTCTCAAAATTGACGTTCCACATATCCCGGTACATTCCTAATTGGATCTCGCTTTCCTCGTAAAAACCTTTGCGCCCGCTCTTAAAATCGACGATTGCGTTAATACGTTCGTCGCCGCCTATCTTTGCCAACATGGTACACGGGCAATCAATCATTCCGGCATAATTGTAATATGGATGCACTAAAGCAATTTCAACCGCCAACGGGCGCACGTCGTAATCTAATACGAATTGAGCAAACGCCAATACGTCCTTTTTCAAATCGTCGGCATAATATATAAAATCGTCCGGCAATCGGTAAGCCTCAATATATTCTTTTAGTTTGCCTTTTAACCCGTCCAAATCATAAGCCCGGTTAATTAATAATTCCTCAAATGCGGCGTGCATAAACGCACCATACGCCGCCCGTTCGCCTTTGTATCGTTCCGCTTCCTCAATGCCCTTGTTGGCAATCCATTGTATTAAGTGCGGGGCTTTGGGTAACGTTTGGGACAATATCGTTGTAACCGACGGGAAAAACTCCGGGTTCCCGTTGTCGTCATATCGATAATAATAGCGGTGTCCCTTACTATTCAATTGCCAAACCTTATACGGGGGTTCAATCAACGTTTTTTCATCAAAAAACATTGCCGTCATTTCCTCGACCGTCATGCCCGGCAATATCTCAAATATTCCGGTTGGTTGCTCAACCTCGACCGCTTCAAACGGTGGAATTATTTGTTGTTGTTCCTCGGTAATTTCCAAGAATTGGTCGGCGGGAACGGCTCCCAAACTTTCAACCGTCTTTTGTACCGGGTTTTCCGGTTTCTTTTTGTTCGCTCTCATTTTCTAATCTTTTTTTAATTCAGAAAATCCAAATAATACCATTGCGGCACACATACCCGCAAACATCAATTGCCACGGGTTCCACAATGCGCCAATCAGACAAACAACGCCCAACGTTCCAAACGTCGCAATAATCGCTTTCGATTGGAACCTATCGGAAAGCATAACGTCCGCCATGCGTTCAAACCATTGTAACCCGTTATTTTTCATAGCCAAACAAATAATTAGGGGTGCAATTACACATTTCGCAAATGATAACAACCCATTCCGGTCGTATCTGTTTGGTTCTACCTTTACACAAGTTAGTCATGTTAACTTGTTGTGCGCTTTCGGTGCGTCCCTCCCATAAACGGGCGGCAACCTCTTTTTTATAGACCTTAACCCCGGCGGTTTGCGCCCGTGCGATTGCCTCGTTTACTCTTAATTTCGTCATTTCTGCCATTTCTTTACTCTTTTTATGTTAATAACTCAGTTCGTTGCTCTCTTTGTGTCCGCAATGCGTACACGTTTTTTCCTCCCAAATTGCGGTATATTCCGGCGGGGTTAAATATCCATCGCCTCCGGTCTGTTTATACTCTCCGTCGGTAACTTCCATTTCGCCGCCGCACTCCGGACAATCTTCATTACCCATCAAATCCAAATCCGGGACAATGAAATATACCCGTTTCAGACACACGCCCAACGCCTCGGAAATCGCCGCATAACAATTGGCGGTTTGTTCCTCGGTTACATCTTCGTTTATTGCATCGGAAACGGAAACGCCCCAATTGGCCGGGTCGTCCTCAATAATTTTGTTTTTGAGTAATTCCGAAAGGACAATTTCGGAAACTTGTTTGGCTGTTTTCCCGCTATCGGTCGCCAATTGTTTTAATAAATCGCTCTCTTTTATCTTCATTTCTTTATGTATATTTGGTTTGCCTGTATCAACCCCCGGCATTACTTCATTGCGTCGGGGTTTCTCTTTTAATCATGTATTCCAAATTCACAATCCCCCCATTGGTCGAAATCCGCCCCGTCATAACTCAACGGGTAACGTTCCGTTTCCGGGAAATCCGTCCAACATTGACGCCGGACGTTATTTATTGCAACCCGTTTCGGATTATATCCCGGCTTTCTCTTTTCCCTCAATTGGGCGGCGCAACTCTTACAACAACAACGCCCCCAACCCCGGCGCAAATTGCGGGTATCGGCGTTGTACTCTTTGCCGCAATTATCGCATTTCCTTTTTATTATTGCCATTTGTCGTATCTGTTTAATAGTTGTCTATCAATGTTTAATCGTGCCATATTAAAAAGCCTCGCAACTTTCCGAACAACCGTTTGAAACATCTAAATCAAACCCAAACAGCGTTAATTGTGCGTGTTCGGTTCGTTCATCCTTGACGACGTCGATAAACGTTTTACTCATTTCCAAAATTTCTAACGCCGATACATTCCCCCGGAAAAAATGAAACGGCGGTATTGCTTTGGGATTGTGTTTTTGGCTTTCCGGGACGTATTCCCCATACTTTCGTTCCATTGCAACCCACCAATCAAAACGTTGCGGTTCCTCCTTTGCAATCGTCAATAACTTGCGCAATGATTTTTTAAAACAGCAATCGCAATTTCCCTGATATGGTTTTAAATTAAGCGTAAACGGCTGTTGTTCCCAAAAACTGAAAATATCCGCCTTACGCATCGGAACCATTGAAACAAGTGGGTAAATTATTCGTTCCTTTTTATAATTTGGGTTTATTCGGTCGGTTTCATCAATACGAATACCGATTGCCCTATGATATTTTTTCCAACCAATTGCCCGCATATATGCGTTAATTGTTCGGGTTTTCAATTCACGGGTACAAAAGGGTCGTTTAACGTTTGAAATTCCGTGTTTCTTTATACTTTCCTCGAACGGTTCCCCGTTGCGACTTGCGGTTTCGTAAGTAACAATACGGGCGGCAACTCCCTTTCCGTGTTCCGGGTTGGTTATACACTCAACCCAAATTGTACCAAACCCGAAATGCAAATCGCAATTATGGATAAACTCCAATGTCTCCTCCCTTTCCCGCCCTGTATTGGCAAATACAACTTTGGTTTCGTATTGGTTCATATCCAAATTATCCAATAACCATTTTGTCATGTATGCGCTTGTTAATCCGCCGGAAAATGATATTAATAACTGTTTCTTCATTGCTCAATCACTTTACAATAATCGTTCGTTTTATTCATCGCTCTAAATATTTATTTGTTCCCGGAAAACGCCGAGGCGTTGTTTTACTGGCAATAGAAAGTGATTTTAACGCCTCGGCGCAATTTGCAAACCTCTTTGTCGTCGTAACAATTGAAAGCACGTTTTAACAAGCGATTGACTAACTTAATGTCGCCGACAATCTTTATTAGACCGGACACGCCAACCAATACATTAACCTTTTTGCCGTTTACAATTCCGTTTACCTTGGTTTTGAAATTGCGGTTAATCTCTTTTGTTGTGTAATCTAATCCGTTATAAACGCTTTGAGTATTCATATTGTTTCACTCTCTATTTTCCGGGAAAACGCCCGGTCGTTCTTGTTTGACGATGCAAATATACAACCTTTTTTTTAATTACCAAAGGTTTTGTCTTTTATTTTTGGCTTAAACTGCAAAAAGTTTTGTTTTTGGTTCCAAAGAAGTTATTTTCTTGGAATTTTCGATTTAAGCGGCTTTTGCAAGCGGGACGGGTAAATTATCCACTTTGAAATAAAATGCCCGGAAACGGGCTGGAAATGGCTCAATAGAAAAAGGGGTTGCAACGACTTGTTACAACCCCCGGTTTATTACTTTTCTATGATTACGAACTCAACCCCCAATATTCGGGTTGCCGGGTTCTTGCTTACAACGTCAATTTCCCGGTTCTTTATATTCTTTGTTTTCCAAAGGAACCCCCAAAAGCGTTTGTATTGCACCGTTTCCGCTATTAACAGACTATCCCGGTTTATATGCGTCCCGGTAAATACCCCGGCGGGCGTTGTGCATCCGTGCAACTCAAACCACGGTTCCACAATGTCAATACAACGTAATACGGTCGTAACCGTGTCGCCGGGCAAATATACAATACTATCCCGGACGTTCGCCCGTAATTCGTTTATCGTTTCCATTTGCGCCGTCGTAACCCTTTGCAAATCCCGGCTCTTTGTCTGCAACGACTTGATTAACGCCGCATCGTCCGCCCGGTACTTTTTATATTCGGATAATTTTAACTCCAAATTCCCAACCTTTGCGGCGTTCAAACTATCCTTTGTTTGATAGGTTCGGACGTCCTGCAACAACGTTTCGGCATTGCTCCGGTATTTATCCCGTTCGGCGGTCAAACTCTTAATACGGCTTTGTTGTACCCAAAAGGCGGCGGCAACCGCCATAATGATTGCCGCCAATATTAGATATTTTTTCATGCCGTTGCGGATGAATTTTTGCATTTCTTCGCATGTCATAATACGAACATTTATAGGTTAATATACTCTTTTTGTGCATCAAAACACGGGCATTCTTTCATGAACTCCCACGGCTCAATAATGCCATCGCCGTTCAAATCCGGGGAATAATCCCGGTGTCCCTTAATCGTTGCATCCGGGAACATAACAGCTAAACGCATAAGCAACCATAATAACGCCTCTTTTTGTTCCGGCGTGCGTGTGTCGGCAGCTTTGCCGTTGGCATCCAATCCCCCAACGTAACAAATGCCAATAGAACGGGAATTTTGCCCGGAAACGTGAGCCCCAATCTCAAAAAGATAACGTCCCGTTTCAATCGTCCCGTCCGGCAATATAACAAAGTGATAACCACAAATTCGCCCGCTTTGAGGTTGTTTCTTAAATCCCCGCTCTTTGTGCCAACCGTCGATAACATCAACGTTGACTTTTACGCCCGGCTTGGTTGCGGTGCAATGTACAATCAAATCCGTAATCGTCCGGGTTGTTTTTTGCCCCTCCAAATACTTTAAAATCTCTGTTTGGTTCATTGTTCGCCCTCCTTTTCTTTATCGTTAATAATATCGCTATCGTGTTCCCGTTGGTATCTCTCAATTATCGGTTGCCAATATCCCGGCAATACCCGTGTAAACTCCAACCGGATAACGTGGTAAATAATACGCAACGCAACCTTTGTGGGATATGCTTTAATCAGATTCCGGAACGCATTTTGCAAATACACATACATAAACACGTATGTTAGTGATTTTACCACGATAACCGCCGCATTTTCATCGCCGCAATTTTTCATTATTACAAAAATCGCCTCCACGATAAACAGATACAACAGAAATTCGCACAATGCGTTTTTAAACTTACGGAACGAAAAGTTTTTGCATCGCACAATCGCCACGCCGTCCGCCCTCATTCCCGCCCAAATATTGAACGAAAACATTACTAATAACGCATAAACAAATCCCTTTGTCGGGGTTACATACCCAAATAACGGGCTAACCGTGGAAATGGTAATTATACGCCATTGCTCCAAATTAAAAATTCTTTCCATAAATTTATATCAAATTACAAATCACCCACATGTCATACATCTTACTTCCAACCCCAACAATAGGATGCAATCCATCATTGTTATTCCAACAGATTTTAGATAAATCATTATCTGAATACGGAAATGGGGATGTTCCACCATCCAATAATGAAAATCCATTCTGCATTGCTTTGTATCTTATTGCAGTTCTTATTTTTTGCATAGCTAAAGCATCCCATCCATTTACACGATTAATCGGGGAAATTAGAATTACTTTTGCAGACGGTGCTACGGTTTTACATTTATTCGCTACATAATTTAATGCGCCGTATAATGTTGAGGTGTCATTACTATCAAATTCACCTAATTGAATTGTACCTCTAATTACGCCGCCTAAATCATTTGTTCCTAACGCTATTATAATAGCATAATAATCGTCTGAAACCAAATCATTTATAGCATATTCTAATACATTTTCATTCAATGGATTATTCTGTTTTATAGTTCCAATCGGTGTTGTTAGTGTTCTTCCTCCTTTTGCATTTCTTTCAAGAGTTATGCCTAAAGGAGTAATAAACGTTTCGTTTCTAAGAACAAATGAACCAAACGAATCTTGATACACTTTTACTTTTTTTCCATTAAATACAAATTCTTTATCTACAATATTTATTACAGAATCGCTTAAATAATTTAACGACTCTTCTATTTTAACAATACGTTTGTCGTTTTCTGATACTTTCTTCTGTATTATTTCATTTTCTGCAAAGTAAATGTATGTAGGTTGTAATATCCAATTTGTATTATAAACTGATATATGTGTTTTTTCAAATACTTTCGTTTTATTTATAAAGTAAAAATCTGTCGTAAAAGGATTATTTTCTGAATATGTTTTATTTGTATATTTCAAGCTATTTTCTACGCCGTATGCAAAAACATATAAGTCTTTATTTAATTTTATTTTTTCATTTAGTCTTATATCATAAAATCCTTTTTTGTTTGCATGTATTGATTCTGAAAAAATTATATTAATATCTTTTAATAATGTTCCATTAACGGGTGTTGTATCTGTTATAAATACAACAACTTCATTCAAAGAATAATCATTATATATATCGTCTGAATCAAATTCAACATAAAGAGAAATTCCGTAAATACTTTTATCTGATTGTAAAAGTTTGTGACCTCCACCAATCCACGTTGCAGAATATGAAAAAGAACTTTCAAATATATTTTCCGGGAAATTAAATAATTCATCACTATATGAATATTGATTAATTCCATTTATAATATTATTATATGCGTAATCAATT
>Ga0209694_1001992_pt1 | contig 18793 bp, 25 predicted proteins | sample GluameincwithD2O_FD_187499 | JGI IMG/M metagenome (GOLD analysis project Ga0209694, IMG submission 187499) | Mouse cecum microbial communities from Vienna, Austria - Glucosamine amended microcosms incubated with D2O (SPAdes) (version 2) | ecosystem: Host-associated > Mammals > Digestive system >... | reverse complement strand
TTCTCCTTTTGGAGCATAAACGCCCCATCAGCCGCACCCAGCAGGCCATTGGTGCCGGAGATCATATCAAACTTATCATCGGCCTGCTGCTTTCTGGTGTGATGTACCAGCAGGAGACAAATTTTCTGATTATCCGCAAACCGTTTCAGCCGCCCCACGATCTCATAATCATTGGCATAGCTGAACTTCTCCCCGCCAGTCTCCCGGACTTTCTGAAGGGTGTCAATGATAATCAGCTTTGTGTCGGGATGTTCCCGCACAAACTTTTGAAGCTGTTCATCCAGACCGGATCCAAGCTGTTTGGCGCAGATTGCAAAGTGCAGATGTTCCGTACTGTCCGTCCCGAACATTCGATATAACCGCTCTTGCAGCCGCCGGTAGTCATCTTCCAATGCCAGATAGAGAACAGTTCCTTTATGTACTGTGTAGCCCCACAGGGGGACGCCGGTGCTGACATGGTAGGCAAGCTGTGCCATGAAGAACGACTTTCCCACCTTCGGTGCTCCTACAAAGAGGTAAGTGCCGGAGTAGAGTAGGCTGTCGATCATAGGCGGACGGCTCTGATACACGTTCTCATACAGCTCGCTCATGGATACGGTATGTAGATACGCTGGGTCGCTCATGCGCTGCATCAGCCGCAGCTTTTCTTCTAAAGTTTGTTCCGGGGGATTGTTTTCGGTTAAATCTTCTGCTATACTCAGACCAGTGGTTTTCTGAACCGGCTGTTCCCCGCCTGCGCCAACAGGCGGAATCGGAACAGCCGCTTTCGTTTTCAGATCATCCAATCTATCAATCCTCCTTCATGCCATCCATGATGACGGCGATCATGTTGATGGTATCCAGCAGTTCGTCACTGATATTAGCTCCAGCCTCAATGCGACGCAGATCGTCCAAAACGGCGGCGAGCTGATCGCGCAGGGCCTTATACACTCTGGGATTGCCCTGCACCACCACATCCCGGTTTAGCAGCCGCCGGATGATGTAGTCTTGTTTGGTGAGGCCGGTGAGCTGGACGGCGGTTTCGATCTGCGCGTCCTCCTCCGGTGATACCCGGAATGCTACGGTTTTGTTCCGCCAGCGGTTGTGGCTGTCCAAATTCTTTGCTGACATAATCAAACACCCCTTTCCATGTTCAATTTATCCGCCATTTCCGCCTGTTTAGACGGAAACAAGTGCGCATAGTTGTAAGTGATGTCGATGCTTTCATGGCCTACCCGGTCTGCGATTGCCGTTGCGGAGAAACCCATATCAATGAGAAGGGAAACCGCGCTGTGCCCTTATGGCATAATAAGGACAAATCGGAAAACCCTTGCGTTGCAACGGGTTGGCTGGTTTGTCCTTATTCTTTTTCCACTAAAAACGGCCCTGAAATGGGGTCTGCGGGAGGGGGTGAAAAACTAGGGCTGCACTTAAAGGACAAATTTTTTTAGACCATAAAGGAGGGCAAAATGGGAGCCTGGGGCATCACTGTAAGGCAAAGTGACGATGGCTTAGACCTGCTGGACACTATCGTAATGGAACAACTGAGAAAAGTGAATTTTGCTGTTTTTAATGTGTCGGAGGCCATTACGCTTTTGAACCAAACCATTCAAGAGGAAATCGAACAGTACAAGCAAAAGCCGCCGTCAAAAACTACGGATTTCTATATTAGCAATTCACTTATGCACAACTTTACCAATGCGGCAATCCTGGTCGCAGAGTGCCTTTACGACTACTATCAGACCGGGGAATTGATCGTTTATGATTATGTCGGTGAACTCTACGATCCAATTGAGTACCATATCAAAAACCTTGTTGTCACAGGAAATGATTTGTTGCCCCTTCTGGCAGAGCTGGAAAGCGTTCAGTCTCCAGAACATTGGAAGTATCAGGGATGGGCCAGCGAGGAAATTCTTCGACAGTGGTTAAAGCATATCCAGTCCGTTCAGCAGACCTTAAAAGAACACGCTTAGAAATGGAGGCACCGGCATGGCTAATTTACAAGAGGCATTCGCCGAAGCCGTCAAGCTGAACCGCCAAATTACGCAATTTCTCAAGTTCTCCACCTATACGGACTATGATGATCTGAGCGGCCTTGATGGTATTGACCGCACCGATGGGGAGCAGCTTCTTCTCTGGGAGGAGCTGCGGCTCATCACCGACAAGCTGGCGGATGCACAGGAGCGCATTGCCTATTTGACCCGGCCCATCGTGGAAACCTGCCGTTTGCGCAAGGGCACCTCTGGGAAGTATCGGACGGCACAGGGCGTTTTTTACAACTGCGGCAGCAGCATTGAGGCCCTGGTGACGGATGAATACCACGATGTTCCCTACTGGACCCGGACCGTTGTGGAGCACAACGGCGAGGATTATTACCTTATTGGATACAAGGGCCTTTCCATGAACGGCCTTACCGTCCGCATAAGGGCCCAATAAACTCACCCCACTATCAAAGCCCCCCTGCAACTGACTAAAAATCAGTTGCAGGGGGGCTTTTTTGCGTTCCTGGACAAATCAACAATGCGGCAGGAGCATCAGCGCCCCGGTGACTAACACAGTCGCCGGGGCGCTTTTTTTGTTTCGCCACAAAAAAGAAGGAGGCAATCACCATGCCGTCAAATCTGAACCTGGACTACTACTACGGCACCGAAGCCGAACAGTACAGCTTTTACCGCGTCCCCAAGACCCTGCTCACCGATTCCCGCTACAAGGGCGTTTCCATCGAGGCCAAGGTGCTCTACGGCCTCCTGCTGGACCGTATGAGCCTGTCCGTCCGCAACGGGTGGATGGACAAGGACCGCCGCGTCTATATCTACTTCACCCAGGAGGACGCCATGGCGCTGATGAACTGCGGCAAGGACAAGGCCACCCGGCTGTTCCGGGAGCTGGACCAGGGCGGCATCGGCCTGATTGAGCGCAAGAAGCAGGGCCAGGGCCGACCCACCCGGATCTACGTCAAGAACTTCACCCTGCCCCCGGAACTCGACCAGCCCCAACAGTCACAGACGCAGCCCGAGGGCCCCCAGACTGCGGAAAGCCAGCAGTCCAGACCGCTGGACAGTGCCGCCGTCAAGACTGCGCCCTTTGAGCAGTCTGCACCGCTGGAAATAAGCGGTCAAGACTGCGGTTTTCCCGCCCCTAATAAGACTGATAAGAACAAAACTGATTCCAACGATACTGAATCATCCATCCCTCCCCCTGCCCCCTCTCGCACCTCACCGTCCGCTGGCGCTCATCGCCAGTGTAGAGAGACAGGATATTTGAGAAACACGGGATAAACCGGGACAGGGCGGGAAAGCATAAGAAAACCCGCTATTTCAGCGGGAAACGAGGCATTTTTACCCGGGATGGGCCCGCGAGCGGGGGCTCAATTATCGGACAACTTGAGACGGGGGCGTCGACGCGGTCGGCGCTCTTTTTTCATGCCCTGGACGGCCCAGGAAGGGCCCAGGACGGCGGCGGGGCCGTGGGACGTGTGCGAGGGCCCAGGAGCCCGGAAACCCTTGTAAATCAGCCCCTACAAGGCAGGAGGGCCGCTCCACCCGCCCCGGAAGTCAGCAGCAGCAGCAGACGCAAGAGGGCGGGCTTTGCGGCCCATGGTGAGATTATAGCAGACGGGCCCGGAAAAGGCAAGGGGCGGGCCGTGCAAACAGGGGCGTTAAACGTGCAGAAAATAACGGCGGGAGTGTTAAAACCCCCGTTTTGAGGGCCTCCATCACCGCGATCGGCGCGGGCCGGACTGTTACAAGGCGTTACTCGGGCTGTGCAAAGGCGAGCGACGCCGAGCCCTGGGCGCGGGAAATCGGCCCGGAGCAATTCTTCAAATCAACCAAACCCGCGAAGAATTGCAGAATTGCCCGTAAATCAAAGGGTTCCGGGCTCCCGGCACCGTCGAGCGCCCCCTTTTTCAATTCTTCACGTTTTGGATTTAGTTTTTAATCATACAGGCGCAAAAAATCAGGCGGTTCCGTCGCGGGCCTCACGGCCTTCGGCGGGGCCGCTTTCGTCTTCGGCATATGTCCAGTAGATAGACTCCCTCTTGCGTTCAACGTACTTCCGATAGAGGCAAAAGACTTGGTCAAACATATCCTCCCGAACGTGAGAGGGCAAGAGGCGGTACATGGCGACAAGGTCGGTTTCTTCGGCGTCGAGGGGGCTACCATCACAGACGAGGCCCTGTTCCTCTTTGAACTCGTTCAGACGGCGAAGTTCGTCCGTATCTCCACTCGTTTTTTCGGGGGTCAGTTCAAGAAGATAGTCCGCCGATACATCGAAAATGCGTGCAAGAGAAGCGAGCGCATTGTAGCCCGGCTTGCTTTTCCCGGACTCCCAGTCCCCAACATTTCCGGGAGATACCCCCGCAGCTTTAGCCAGTTGCCCTTGTGTAAGCCCGTTTTGAGCCCTCAATTCTTTCAGCAAGGTATTAAACATAGCAACCTCCTCGAATTTGCGAAATTTACTCGCAAAACTATTGACAACTACGAATATGCGAGTTACAATAACGATGGATTAAAAATTTAAGCAAAACCAGCATACCACACCCCAGGCGAAAAAGAAAGAGAAAAGGAGGTCAGTCGGTAGAGTAGAAGGGAGCGGCGAGGGCTTCACCCCCTTTACTTCAATTCGTTCCTCGTCCCACAGACAGGGCAAAGCACCACGCGGCGGAGCCCCCTCCGCCGTATGGGAACGCCGCAAGCGCGGCATCGGCGCTTCGAGAGTTCACAAACCGAAGCATAGCGAAAGAAGTCAAGAGAGCTTGCGCGGTCGGGGTCGGCGGCTACGGCAATAGCCCCGGCTCCTTGAGAGGTCAAACGGATTTTCATGATAGAGCGCCCTCGCCGCTCCCCTCTACTCTACCACAGCCTCCGCCAAAAAGCAAAGGAGGCAGCACATGAGAAACGGCAAGAAGCCCACACGAAAGCAGAAGATCAGGCTCGGGCAAGCGGGCCTTGCCCCGGAGAACTGGCTCGTCATCAAGCAGAAGCAGAACGGCGAACTCGTCATCCTCCACAAGCACACCGACAAGATCAGGGTCGTCCCGGCTTCGGTCGGCTGACCCCCACAACAGGAAGGAGCAGCAGCAGATGAACGAGTACAAACTTCAATATCACTATCCCGAGAGCTCCATCGACACCGCCTACATCGTCGAGCGGACAGAGGCCGCAGCCCGGAAAACCCTCATCAAGCGGTTCGGCAAGGAGATCGAGATTGACGACACGGAGCTCGTCTCCACCGACGCCAACGCCACGAAGGAGCAGGAGCGGGAGGCCCTCGAGAAGATCAAGGCCATGGTCGAGGAGCTGGGCCCCCAGTCCTACCTCAAGACAGCGTTCACGGGCGTCTATGAGGTCGCCGAGATGAACATTGAGGAGGACGCGGCCTACAGCTTCCCCGGGCGGATCAGCCTCCTCGAGGAACAGCTCCGGGAGATGGGGAGCAAGTACAACGCGGCCCACTCCGACGCGGAGGTCTTGAGGAGTCAACTCGACCACGCCCAGGAGCAGGTCGACGCCCTCAAGGGGCGGCAGCTCCCCGCGTGGCTTCAAAGCGCCGCCTATGGCCTCGTAGTCGAGGAGCTCGCCGCCGCCCAGAAGCGGATGGAGCAGAGCGCCGAGACTATGGCCTACTACGCCGAAGCGCCCCAGGACATCGCCTTCGCCGAGGCCGTCAAGAGCTACCGGGCCGCGAAGGAGCGCCGGGGCGTGTGCGAGCAGATTGTCAAGGGCCTGGAAGCCCTCACCGAGGAATGAGCCGAAACGCCCTCCGGGGCGTCGTCGGGAGGTGTCCTCTCCCGGCCCGATGATGGCAGGACGGACAAACAACAGGAAGGAGCAGCAGCTATGAGAAAAATGAAGAAGATCAACGGGTTCCTCATCGTGCGGTTCAACGACCGCGAGAAGCGGAACAACCCCACCCTCGGGAGCTTCGGCGTCATCGACGCGGAGCAGTACACGGGCGACCTCGACTTCGACCTGGACGCCTTCGAGTACACCGACGCCGACCTCATCGAGATCGCCGTCGAACAGGCCCGGGGCCTGGACGCCGAGGAGGACTACTCCGACGATGCCCCGGCCTACACCGTCACCATGGAGAGCGCGGAGGGGGTCAGCGAGGAGGAGGTCTTCCCGAAGGCGATGGCCCTGTCCTGGGCGGAGCAGCTCAAGACGCAGATCAAGAGCAAGCACTACCCGGACATCGACCCCCGGACGGCGGCGCACGAGCTCGCCGGGTACAAGACCGCGCTCCGCGACCTGGGCCTCCTGGAAGCGGACGAGGCGGTCGTCGAGCCGGACGTCTTCGGGGCGGCGTGTCAGTTCTACACGGACGAGGGGCACCGGGCCGACGTCGTTCTCCCCAGCGAGGCGGGGCCCGCTATCCTGTCCGCCCACGACTTCGAGGAGGGGGAGACCTTCACGAACTGCACCGTCCAGACGCTCAAGTGTCGCCGTTGCGGGATGGAGAGCTTTGCGTGGAGCAAGGGGCCGGGCCCAGGCCCGGAGCAGGAGGAGGCCCTCGCCTATGTGTGCGACGAGGTTTGTCGGTTCCGGGAGGGCCGGACGCAAGAGGAGCTCGACGCCATTTGTGAGAAGTGCAAGGTCGAACGCTGGGCCCAGAGGTACATCCCGGAGCCGGAGCCCCGGGAGCGGGAGGCCTTCGAGAACCTTCCCTCGGGCATGAGGGACGACCGCAACACGCGGAGGGTCTACTCCCTGGGCCTCGCTCTCGCCGAGGAGTGCCCGGGTAACGATTGCCGGGTCTACCTGAACATTTTCAACATGGCCCGGGAGCTCGACGAGGCCCTGGACAAGGTGAAGCCGAACTCGGCCCCGTTCCTCGCCCTCCGCTCGGCCCTCATGGAGCGGGCCCGGGAGCTCCGGGAGATGTACCTCGAGAACCACGCCGTCCAGCAGTTCAAGGAGGGGATGCAGCCATGACAGGACTTGAACTCCTCAAGGCCCCCGAGACGACAGCGGGGGAGATCGCGGACATCATTTCCGAACATTGTCCGCCCGTGGTTCCTACCGAGTGCGACCGCCTCTCGTGTCGGGAGTGTTGGCTCTCCTGGCTCACCACCGGGGAGCCCCCGAAAGCGAAGGGGCCGTCCGACAAGCAGACGGCCCCCGGGGAGGATGGGATACACCCCAACCTCAAAGAGCTTTACGAGCGGCATTTTCGCGCACAGAAGCGGGTCGAACGGGAGACGAGAGAGGTGCTCAATCACCTTGCGGCTGGTGGGCGCGAGTGACGGCCTCCACGTAAGCGGTCGCATTTTGAGAGAAGAACTCCAAAAACTCCACACGGTCGAGGAGCCCCTTCATCTCGAGATAGTCGACCAACGCCCAGAACTCCGGGGAAGCACCAAGACGCCGCTCAATCATGGCATCGGCAAACGCATTTCCCGTATTCAGACGAAACTCATCCATAACCTCACCCCCTCCCCGGGCCGGAAGCCCATCTCAATTATACAGCCTCGGGGGAGGAAATGAAAAGGAGCACTATGAAACAGATCATTTCCACGAAAGAGGCCCACGCCTGGGCCGAGGCGCTCCGCCTGGAGCTGCTCCGGCAGAAGCGGGCGGTCGGCGACCCCCGAGCCCCTATGCGGGCCCGGCCTGGGCAGGAGGAGGCGTTCGAGAAGGTGGAGGCCGACATCGCGACGGCGGACTTCATTCTCAAATTGCTTGAGAAGGAGAAGCGCCTTGCGGCGGCATGGAAGGCGGCGCGGAAGACGGTCAAGATCACCGACGCGCTGCTGGACGGGTTCCTCACCTTCGGCCTCTCCCTCCTCGCCATGCTGGGCGTCGCCACCGCCGCCGTGCTGCTGAACGCCCCCTCGCCCATGGCCCAGGCGACGGCGATCGCGGGGGTCGGCATAGCCCTCGCCCGGGCGGTCGCCCGGAAGTAACCCTAAGAGACAGTTCACAGGAAGGAGGACAGCGATGAAACGCAATAGCGGAAAGCTCACCCCGTTCGGGAAGCTCGTCGTCAAGGCCCTCACCGACCAAGACATGACGAAGACACAGCTCGCCGACACGATCGGGACGTCGCCGCAATACTTGAGCTACATCCTCTACGGCGTCCGCTCGGGCGAGAAGTACGTCCCAGCAATCACCGCGGCCCTCTCCCTCGACCCCCGCAAGGTCGAGAAGGCCATCGCAGCATAACAGCAGGAAGGAGGGAGCGAGGTGTCGGACGTGTTCATCGGCCTCGAGGAGGCCGCAGCCTTCGAGGGTATCACCTACAAGGGGCTCACCTCGCGCATATCGCGCAACCCGCAGCAGTTCAAGACGAAGACACAGCCCCGCGAGGGTGGAGGGAAAGATCAGGTCATGATCTCCGTCGCCTCCCTCTCCGCGAAGGGGCGCAAGGCGTGGAAGGCTGCGCAGAAGGTGGACGGGAGGGATGTCATCATAGACAAGCGAACAGACGCGGCCCCCTGGTATGTCGGGGCCGACCTCAATCACTTCATCGAAGGGGACGGAGGGAAGCGGAAGAAGGCATACTACGAGGCCATCGAGCTCGCCGCCCGCATCCAGGACTTCATCGGCTACGACGGCCCCGACCGCACGGCCTACGCCGAACGCTACGCGCTGGGCCTGGGCGTGAGCCTCCCGACGCTCTACCGCTACGTCGACAACGTCCTCAAGGCGAACGCTTGGGCGCTCAAGCTGGAACGGGAGGACGGGCAGAACCGGGACTACTTCCGGGCCCTGGCCCTATGCAGGAAGCCCCGGGAGAAGGCCACCTTCCCCAGCCTCACGGACGAACAGCGGGCGGTCATTGAGAATATTTGGTTCGACCGCCGCTTCGCCGCCAACCTGGGCACCCTCGAGATGCTTTACGAGCGGTTCGAGGAGATCGCCCAGGGCCAAGGGTGGGAGGACTACCCCAGCATCAAGACGGTCGCCCGCTACGTCAAGCACCTCATGGACAGCCGGGGCGCGGCGTCGGCCCGCTACCTCGCCGCCAACGGCTCGAGGGAGTGGAAGAACAAGATGATGCTAAAGGGACGCCGGGACGCGACGAGCCTCAAGGTCATGGAGTACGTCGTCGGCGACGAGCACACCTTCGACTTGTGGGTTCAGTGGACGGCCCCGAACGGCAAGGTCAAGGCCGTCCGCCCGAAGCTCGTCGCCTGGATGGACATGAAAAGCCGGGCGATCATCGGGGACGTGGCCTGTATCGACGCCAACAGTCAGACCTTGAAGGAGAGCCTTGTGAAGATGCTCTACACCACCCCCGGGGGCGTCCCCCACATCCTCCACGTCGACAACGGCAAGGACTACACGGCCCAGACCATGACGGGCCAGAGCCGGAAGAAGCGGAACATCGAGTTCGAGTTCGACGCCGAGACCGTGGGCTTCTATCAGTCCATCGGCATCGAGGAGGTGGGGCGCTCCCTCCCATATCAGCCGTGGGACAAACCCATCGAGCGCCTGTTCCTGACCGTGTGCTCCAAGTTCTCGAAGTGGTTCGAGAGCTACGTCGGAAGCCTCACAGGCTCCAAGACCTACGCGAAGCGACAGAAGGACGTCGCCGCCATGCTTGAGCGGGGGGAGCTGCTGACGATGGAGGAGTTCTTCGACCTCTGGACGAAGTGGAAGAACGAGAAGTACCACACCCGGAAGCACGGGGGCCTCAAGGAGGCGGGCGAGAAATGGCTCACCCCCATCGAAATGTTTGAGAACGGCCCCCGCTACGAGAAGGCCGCGCCGCCCCGGGAGTATGCGGCGATGCTGCTCATGAAGGCGGACAAGGCCCGGGTCTACAACTTCGGCATCAAGAAGTTCGGCACGACCTACACCGACTACGAGCTTTCGCACTACATCGGGAAGACCGTGGGCATCAAGTGGGACATCGACGACGTGACGAAGCTCTACGTCTTCGACGATGAGGGGCGGAAGATATGCGAGGCCGTCTCCCCCGAGCTGCTGGCCTTCGGGCCCCACTGTTCGCAAGCCGTCCTCGAGAAGCACCTCCGCGATCAGAGGCGGCAGGAGCGGGAAATGCGGGAGATACTGGACAGCATGACGCGGCCCTACGAACTCCGGGGCGAGGAGGGCGGACGGCCCACGGCGGCGGTCGGCATGATCGACCTCACCATCAAGGCCGACAGGCCCTCGAAGCTCATCTCGCTCCCGCTGGATAAGGAATACCGGGCCGAGGCGACGAGCCGGGCCAAAAAGAAGGCAGGAGCCGGGGACGAGTTCCTCGGCAAGAAGGCAGACGACGCCCTCGCCCGCTTGAGGGCCATCAACGAATAGGAGGCACATGAAGATGGAAGTCATGACAGCAGCGGCGGCGGAGCAAGCTGCCACCTACACCCCAGGAAAGCCCCTCGCCCAGCAGATCAACGACTATCTCGCGACCACACGGACGAGCATCGCCACCCTCGCGAACGAAATCCCCGGCTATTCCCGGCCCACGATCTCCCGCTACCTCTCGGGGAAGTACGACGGGGACATCACCACGATCGAGAAGCTCCTCGCCGAGTGGCTGGCCCAGCACACAGGGGGGGCCGTGGACGTCCCGGAGCGGCCTGGGAAGACCGGGCGGAAGCCCGCCTTCCTCGAGACGCGGGACGCGGTCAACGTCCTGGGCGTGTGTCAGTCCTGTCAAGAGTACATCGGGCTCGGCATCGTGGTCGCCCGGAGCGGCTACGGGAAGACCTACAGCCTCCGGCACTACGCCAAGCTCCCCCGGGTCGCCTATATCGAGTGCGACGACACCATGAGCAGCCGCGACCTTGTGGAGGCCATTGAGAAGACCCTCGGCATCCCCAGCGGCTACGGGACAATCTGGAAGCGGGTGAACGGCATCCGGGACTTCTTCAACACCAACAAGGGATGGCTTCTTGTTATCGACGAGGCCGACAAGCTCGTCTCGAAGTACACGCAGAAGAAGATGGAGATACTCCGGGCGATCTACGACCAGAGCGACGTCGGCGTCGTGATCGCCGGGGAGCCGAAGCTGGAGGCGGCGATCAAGACCTACCTCGCCCGTATGGCGAACCGGGTCGACTTCTACATCTCGCTCAAGGGGCTCACCCCCTCGGAGGTGGAGAAGTACGTCTCCGAGTTCGAGGTCGCCCCCGAGGCCATGGTCGAGCTCAAGGCCCGGGCCTGTAATATGCAGACGGGATGCTTCCGACTCCTCGACCGCACCCTCTCCAATATCAAGCGCATCCTCGAGGAGAAGGGCGAGAACGCAATCACCCTCAAGACGATCGAGCAAGCGTCGAGCCTCATGATGCTCTAACAGGAAGGAGGCCGGGACAATGAAGATGAGAAAACAGCGGCTCATGGGCGTCGGGCTCATTGTGATCTCGTGGCTTGTGCTGCTGCTGGCCTGTACCGAGAGCGAGAGTCCGGAAGACAACGACGCGACCGCCGTCCTCCTCGTGGCCCCTCTGGGCCTCTATATGCTTTACTCGGACACCTACCTCCTCTACGACGGCGAGCCGGAGCCGAGGGCGAGGGACAGGCCGGAGGCCCTCCCCGCCCGCCGAGACCCTACCACACTAACAACGAAAGGAGCCGCCACATGGCAAGGAAAAGAGTTATCGAGCCCCCGAGTATTAAGACATGGGAGGACGCCGACGACGCCCTCCGGCAGATCGCCGAGGCGACGCTTGCCCTCGGGGACATTGAGAGCGAGATGAACAAGCAGATCGTCGGGGCGAAGAAAGTCGCCGAGGAACAGAGCAAGCCCTACAAGGACAGGGTCGCGAGGCTGGAACACGATCTCAAGGACTTCGTCACGGAGCACCGGGCCGACATGGGCAAGGTGAAGACGAAGGCCCTCACCTTCGGGGAGGTGAGCTTCCGCCTCTCGACGGCGATCTCGCTCCCCCGGGCGAAGGACAAGATCGAGGAGATCGTCCGCCGCCTCAAGGCCCGGAAGATGACGGACTGCATCGTCACGAAGGAGGAGATCAGCAAGGACGCCCTCAAGAAGTACGGCAAGGACGCCGTCAACGCGGTCGGGGCCACCTGGAAGGAAACCGACATTTTCGGCTACGAGCTCAACCTCGCCCGGCTCGAGCAGATCAAGAGCGGGACGTAAAGGAGGGAGCCGGGCTTCATGCGGGTCGACATAGGCACGACGACGCAAAAATACCGGGTCATCTACGCCGACCCGCCGTGGAAGTTCAGCAGCAAGGAAGCCTTCGAGCCCCGGAACGGGGGCTCCGGCTTCACCCCTCTCGAGGCGGTCTACCCCACGATGACGACCGCCGACCTCAAGGCGCTGGACGTCGGACGCCTCGCCGAGGAGGACGCGGCCCTCTTTATGTGGGCCACCGACGCCCACATCCCGGACGCCCTCGACCTGTTCAAGGCGTGGGGCTTCCGTTATGTGACGGTCGCCTTCGTATGGAGCAAGAAGACCGTCACCGGGAAGACCGTCGCCAACCTCGCCCCCTGGACGCTCAAGAACTGCGAGCTTTGCCTCATGGGGACGCGGGGGCGGATGGTACAGTACAAGCAGAAGAACAACGTCCAGCAGCTCGTCGAGGCCGTGAGGACACGGCACAGCGAGAAGCCGGAGGAAGTGAGGCGGCGCATCGAGGCCCTGTTCGGGGACGTTCCCCGGCTCGAGCTCTTTGCCCGGCGCTACTCTCCCGGGTGGGACGTGTGGGGAAACGAGGTGTAACTATGACAGCAGCACAGACGAGGCGCAAGCCCGCCTCCATCCGCACCCTCTGGGCGATCGCGAAGTCGCCCGAGCTCCACCTCTCGGACGAAGACCTTCACGCGGTCGTCTTCCGGGAGACGGGCAAGGAGAGCATGAAGAAGCTCTCACAGGGCGAGATCAACGAGGTCGCCCGGGTCTTGCAGAACATGAAGGACAGCGTCAACCGTGCCGCCCACACCAAACGGACGGACACAGGCGGGGACGCCCGCACCGTACAGCAGCGCCGGAAGATATTCGCGCTCACCGAGGAACTCGGATGGAACAGCGACCCCCGGCGCATCCAGGGGTTCGCGAAGCGCCTCACGGGGGTCGATCGTCTGGAATGGCTCAACGTGGCCCAGTGTGAGAAGGTCATCGAGGGGCTCAAGGCTATGGTCGCCCGGCAGAAGCGGAAGGGGGCCCAGGCATGAGCAAGACGCCGCAGGAGGACGACAAGGCCGTCCTCGCCGCGCTGGACGGCATCGTTCGTATGCAGCGCACCATCCGGGGTGGGCTCGACGTGTGCGTTGAGACGGGGCTCGTCTTCGTCCGCACCTACTACAACAACCTCCCGGAGAGCGTCGCCCGCCGCCTCACGGAGATCAACCCCGTCGCCCTGGCAGCTATCCCCGGGGCGACCGCGTGGGGAGGCTCCGAGACGGCCCGGAAGAACATCGCCGCAAGCGTGGCGGGCGACGCAGCCTTCGCCCAGGCGATCAGGGCGGCGAACGTCTACCGGGAGAAGCTGGGGTTCGAGCTGCTCGGGCTGGACGGCAACCCGGAACAGAGGGAGGTCGAGGTATGAACAGAGAGGAAACATTAGGGAAGCAGCTCCTCGTCGACGAGATCGCTCAAGCCCGGGCCTACCTCGAGGGCCGGGCCCCGGACGAGCAGCGGCTCGCGGCCCTCCTCAAGAGGGACGCCTCGAGGCTCATTCAGGACGCCCAGCTTCTCCGGGAGGCCGTCATGCTCCGGCAGCAGCGCGAGATCGCCGAGTACGTCCGGGACACTATCCGGGCCGAGAAGGCCGCAGGAGGGCCTAAGACGCCCCCTACCGAGTTAGGGGGGGGTAGGCCATGGCCCAGCGAAAGAAACGGCTCACGCAGCGTGAGAAGGCGGAGAGAGCGGCCCTCAAAAAGAAATGGCAGGCGGAGGGGCTCATCCCGCCCGACAAGCCCCGGCTCAATCGGAAGAAGTTCGCCCGGGAGGCGTGGGAGGCGTTCGACGCCTTCTACAGGGCCGAGCCCATCCGGGCGGAGCTCTCACTTCTCAAGGCGATCGGCTTCATGGTGGGGCCGGACATGAAGGAGGTCTCGCCGGAGGAGGTCGGCGTTCTCAAGCTGTTAAAGCTGGCGGTCGAGTATGACGCTTTCCTCAAAAAACTTGAGGAGGAAGGCCGCGAGAAGTACACCTACGGGGAGCTCATTGACGAAGTCATTCTCCCCATCACCAACCTATAGGAGGGTTCAGATCATGGCAAAACTCACACCCGACGCGACGAGGACGGAGTACGGCCTCGTCATCAATCAGAAGATCATCCCCTGGGGGGCCAGATGGCCGAAGGACTCCGGGAAGTACAAGAAGGGGGACAAGTACAAGGCCGACCGCCGTCTCTCCGGGGGCACGGGCAAGGTCGCGGGCGTCACCATCCACAACACGAACGACCTCCCCAATGTGGAGGAGGACGCGGAACAGTACACCCGGGCGACGTGGCCCAACGCCAACATGAACGACTCCCGCGTTCACTACTACGTCGACGACATCAACGCATGGCAGAACCTCGAAGACACGGAGGTCGGATGGCACGCGGGGGACGGCAGCGGCCCGGGGAACGGGACGACCATCTCCATCGAGATCATCATGGACGGCAGCGGGAGCAAGGAAGACCTCAAGGCCGAGGAGAACGGAGCCCTCCTCGCCGCGCTGCTCTTGAAGAAGTACGGCCTCACGGTCGACCAGCTCTACACACACAATCACTGGATGGGCCACCCCGACAAGATCGTCCAAGGGGCCCGCAAGAACTGCCCGCTCTACATCCTCCCCCACTGGGCAGAGTTCAAGGCGAAGGTCGCGGCGAAGCTCGCCGAGATCAGCGGCAGCACCGAGGCCCCCGCCGAGCCCAGCACGGAGGGCAAGACGGCGATCATGGGCCGGGCCGAGGTCACGGCGGCGCAGATGGCGGCGTTCTGCTTGAGCAAGAACGCGGAGCCCCGGCTCCCGAGCTGCACGGTGGAGGAGCTGGCCTCCCTGTTCCTCGCCGAGGGCGAGGCCGAGGGCGTCCGGGGCGACGTGGCCTTCGCCCAGAGCCTCCACGAGACGGGCTTCTTCAAGTACGGGGGCATCGTTCAGCCGGGGCAGAACAACTACGGCGGGCTCGGAGCCCTCAACGGGAACGCCCCCGGACAGGCCGCGAGCTTCCCCGACCCGCGCTCCGGCGTCCGGGCGCAAATCCAGCACCTCAAGGCATACGCCACGACGGAGCCCCTCGTCAACGAGTGCATCGACCCGCGCTTCTCCCTCGTGGCCCGTGGGGTCGCCGAGTTCGTGGAGTGGCTGGGCGCAGCGGACAACCCCAGCGGGCGCGGCTGGGCCGTGCCTGGGGCGGGCTACGGCGGGAAGATCGTCTCGCTGCTGGGCCAGATCAAGGCCACGGAGGCCCCCGAGCCGACGCCGCCCACGCCCCCGGATGACGGCTACCCCGAAGGCACCCCGGCATGGCAGAAGGAGGGCTTTGAGGCCCTCGTCGAGCGCGGCGTCATCAACTCCCCGGAATACTGGAAGACCCGCTTCGACAAGACCATGACGGCGGGCGAAATCCTGGCAATCCTGGGCAGGATGTAACACGGAAGGAGGGCGCAGCGTGGACGGACTTGTCAAGGAGCTCACGATCGAGATGCTCCCCGAGGGCCCCTACAAGCAGATCGCCGAGGCGATCGGGCCGGAGAACTTCTACCGCCTCGCCGAAGTAGTCGGCGGCGCGACTATCTACATCCCGAAGCCCGAGAGCCTCACCCGCCCCGTCCGTGACGCCCACATCAAGGCCGAGTTCAACGGCTACAATCACCCGGAGCTTGCCCGGAAGTACGGCGTCACAGAGCGATGGGTTCGGCAGCTATGCGGCCCCGGACAGACGGAGGGGCAGATCGAACTTTTTGAGCTGCTGGAAGGCATGACGGGCGCAGACGGGAGCGGCCTCTCTTAGAACTGCTTCATATGTAAACTTCACAGAAAACCAGCTAAAGTAAGAGTAGAAGCTACGCTTCTACTCTTATTTTTTGCCAAAAGGAGGCAGTAAACACATGGACATGAACGTCATTACCAGCGCAGCGAGCAACGCGCTCGCGAACATCGTCCTCGCCGTGATCGCCCTCGCCGGGGCCTACGCGGTCTACTACATCCGCCTCGCCGGGGCCCAGGTCAAGGCCCAGACGAAGCAGATCGAGGACAAGACGGCCCGGGAGCTCCTGGAGAACGCCCTCGACGACGTCGTCAACCTCGCCACGGTCTCGGTCAATGCCATGGAGCAGACCACGGCCCAGGCCGTGAGGGACAAGGTCAAGGAGGGCAAGGTCGACCGGGAGGAGCTGCTTGAGCTCGGGCGGAAGGTCTTCCAGGAGGTCAAGGACGCGATCGCGCCGGAGGCCCAGCGGGTCATCACGAAAAACCTCGGCAGCTTCGACGCCTACCTGACGAAGTGCATCGAGGACGCCGTCCTCAAGGTCAAGCGGGGCGACCCCTACCTCACCCTCTCCGGGGAGCTGCTGGAAGGCATCCAGGAGGCCCAGACGCCCACGCCCGCCCCCGGGCAGTAAAGGAGGGCGCGCCATGGACACCGTCCAGATCACCGCCCTCATCGGCGCGGTAGCCTCGCTCGTCTGCACTTTGGTCGTGGGGGCGCTCACGTTCTTCCTCAAGAAGACGCTCTCCTCCCTCGAGAAGGCAGACGAGAAGAACGCCGCCAAGATCGCGGAGGTCGAGGATAAGCTCAACGACCTCAAAGCCGACCTTCCGCTTGTCTACGTCACCCGGGAGGACTACATCCGGGTCATGAACAGGGTCGAGGAAAAGCTCGACAAAATCCTTTATTCCAGAGAACGAAAGGAGGAATAGTCCATTATGGCGATCATGGACGAGCTGACGGAGCAGGAAGTCAGCAAGAACAAGGCCGTCCGGGGCTACATCATCCGGGCCCTGGCAAAAGGCAATCAGAACACGCTCCTCGTCCGGCAGATCACGAACGCCCTCGTCGCTGACGGTTTGATCTTCTCCCCGGATATCTCGAAACACCTCGAGTATCTCGAGGAGGCGGGGTATATCGTGTTCACCAACCGCGCCGCAAATGCCTACAACGCCTACAGGAAGGACGCGATCATCAAGCTCACAAAGAGGGGGGTCGACCTCCTGGAGAGCACGATCGACGACCCGGGCGTCGATGTCTAAGGGAGAGAGACGCCGGACGCGAGTGAGCTCCACTATCGACCAACTCCCGGATGATGTGCGGGTCGAGCTGGACGCAAGGCTCGCGGACACAGCGAACACCTACGAGGAGCTCTCCGCGTGGCTCAAAGAGCGGGGCTATCAGATCAGCAAGTCCGCGATCGGGCGCTATTCCATCCGCAGCACCCAGGCCGCGCAGCGTGTCGCCGAGACCCTACAGCGCACCCAGGCGATCGCCCAGGCGGTCGAGGCGCACCCCGACCTCGACTACACGAAGGCGGCGTCTATGGTTCTCATGGACGGCCTTATGCAGCGGGTAAGCACGGCGGAGGACGACTTCGCCGAGATGCCGCTCGACAAGGCCGGGCGGCTCATCGCCTCCCTGTCCAGAAATGCCACCTATGAGAAGCGCGTCCGGCAGGAGATGAAGAAGAAGGCCGAGCTCGCCTTTGAACAGCTCGAGGCCGAGCTCATGGCGGCGATCAAGCAGCACCCCGAACTCGTGGGAGAGCTGCACGACGTCCTCTCGAGGGCGAGGGAGAAGGTGCTCTCCGATGCCGATTGATCTCAAGGAATACCTCGAACGGCTCGAGGAGCCGGAAGACCGCGAAGCGGTCGCAAACAGCGAATACCAACGCGAACTATTTGAGGAGTACGTCCAGCGCGGGGACAACTTCCCCCAGCTCCGGGCGCAGCTCCTCGAGGACTTCCGGGGCGGGGCCCCGCTCACAGGCCCGCAAGGGCTACGGAAGCAGCTCGGGGCGATCGACCTCGGCTACTTCGGGCGGGCCTACCTCGCCCACTACTTCGTGAGGCCCTCGCCCCCGTTTCACGAGGAGCTCGACCGCATCTTCCGTGACGGCGTCATGAAGGGGATGAACCCCCTCACGGACGCGAAGGCGATCAGCCGGGCAAACGGATGCCGGAGAGCGGTCGAGGCTCCTCGAGGCCACGCAAAGAGTACGACCTTCACCTTCAAGGACTCGCTGCACTCCTCCGTCTACGGCTACAAGCACTACGAGATTATCCTCTCGGACAGCTCGGAACAGGCCGAGGGCTTCCTCAACGACCTCAAGACGGAGCTCGAGGAGAACGCGGCGCTCCGGGAGGACTTCGGGGAGCTCAAGGGCCGGGTCTGGAAGGCGTCGGTCATCCTCCTCTCGAACGGCGTCAAGATCGAGGCGCTGGGCGCGGGGAAGAAGATCAGAGGCCGACGCCACAAACAATGGCGTCCCGACCTCATCCTATGCGACGATCTCGAGAACGACGAGAACGTCAACACGCCGGAGCAGCGGAAGAAGCTCCGGGACTGGTTCTATAAGGCCGTGAGTAAGGCGGGCGACACCTACACGGACATCGTCTATATAGGGACGCTCCTCCACTACGACGCCCTCCTCGCCAACGTGGCGAAGAACCCCGAGTATGTGACGGCCCGCTACAAGGGCGTCATCTCCTTCGCCACCCATACGGAACTATGGGAGGCGTGGGAGCGCATCTACACCGACCTCGAGAACCCGGCGCACCAACAGGACGCCGAGGCGTTCTTCAAGGCCAACGAGGCCGAGATGCTGGAAGGCACGGCGGTCTTGTGGGAGGAGAAGCTCCCCTACTATGCCCTCATGGTTATGAGAATATCCGAGGGCGAGGCGTCCTTCTCCTCCGAAATCCAGAACGAGCCCATCGACCCCGAGAACTGCGCCTT
>Ga0209694_1001991_pt1 | contig 18809 bp, 16 predicted proteins | sample GluameincwithD2O_FD_187499 | JGI IMG/M metagenome (GOLD analysis project Ga0209694, IMG submission 187499) | Mouse cecum microbial communities from Vienna, Austria - Glucosamine amended microcosms incubated with D2O (SPAdes) (version 2) | ecosystem: Host-associated > Mammals > Digestive system >... | reverse complement strand
TTAAGCTGGGTGGTTTGATTTCGTTTCATTTTGTCCTCCTTTTATAAGAAGGATATCAAAATAAAACCAACCAAAATTGGCGCATTTCTCGCTGCAATTATTGGTTGGTTTTACGTTAGCATTAACATGCGTTAGAAAAGAAATCAATAATGATGTGATCCTGCATCTAATCCGGAAGTTTCTAAAAGCCGGAGTTCTGGAAGATGGAGTAAAAGTTAAGACGGCAGAAGGCACTCCTCAGGGAGGCCCCATGAGTCCAATACTTGCAAACATCTACTTAACGGAATTGGATCGGGAACTGGATAAAAGAGGTTTGCGCTATGTCCGTTATGCCGACGATTTTCTCATTCTTACTAAATCGGAAGCGGCGGCCAATCGAGTGATGGAGTCTGTCAGCCGATGGATCCATAATAAACTGTTTCTGAATGTCAGTGCTGAAAAGACCAAAGTGGTCAGACCAACGAAAAGCAAATTCCTTGGCTTTACATTCTGGAAAGACAAAGGCACTTGGAAGTGTCGTCCTCATTCGGACAGTCAAAGAAAGCTTACATCCAAAATCAAGGACAAGCTGGTTCGGTGCAAAGCAATACACAAGTCACAAAATGATCTCGAATGGGAACTATCCCTAATATTAAGAGGTTGGATCAATTACTATAGGATTGGTTCTATGAAGTCTTTCCTGACAAGGATAGGCATGTGGCTTAGACACAAGTACAGAGTGGTCATCCTGAAGAGGTGGAAGAACAGACGGACTATTTACGAGAATCTCGTAAAGATTAGAGATCGGCTGGTTGACTATTTCATACTGGCCGATCTAAAACCTGAAATAGCCCGATCTATACAAAGACGCCTTACAAATGAAAGAATCTATGCACAGTGTTTCACCCGCTGTGGATGGTACCGGCTTGCCAATAATGACGTAGTCAACAGTATTCTTCATCCTGTGGTTCTGGGCGCTCAGGTTAATAAAAGATATGGCTTGATCGATCCCCTTGCACTCTACGAAGGTAGAGACGAGATATACAGGGTTCAAGCAAGCCAGAAATAGTTCAGTGTTTGTTTTATCTGAAGCGCCGTATACGGATCCGTACGTACGGTGCTGTGAGAGGGGGAGCCGATACTAACTCGGCTCACTCTACTCGATTGATTTTTCCGCGTTTAAAGATTATCTTTTTCAAGTTCGTTTTTCAGAAATGGGAATTTCATGAGAAAATGCAATTTGCCAATTCAATGTGTTGATGAATACGTCAATGATCACATTCAGAAAGGGGTGTTTCATGGCTGCAAAAAAAACCACTAAGCGAAACACGAGATCGGCTTCTACAAAGAAAAGGTCTGCTGCAAAAAGCCGCTCCCGAACTCGTAAAAATACACAAAAGAAAGCATCAGTTCTTACAAGCCGTATTTTCCTGGTCTGTCTGATTCTGTTAAGCGCTGCTTTAAGCCTGATTACGCTGTTCAGATTGGGATTTGCCGGAGCCTGGCTGTATGGAGCTCTGTCCCTTCTGGTCGGTAACTTTGTATCGGTTTTGCTGCTCTATGTGATTACTTTTGGATTCTGGGTTATCTGGACTGGATGCAAGAAACAGCTTCCTGCCAGATTCTGGGTAGGAATGTTAATGATGATGGCAGGCTGGAGTTTATGCGCTGCGTTGGCTGGTATGCCCCAGAATGATCCATGGTTTGCTTTATCGAGGCTGATGGATAGTGTTTCCGGGATTTTACAGGGAACGGATTTTACCAACTACGGGTTATTGGGAGCCATGTTGTCCGGTATGTTTGGAAGCCTGTTTTCTTCGATGGGCAGCTGGATCATTGCTGTTACCTTGCTGATTATTTCTGTTGTCCTTGTTGGCTGGTCCATGCTGACTGAAGCGATGGAACTTCTTAAGGAAAACTCGAAACAGGCAATTTCTTCAATGAATGCAAGAATGCAGGAAAACCGGCAGATTCGAAAGGAAAACCGGCGTCTGGCCAGAGAAGAATATTCAGAAGATCCTGCAGGATTTGATTCTTCTTATGGAAATGAATTAAAACCGAATACCTTTTCCTTTGAAGAGGCGGCACTGCTGCTTGATGATTCGGCCGAAAAAAGACGGCATATTCATGGCCGAACGAAACGAAAACCTTCTGTTTTCTCCCTGTTAGCGAATAATTCTCTGCTTGATGATACTCAAAGTTCAAAACTCAGGGAAAAAAGAAAAGCAGGCGGTAAAGGTGCAGAAGCGTTCTCGAAATTGAATCAGGATAAGAATGGAACAGGTTCAAATGAAGAATTGGTTCAGGAAGCTGTCCGAATCACTGGCGGTTTTTCTGAATCTGCAATTGAACCAAGTTTCCTGACAAATGAACCCACTGAATTCTTCGAAAACATGAATAAGATGAAAGAATCTGTTGAACAGACAAAAGAGAAACCACAGGAAATGATAACGACTTATCAACAAGCCGGTTTGAATCAGGCTTCTGAAACAGAATCTTCCTTAAGTCAGGTTCAGAAAAATCATTCATCTTCCAATGCAAATTCCAAACCTTTATCTTCAAGGCAGAGTGAAGACCTGAATTCGCTGCGGCAAGCCCGAGGCAACTCGGCAGTGGCCAGAGCTCAGGCCGGTCAGAAGAGTCCAGAAGAACTCATTGCTCAATCTTCGAAAAAGAAAAGTACTGAACCAAAGGAGAATCCGCTTTCAGCAATCGAAGAGATGGAAGCGGGAATGGATCTGGGAATTACAGCTTACGATCATTACAAATTACCAAAGATCAATCTGCTCAATGAAATGTCCAAATCCTCCCGTTCGAGTATCAATACCCAGCAGGCAAAGGAAAATGGAGCGAAACTGATCAGCATTCTCAAGGAATTTAATGTTCCAGCCAGGCTGACCGAAATTCATATTGGTCCATCTGTAACGAAATTTGAAATTTCTCCGGGAGTCGGTGTTCGAGTCAACACGATTACCAATTTGCAAAATGACATTAAGATGGCTCTGGCTGCCACAGATATTCGTATTGAGGCTCCAATCCCAGGCAAATCAGCCGTGGGAATCGAAGTTCCAAATACGGAAAAAACAGAAGTTGGAATGAAGGAACTGATGAAGAATGTTCCTGAAAAATTGAGCAAGCTGCCTTTGGTCTTTGCCCTTGGAAAAGATCTGCTTGGAGAGAATGTTTATGGGCGCCTTGATACCATGCCTCATTTACTGATCGCCGGAGCTACCGGAAGCGGGAAATCCGTCTGCGTCAACTCGATTATTACTTCAATCCTGATGCGGACCCGACCCGATGAGGTCAAGATGATCCTGGTGGATCCAAAAAAAGTCGAATTTACTCCTTATAATGGGGTTCCTCATCTTCTATCTCCGGTTATAACCGATGGCGATTTAGCCAATAAGGCATTAAAGGTCGTCGTTGAGATGATGGATGCCCGCTATGATCTTTTTGAAGAAGCTGGTGTTCGAAACATCAATGCGTTTAATGCATTTGTGGATCAGAATTCAGAGACTCATTTAAAGCGGCTGCCCAGAATTGTTGTGATTATCGATGAGCTTGCCGATCTGATGCTGGTTGCCGCAAAGGAAGTCGAACAATCCATTCAGCGAATTACGCAGTTGGCCAGAGCAGCGGGAATTCATTTGATCGTTGCTACCCAGAGACCTTCGGTCAATGTAATCACTGGGGTCATCAAGGCCAATATTCCAAGCCGGATCGCTTTTGCGGTTTCCTCGTCAGTCGATTCAAGAACCATACTTGATCAGGCTGGGGCTGAACGGCTTCTGGGGTATGGCGATATGCTTTTCCTTGATAACGGGGAAACCGCACCAAAACGAATTCAGGGCGTCTTTATCAAGGATGAAGAAGTCAATGCGATTGCTTCCTTTGTAAAGGAACAGGCTGAGCCTCAGTACGATGATGCCTTTATTACGTTAAAGGAACTGCAGTCACAGGGAGGAGCCGTATCTGGAGATCCGGATGATCCTCTTTATGATCAGATCAAGCATTTTGTGATTACTCAAAGAAAAGCCAGCACTTCGCTGATTCAAAGACGGTTTTCAATTGGTTATGCCAGAGCAGCCAGACTGATGGATTCTCTTGAGATCAATGGAATTATCGGTCCTGCAAATGGGAGTAAGCCGAGAGAAATCCTGGTCCAGATGAATTATGACGAATAAAAAGATTCTAATGGACTTCTGAAACGCCAAAAACTGAAGCAAACAAAACAGTCCTCAATCCAGTCGATTTCAAATCTCTGGATTGAGGATTCATTTTTGTATTGAAGAAAATTGTCTTCAAAAAGTTGTCGTAAATAAGGGTTGGAATTGCAAGCGGCAATAAGATGATGATATTTTGTGAATGAATTCTAAAACGGCTTCATGGTACATTGAAGAGGATAAGCGGTTGTCAGAATGGAAACAATGAGTCAATTCAGACTGCAATTAGCCGGATATTATTTGATATTATTAATTTGAATGCTGGTCAATGAATGTGATTTTGGTCAATCTCGGATAGATCTGAGCATTCAGACCAGAGAGATGAAGAACCGAAAATTTGCTCATGCCATTTCCCAGATGCAGTGGTACGCCTTTAGAATAGACGTCCAGTTCCAGTGTGCCAAACGAGGGATCGAGTTTCGTTTGGCCGACCGCCGTTACCCTTCCAGTAAGACATGCCATCAATGCGGACATGTCCATAAGGATCTGAAGCTTTCCGATCGGACTTTCGTCTGCCCAGATTGCGGATATACCGAAGATCGTGGCCTCAATGCAGCTCATAATCTTCGGGATACTGCCGCTTATACTGTGCTTGATCTTCAAACCACTATGTTTTAATGTTTCGTTTTTTTGTTTTAATGTTTCTTTTTTTGTCCTCTTTTACAGACAATAAGGCCATTGATATTGACGCCAAGATGCAGTGTCTGAAGACAGGAAGAAAAACCCAATCTTTCGAATATCTTCAGAGCAGATCAAATCAACAAAGAAAGGAAAAGCTCGCAAAGATCAAAATGAGTCTGTAAAAGAAAAAAACCAAATCCATCCATAGAAGACAGAGCAATGGATTTGATATGTACCGCAGGCCGTGCGGGAATTTAAGCCCCTGGATAACTATACCCCCGGTTCCGGATCTTCTGATCAGGCAGACCGGAATTCGTCGTTTCCTCTCGGACGAAAGGGGAATAAAACATGATCTAGTATTTTCTAATGTGAACAGCAGAAAATATCAGATAAATGCGAGCAGGAGAATGTGAATACTCTATTAAAAACAGGAGACCGCCAGCCAGGAATGAGCTGTGTATCAAGTATTGTTCAGCTTGGTGATTTCTTTTACTTTTCAGGACAGTTAGGAAAAGGACATACTTTTCATGATCAGGCAGTCATGGCCTGTTACAATGTTCGCGATTGTCTTCATGAGTTTAATCTGCGTTTTGACCATGTACTGAAATTTACGGTTTATCTGACGGATATTTCAATGCAGAATCAGTTTCTTGATGTATTTTCCAATTTTGTAGAGGCCCCTTATCCAGCGGCAACATTTGTAGAGGTGGTTGCTCTTGATCAGGATTCCATGGTCTGCATTGAAGGCATGGGTGTAAATACACTTCGCCATGAACGCAGCATGAATGAAGCCTATTGTGAAGACTGCGATAATTAGTCGCTGTAAAGCTGTCAATGACAGCTTTTTGTTTTGGTCTGTCAGAATAATTTCAACGATATTCGACAGGAGCACTCAATGAGAAATCAATCTTCATGAAGACTAAGAGGATTAGTGGATTAGAGCGTTTCAGAAAGATCGAAAAGATTGTTTTTGAGCAGCCGCAAATATAGAGCGGTTTCATCAAGCAGGGATTCAGCCCTGCTGCTTGGATAAATATCGAGCTGCTGACCATCATGAAAATGAATTTCACTGACTTTGACTGGTATGCCATATTCAAGGATCGTTTTGATCCTGACGTTGGCAATTGAAGAATAGTTCAGATAGATGGCCTGCCTGTCCTTTTTTGCATCAATTGGCAAAAGAACAAACAGAGGATCTAAACTGATCAGAACTGGAATATATTTTTTTCGATTCACCAGAGAAATAAATGACTCTCTTCTTCCTTTAAGTGAACTGCCGGCATACAGACATAAATCATTGAGCCATTCTTCCATGGAATTGGCAGAAATCCGGTTTTCTTTTTGATCACTGATCAGACAGATTGTTTGGGTTTCTGGATCATACTGACAATAGTTGAACATGAAAACATCCCTCTTTTCGTCCTGATCTTAACAAAAGAGTGTGAAAAACCAGTGACTTTATGGATAAACCGGATTTTTGAAAAATACAATCAGGTACATGGTTGAGCAGCAGACAAATAATGAGGGAAATGATGAAAACAGCAAAAACAAAAAAGCTGAAATCGAAAGAAAATTTTCAATTTCAGCTGATTTAGAATCCGAATTCAGGATTCGGTTTTATGTATTGATGGAATGAATCCTGTTGACTTGATCGTTGTCTCAATCCTGGATCCAATTGCAGCTTTAATGACTGGATCAATTAAAGACCCGGATCAGATTTACATCCAGGAAATTTTACTTTCCTTGCCATTTCGTATTTTTTCAATGTTCAGAGAATGACGATAGATGACTAACAGAGTCAGAAGCCAGCTTCCGCAAATTAACAGGACGCTTTCAATGCTCATACTCCAGTTCATCGCTATAATCAGCAATGAAGAAGAAACTGCTGCTGCAATAGATGCCAGAGAAACCCATTTATAAAGGTAAAGCATCAAGAAGAACATAATGAGCGGGCAGAGAAAATAGAAAGCATTTGCAAAGACAAAGATCGAGACGCCAAGCAGAAAGCCAAACATCGTCGCTACTGCTTTTCCGCCTTTAAAATGGGCAAAGACTGGATAACAGTGACCAATGCAGCAAGCCAGACCCGAAAGTAAGGCAGCAGGGCCTGAGACTAAAGAAGAAAGCCCGATGGCTAATACCACTTTCAGAACATCTAAAACGATAACCGCAATGCCGGCCTTCTTTCCAAGAACTCGTCCGGCGTTTGTTCCTCCAGGATTTCCTGAACCATGTTGCCTTAAGTCTGTCTTATAAAACACTTTACCAATGACTAAGGCAAAAGGAATGCTGCCGATCAGATAACCGCCGACAATACACAGCAGAGTCATTAAAATTAGATTTGTATTCATAAATAAACCTCGATTCTTCCAAGCAGGAAATAATAAATTCATCATCAGTTTATCACGCTTTTTTAATTCACGATTCAGGCTGAAAAGATCAACATTTTCACAATTGTACAACATGCAATAAATAGGTATCTTAAAGCTAAAAATGCGTATATAATGCGTTTATGGTCGTTTTTTGAATGAAAATGACAAACTTTAGTTTTCGAAATGGATAAATCATTCAAAAACAGAAGATTCTTTTGACATTTCACTAAAATTCTCAGATGCAGAAAGCATTACCAATTGGACAAAAAAAGTCTTCTGAAAAAAACTGACTTCTGTTTAGGATGAGAAAGGATACCAGAAACGGATTTTTGATGGTATTGGTCTTTAAAGGCTGGCCTGCTTTGCCTTGTAATTCGTTCTTCAGAAACTTACAATCAGTGCTTGTGCAGGTAATGATCTAATATTTGTAATACAAATTAGAAAAGGATGGTGATTGGATGGCAGAAGAAAAAACGCAGTCGAATTACGGAGCCTCAGATATTGTCATTCTTGAAGGTCTTGATGCCGTTCGAAAACGGCCAGGAATGTATATCGGTTCAACGGATAAAAGGGGACTTCATCATCTGGTATGGGAAGTTCTCGATAATGCAATCGATGAAGCTCTTAATGGATTTGGAAATGAAATTATCATTACTCTTCATGGTGATGGTTCGGTAAGTGTTCAGGACTTTGGACGGGGAATGCCAGTAGGAAAGCATCCTTCGGGAAAAAGTGCGCTGGAAGTGATTTTTACCGTACTTCATGCGGGCGGAAAGTTTGGCTCAGGCGGATATAAAGCATCGGGTGGGTTACATGGTGTTGGAGCTTCAGTCGTGAATGCTCTTTCCGATTTTGTCAAAGTCCAGGTCAATGATGGAAAAAACAGCTGGGAAATGGATTTTTCTGATGGGGGAAGAAAAGTAGGAAAATTAAAGAAAATTGGCACTACATCAAAAACAGGAAGCAAGGTCACCTTTCTTCCAAATCCGGATATATTCAAAGAAAACCGTTTCTCCTATTCTCTTATTTGTGAAAGAGCTCAGGAAGATGCCTTCTTGCTCAAAGGTCTGAAAATCATCGTTCGTGACGAAAGAAAAAATAAGCGGGAAGCGAAATACCAGTATGAAGATGGTTTAAAGGCATTCATTGAAGAAGTAAACGAAGATCATACGCCCTTAACGCCTGTGATTTCCTTTGAGGGGGAATCTTCCTCGATGAAGATTCAGGCAGCTTTTCAATATTGTGATAATTATCAGGAAAATATTTATTCCTTTGCCAATATGGTCAGAACAAAAGATGGCGGAACGCATGAAACAGGTCTCAAACAGGCCTTTACGAAAACGTTCAATGATTATGCCAGAAGGAATGGTCTGCTTAAGGAAAAGGATAAATCGCTTGAAGGGGCGGATATTCGTGAAGGATTGTCCGCAGTGCTTCATATCACTATCCCTGAAGCTCTTTTACAGTTTGAAGGACAGACCAAGGAGAAACTAGGCTCGCCTGAAGCAAAAAGTGCTGTTGATGCCGTCATCAGCGAAAATCTGAAATATTTTCTTGAGGAAAACCGGGTTGTCGCGGACAGCCTGGTTCGAAAGGCTGTTCGCGCTTCTCAGGCAAGAGCAGCAGCCAGAAAAGCACGGGAAGAAATCCGAAAGGGCAAAGGAAAAAGCCGGGCAGAACGATTAATCAGCGGCAAGCTGGTCCATGCTCAAAGTAAGGATGCTTCGAAAAAAGAGTTGTATTTAGTCGAAGGAGATTCGGCAGGAGGTTCTGCCAAACAGGGACGTGATTCCAAATATCAGGCCATTTTGCCTTTACGGGGAAAGGTTCTGAATACGGAACGGGCGGCTTTATCCGCTGTTGAGAAAAATGAGGAATTATCGACCATTATTCATACGCTGGGTGCTGGAGTTGGCAGCAGTTTCAGCGCAGAAGATTCCAATTATTACAAAGTAATTATTATGACCGATGCGGATGATGATGGGGCACATATTCAAAACCTTCTGCTGACTTTCTTTTATCGATTCATGCGTCCGTTAATCGAAGCAGGCATGCTCTATATCGCTTTACCGCCTCTGTTTCGAATTGCGAAAAAGGGTGAAGAGTATTATCTGTTTTCAAACGAGGAACTCGAAGAGAAGAAAAAGCAACTCAAGAGCGGATATACTGTCAATCGTTATAAGGGACTTGGAGAAATGAATGCTTCTCAGCTTTGGGATACGACGATGAATCCTGAGACTCGAACGCTGCTGCGGGTTCGTCTGGAGGATGCCCGTCTGGCTGAAAAACGTGTCAGTGAACTGATGGGAGATAAAGCGGAAATGCGGCGAAACTGGATTGAAGAAAATGTCGTATTTACCCTTGAAGATGATTTTGCAAAGGAAGTAGTTCATGCCTAGAAAAAAGAAAAGCACAGGATCTCCATCCGCAAAGGATGCGATGTTCGAACGTCAGCCTGAGGTGGTCGAAAGACCTCTCGAAGATATACTGGCGGACCGATTTTCGAGATATTCAAAATATATTATTCAGGAACGGGCTTTGCCGGATGCCCGTGATGGTTTAAAACCAGTACAGCGGCGTATTTTGTGGGCAATGCTTGAAGATGGGAATACATTCAATCATCCCTACAGAAAATCCGCCAAAACGGTCGGAAATGTCATCGGTAACTATCATCCTCATGGTGATACTTCTGTTTATGATGCACTGGTCCGTCTTTCTCAGGACTGGAAGATTCGCTGGCCCTTAATTGATATGCAGGGAAACAATGGTTCAATTGATGATGATCCTGCAGCTGCCATGCGCTATACCGAAGCCAGATTATCGAGAATTTCCAATTTTCTGATGGAAGATATTGATAAGAAAACTGTAGAATGGTCTCCAAACTTTTCGGATGAAAAGATGGAACCAACAGTCTTTCCAGCCCGATATCCAAACCTGCTCGTCAATGGAATTACAGGGATTGCGGCTGGTTATGCGACAAATATTCCGCCTCATAATCTGAATGAAGTCATTGATGGAACAATTTATCGGATTTCAAATCCGGATTGTTCACTCGATGAAATGATGAAAATCATTAAAGGCCCCGATTTTCCTACTGGGGGCATCGTCATGGGTGCAGATGGAATCCGTCAGGCGTTTACGAGCGGCAAAGGCCGGGTTATGGTGCGGTCAAAAACAGAAATAGAAGATAAAAAAACAATCCAGCAGATTGTGATTACAGAAATTCCTTATGAAGTTGTAAAAAGTAATCTGGTCAAGCGAATGGATGATATTCGTTTTGATCAGAAGGTGGATGGTATTCTGGATGTCCGTGATGAATCAGACCGAAATGGTCTTCGAATTGTTGTAGATATAAAAAAAGAGGCGAATGCAAATGCGATTCGCGATTATAGAGAAGATAAGAGCCCATATCATACGTTTGATAATTCTTATCTTAGGACTGTAAGAGCATAGGGAAACCTGTGCTTAGAAGATGCGCAAAAACTCCTGCATCTCAACAAAGAAACTGAATTGCTGGAAAACCCTAAAGCGAATTCAACGACAACATCATCTTGAAAGACAGATCAGTGTGAACGTGGCGAAAGCAGAAAAAATGAATTCGATGGCATATGGTTAAATCCTAAGTGTTGAGAAATGGGCAATCAGCAGCCAAGCTCCGAACAGGAGAAGGTTCAACGACTATCCCTCGTGAGGGGAGTAGGATCAAGCGGTCCGAAGTGGTTTCGCCGTACTGGATTAAGCCAACGGAGAAGATATAGTCTGTGCTTGCATGAAAGTGCAAGAAGTTCATCAGCGAACTGCATGGAAAATAGCGAGTCCATGTGAACAAGCTTCATTATGACAAAAATCAGGTTTCATCAATTCCTGAAACATAAATCAGGATTAAGATATTGAGAATGAACAGAAAAACGAAAGGTATAGAACAGAAAGATCAGCGAATGGAAGTGTAATGGTTCGCGTATGATTCAATTTATCTTAGAAGTTGATCGAATGGAAAACTGTTTCGATCCTTATCAGTCTGATTATCTCTGTTGATTTCATGAGATCGATGTTCTCAGGAAATCTGTTCCTGTCGGCAAGACAGAGATTTGTCATAAGAAGCAACAGCTCTTTAAAAATACTGATTTACAGGTTTCTTACAACTATAACGTAGTTGCAATCGTTAATAAGGCACCAAAACAGCTTGGTCTGCTTGAAATTCTGGATGCTTTTATTGACCATCGCGAAGAAGTGGTCTTACGCAGAAGCCAGTTTGACTATGCAAGAAAAGCAGCCAGAGCTCATATTGTAGAAGGATTGATTCGAGCCGTATCCATCCTCGATGAAATCATTGCGCTCATTCGAGCTTCTAAAAATAAGTCGGATTCGAAAAAGAATTTGATTGACCGTTTTTCTTTTACGGAGGAACAGGCAGAAGCAATTGTCATGCTGCAATTGTATCGCCTGTCCAACACAGATATAAAAGAACTGGAAAAAGAAGCAAAAACGCTTCAGAAAGAAATGAAGGTTCTTAAGGGAATCATTGAAAATAAGAATAAACGTCATGCCTTAATGATTGAAGAACTCAGCGACATGAAAGAAGAGTTCCCAACACCAAGAAGAAGCGTTCTGGTGGAGGAACTTGAAGAAATCGTGATAGACCAGAAGGCAATGATTGCCAAGGAACAGGTTATGGTTACTCTTTCAAGAGATGGATACCTTAAAAGGGTTTCCATGCGCTCCTATTCATCCGGAAGCAATAACGGAAGTTTTACTGGTCTCAAAGAGGGTGACCGCCTGGTCGCTTATGGCGAAGCATCAACTCTTGATAATCTGATTGTGATCACTTCGAAAGGTAAGATGGCTAACATTCCTGTTTACACTCTGCCTGAAGCAAAATGGAAAGAGATTGGGACACATTTATCCGGTTTTGTAAAAACTGACAGTACAGATAAGATCCTCTTTGGCTGGCTGTACTCTAAAGCTCCGGAAAATCTTCATTTTATCTTTCTGACAAAATATGGTCTGATTAAACGCCTGGTATCTGAAGATCTTCCTGTACAAAAAGGAGTTCGCCCGGCGACTTTAATGAATGTAGCTTCAGATGATGAAATCATTTCGGTTCAGCTTGCTGAAAATGCGGATGATCAGATCATTCTGGGAACGGAAAACGGTTATGGTGTACGCTATCGAGTGGATCAGATTCCGTCTTCTTCTGGAAAGTCCAAAGGGGTTCGAGGACTCAAACTTTCAGAAGGGGATCATGCCGCCATTATGGAAAAGGATGATGAAGCTTACCTGCTGCTTGAAATGGATAATGGAGGAATGAAGAGAGTGTTAACTGAGGAAATTCCTTCTTTAACCCGTCCAGCCAAGGGGCAGTTGTTATTTAAAAATTCGAAAAACAATCCAGTTCATATCTGTGATGCCTGGCCATGCTCACATCATACAAAATTTGAACTATTACTTGGAAAAGTTCAGGAATGCAAGGGCAGTGACATTCGGATCATGAATGCTTCACAAAGCTATTCACATCCATTCAAAGAGCAGATTGAAAGTGAAGGACAGATCCCAGCTCTCGTTCGACCTCTTGGTTATCTGCATGATGGATATTGGAGCGAAGAAAAAAAGCAGCCAACGCTGTTTGATGAGGGTACTGATGTCCGCTAGAATCGCCAACCTTCTCTGCTTATTGGTCGCCCTGATCTGGGGAGGCGGCTTTATCGCTACAGACCTGGCTTTGGAAAGCTTTTCTCCATTCTCCATGCTCGTCTGCCGGTTTATTGGAGCTGCGCTTTTAGCATGGATCCCAATTCTCATGAAGAAAATGGCCATAACAAAAGCTGAAATAAGAACTGGGCTGGTCTCGGGAATCTTTCTCTATCTGGCCTTTGCCTTTCAGACGTTTGGTATGGAGGATGCAGGACCAGGGATGAATGCATTCTTAACATCAGTCAATGTCATACTGGTTCCATACATTGTCTGGATCATCTATAAAAAACGGCCTGATCGTCTAATTTGCTTTGCAGGAGTGATCTGTCTTGCAGGGATTGGATGTCTTTCGCTTTCGAATGGAGAATTCTATTTTGGAAAAGGTGAAATCCTGTCTTTAATCTGTGCTTTCTTTTTCGCTCTACAGATTGTGAGCTTAGAGAAGGTTCAGAATCTGAATGTAATGAATGTTAATGCGATCCAGCTGACTTCTGCCGCCTTATGCTCCATTCCTTTTGGGCTTTTCGCCAGATGGCCAGGATCATTGAACAGTATAGCTGTTCTAAGCATACTTTATTCCATTGTTCTGGCGACTTTTGTCTGTTATCTGCTTCAGACAACAGCTCAGAAATATACAAGTGCTTCAGCAGCATCCATTCTGCTTGGAACTGAATGCCTATGGGCTAATATATTCAGTGGACTGATTTTGCATGAACCGAAAAGTCCAATCATGATTTTTGGAGGGATTCTGATCTTTATCTCGATATTGATGGTCGAATCAAAAGGATTCTTTCTAAATAAAATTCGGATTGACGAAACATATAGTCCCGAGACGCAGACTGAAAAAGAATAATTCAGTTTGAACTTGAATAAATTAAAACAGGGAGAGTCAGAATGAAAAAAGTCGTGATTGTTCATGGTCTGGGCCAGACACCAAACGATTGGAAACAGGTGATCGAGCAGCTTGATGAATCTAATGAGGTTATTTGTCCTGATCTCTTTTCTTTAGTTGATAAGCAAAAGCTAAGTTTCGAAACATTGGCTCAGAGTTTTGAATTCTACTGCTCAAAATTTGATCAGCCTATTATTCTGGTGGGACTTTCTTTAGGAGCTGTTTTGGCGTTAGAGTATGCAAACAGACACCCAGGCCAGGTAGACTCGCTGATTATTATCGCTGCTCCATATCAAATGCCTAAAAAACTTCTGAAATTTCAGAATATGGTTTTTCATCTGATGCCGTCTAAATCTTTTTCGAAGATCAAAATGACCAAAAAAGAGATGATTTCTCTTTGTCAATCCATGATGGATCTTGATTATTCAGATCAGCTCAAAGAGATCGGATGTCCAACTCTGGTTCTTTGCGGCAGCAAGGACAAAGCGAATTATTCTTCCTGCCTGCGTATCAGCAAAGAAATCCCGAATTCAAAATTTTCCGAGATTTCTTTTGCTTCTCATGAAGTGAATAAAGACAATCCTCAAAAGACGGCTGAATTAATCAACGCTTTTTTAGGACAGGATAAGCTAAAAGGTTTTTGAATCATCTTTTCATGTTTTACTGAACAAAGAATATAAATGTGTGCTCAGTTTACCATGAGCTTAGGGACGAGAAATGATTCAGAATTTGTAATGAATCGGATGAGTACTTTTATCGTTGTCCTGCTTTCCATTGATTCAATTACCCGGTAAAATAGAGCGGGAGAGCTGTAATTGTCAGGTTAAATACAGATATATCGTTATATTGCTATTTTGATTTTCTTCCAGCATTAAGTCTTGTGTTTGCCTGAATATTTTCAAATGTTTAAAAGATAATGAAATTTATTCAGCTCGAGAAATGGGGTCACACATTATGGATTATTTTTGGCAATCAGTTATGTATGCACTTGTTGGAGGTTTGATTGGTGCAGCCATTACTTTCTATTTCACTAAGAAAAACTTCGAAAAACAGATTAAGGAAAATCCACCGATCAATGAAAAAATGATCCGTGCCATGTTCCTTCAAATGGGCAGAAAACCTTCTGAAGCCCAGATTCGCCAGATCATGAAATCAGTTAATTCTCAAAAGTAGAGGCTATCGCCTCTTTTTTTGTTGCAAAATCGTCAGGGAATTCTTTCAGACATGTCACAATAACTTAAAAATCTTTCGGTATGATGAAATCATGAAAAACTTAAGTAAAATCAGCTTAAAAAAGAGGAGAAAATTCATGATGACATTGAAACTGATTGTGCGAATTGCAGTAATAATCATCCTTGGATTAGTCAGTCTGCCCTTGATATTTGGGACCCGAAAAAAGACGACGACATCCTTATCGCACAAAACAACCCTGCCCGGTTACCGATAACAGACAGGAGAATAAAATGATCAAGAAATTTTTTCGATTTATCCTGCTGAGCGCTCTGATTTTTATGTTCGCTGCAGGAGCGTTCTATTACTTTTATTCCAAACAACAGGTACAGGAACTGACGGCTTCGAAAGACTTAAATACTTTGTTTACCGAAGTACAGCATCGTCCGGATTTTATACCCGGTGATCAGATTCCGCAGTTTCTCAAAGAAGCGACTGTCGCCCTGGAGGATGCCCGCTATTATGAGCATGATGGACTGGATTTGATCGGACTGGTTCGAGCAGGTATTTCTCAGGTTATTCCTATTTTTGATAAATCTGGCGGAAGTACTATAACCCAGCAGGTCATCAAGAATCTCTATGGGAAATTTGATGGAGGAATTGCCTGGAAGGGAACAGAAATGCTACTGGCTCTTGAGCTTGATAAGAATTTTTCAAAAGATGAGATTCTTGCGGTTTATCTGAACATCATTAACTATGGAGATAATTACAACGGAATTGGTCAGGCAAGTGCTGGCTATTTCGCCTGCACACCTTTACAGCTCAATGAAGCCGAGTCTTCTTTGCTTGCCGGAATCCCGCAATCACCAACTAATTTTGCCCTAAGTACGAATTTTGCGGCTGCCAAAAACAAGCAGAAGGTGGTTCTGGATGCGATGGTCAGACATCATATGGTTACTCAGGAACAGGCAGATCAGATCTATGCCGAGCCGATCCATTACATCGCCTATGGTCAATGGCTGACTGGTACAGCTTATATACCGATTCAATTAAATGAATCGGTTTTTTCTTTTTGAAGACAGAAAGAATGAATACGATACGGATGGGCGTTGCTTATAGATGAAAGGGGATTGAAGCTTATAATTTGATTTAGATTTGTAATCAAATGTTATGGGAAAACGAACTGAATCCATTTTTGGGTATTTTGAATGGTCAGTATTTCCAAAATGAACTTGGAGAATATTTATGATTGAAAATTACAGATACGATGGTTCAGATAAGCTGAATCTTTCGAAGACACCGACGAGCGGCAAGAAATTAGGTCTGGATCGAGAAACGATTGAAGCCAGAACGGCCAGTAACCAGATACAGATTCAGCAGCTGCAGGATAAATTGTATGCAGATCAGAAAGAAGGCCTGATCATTATTATTCAGGCTCGAGATGCAGCAGGTAAAGATGGAACAATCAAACATGTGATGAGCGGCATTAATCCACAGGGCGTAGATGTTTACAGCTTTAAATCACCAACACATGAAGAACTCGCACACGATTTTTTATGGCGCTTTAATCGGGCCATTCCTATTCGCGGAAAGATTGCGATCTTCAATCGTTCTTACTATGAGGATGTGCTGATTGTTAAGGTTCGTGAATTATGGAAAAGCTATAACGTACCGGATCGAATGAAGAAGGATAGTATTATCGAAAAGCGATATGATCAGATTCATGATTACGAAAATTATCTTTACTCCAACGGATACAGAATCATCAAAATTTTCCTGAATGTTTCCGCTAAGGAACAAAAGGAGAGATTCCTTGAGAGAATTAACGAACCAGAGAAGAACTGGAAGTTTTCTGAAGGGGATATCGCTGAACGAGGCCTGTGGAAAGAATATACGGAAGCCTACGAATCGGCTATTAACAATACAGCAACAAAGAAGAATCCATGGTATGTCATTCCAGCTGATCAGAAATGGTTTGCACGTTATCTGGTTTCTGAAGTGATTCTTTCGGTGATGGAAGATATGGATCCTCAGTATCCGGTGTTATCCGCCGATAAAAAAGCAAAACTTCAGGAATATAAAGAAGCTCTTGAAAACGAAAAGACCATCAGCGGACCGGATGGATTTCAGGCTTCTAATGCAGAAGATGAAGCCGCCAGTCGTGAAGTCTCAAAAAAAGTAGGACTATGTCGATAAATGTAGGACCGCATCTATAAGTAGCAAAACTTTAAAAGATGGAATTGATTATTGGATCAGAAAGGGAGTTCCAGCGGATCTTTTAAGGATAGAAAGCGGCCTTGCTTCGTTCCACTTCATTGATCAATAAAAAATTAAGAAGTAAAAAATCTATCAGTAAGATTTATATGGCTCTGATAGATTTTTCTTTTTTGGAAGCGGATAACTTTCAATTTCAGAAACAGATTCAATAGTTCTCATAAATTTTCCATTCTTTACCATATTTTGAATAAAACTCGATATACTTTACTGCAAGCTATGGATTCAAGAAAGGGAATGGTTATGAATCAGTTTAAGAATTTTCTCGAAAAGAAAGATATTGTCTTTTCCGCAAACCGCTACTTTATCGAAGCATTATCAGCAATGGCTCAGGGGCTTTTTGCTTCTTTGCTTATGGGGACGATTCTTTCTACCATGGGTCAGCAATTCCATATTGAATTGCTTGAACAGATCGGAGGTTTTGCCTCTTCAGTGAAAGGACCGGCTATGGCAGCCGCTATTGGAGCTGCTTTGCATGCACCAAATCTGGTCCTGTTTTCACTGCTTGCCGTGGGTTTTGCGGCTGACTCTTTAGGAGGAGCAGGTGGTCCACTCGCGGTATATGTTGTTGCGGTTGTCGCAAGTGAATGTGGAAAGTTGGTTTCAAAAGAAACAAGATTGGATATTCTGGTCACTCCTTTTGTGACCATCATGATTGGAAGCCTTTTGTCTTTATGGTTTGCACCAGCGATTGGAACAGCAGCCTCTTCTTTAGGATCTGCCATTATGTGGGCCACAGAGCTTCAGCCTTTATTAATGGGAGTTGTCGTATTCGTCCTCGTTGGAATCTTCTTAACACTTCCAATTTCTTCTGCCGCAATCTGTGCAGCGCTCAACCTGACCGGTTTAGCAGGCGGGGCAGCCGTTGCTGGATGCTGCGCTCAGATGGTTGGTTTTGCGGTTCAGAGCTTTAAAGTCAATGGCTGGGGCGGATTAATTGGACAAGGACTGGGAACATCCATGCTTCAGATGGGAAACATCGTTCGAAAACCGGCTGTCTGGCTGCCAACTATTCTTGCCAGCGCAGTCAGTGGTCCAATTGCAACCTGCCTGTTTGGATTAACAATGGATGGACCTGCGGTATCAAGCGGTATGGGAACCTGTGGTCTGGTCGGTCCAATCGGAGTCTATACCGGCTGGGTTAATAATATTGCTGCTGGAACTATGAGTTCCATTACTTTCATGGACTGGTTTGGACTTATTGCTGTTTCGTTCATTCTTCCTGCCCTGCTGACTCTGTTGTTTTCGTGGATCTGTAAGAAGGCTGGGCTTTATAAAGACAGTGATCTGAAACTTGATATCTGATAAAAAATATACCTTTGTCAAAAGTCAGAAAGAGAATTTTCGTTCTCATTCTGACTTTTATGCGTTTAATATAGAAAGGATACGGTTTGAAAAACAACATCATATCGGATTCGATCAAGCATAATAGTCATCAGGATGACAGTTGATTTTGTTAATTTTAGATAATATGAAAGGCCCCCCAGAAGCCAATTCGTGGATTTAGATGGATACTTAGGGTGTATTCAAAAGTAAACGTCATTACCACATGACTTAGGAGGACCTATATGGCAAGCTTACTTTTTA
>Ga0209694_1001990_pt1 | contig 18817 bp, 13 predicted proteins | sample GluameincwithD2O_FD_187499 | JGI IMG/M metagenome (GOLD analysis project Ga0209694, IMG submission 187499) | Mouse cecum microbial communities from Vienna, Austria - Glucosamine amended microcosms incubated with D2O (SPAdes) (version 2) | ecosystem: Host-associated > Mammals > Digestive system >... | reverse complement strand
AGCAAGCTGACCCCATGATGCCCCTCGACTTGCATGTGTTAAGCCTGTAGCTAGCGTTCATCCTGAGCCAGGATCAAACTCTTCATTGTAAAATATTATTTCTTTCTTTTATTCTGAATCAAATCCGACTCACGCTTTTCGAACTTATCAAGTACTCTGTTTATTTTTCTTCCTTCCCGTAAGGTCCGGAAGTATTGACGGTAGTAATTACCCAAACTGCCATTTCATATTTGAAGCGGCAAGTTTGCTCTCTTGTACTTCTCTACTAAAGTTTTATGAAAATTTCTCAAAGATCGTTTTGTATTTGCATCGCGGTTATTTCCGTTTAGCGAGTGCAAAAGTAGAGCATTTTTTTCAACCTGCAAACTATTCTGCGTTTTTTTTGATAAAAATTTTTAGTTATATACATTTTTGCAATGTGCAGAATGCAATTATTGAAAATAAAGCTTTTTTTTCGAGGACAGAGTGAGCGCCTTCTCACAAATCTATCGTCATGATGTAATCGTTCATATAAAAGCCCTCCCCGATGGGATTGTCCACCTCACGGTGTACGATCATCCCCATTTTCCGATAGAAAGCAAGCGCACTGTTGTGGCGGTTGACGTTCAGTTCCACACGGGCTGCGCCACAGCCACGGGCATACGAGAGGGCATGAAGGAAGAGCGCCCTACCCACTCCTGTCGCTTGGAATGCCGGATGGACATACAATTTCTGGAGATGGAAGAGCGTACCGCTTTCAGGCTGCACAGAGACATAGCCTGCCGGAACACCGTCTTTCTCGGCCAGAAAAAAGACATGCCCTTCCCGAAACTGGCGTTGCAGGCTTGACAAGGAATACATCCATTGCATCATATAATCTATCTGACCGGCTGTCAGTATGTCGCGGTAAGCAGCGGGAAATGCCAAACCGGCGATCTGCCGGATAACAGACAGATCGTTCTCTGTAGCCTTACGAATGCTCATATCCTTATACATATTATTATATATTATATTGTACGTCCGACGGGTCCCGTCTGTGCGTGGCCGGACATCGGCAAAGCAAATTTACGAAAAAACAGAAATCCGGAAGATGCAGTGTAGTTTTATATGACTGTTCGCTGAACTTTTTGTGGAGTAAGGCTATGATGATGGGTAAACAGACACATCTTGCCGTTTTTTACAAGGCATGTAAAAACTTTTACAAGGCGTGTAAAACTTTTTACATGCCTTGTAAAAGTTTTATATTATTACTCCCGACTTATAGGGAAGTTTATTGCCTCAATGGATTAACGGCATTTTATGGGCTGCTATCCTCATCAGCCCCTATTCCACCCGTTGCTTACTTCTGAAAACTATATATAGCCTTCTCCATCAAGAAAACGGGCCGCCCTCCGTTATGGAAAGGGCGGCCCGAATATCGGATTTACCGGTCTGGAACTACCGGTCAGCGTACTTGAATCTTACGGACCTTGTTTCCGGACTTCATGATGTAGACTCCGGCAGGCAGTTTGGACGCAGCCTGCGACGGCATCGTTCCGGAAAGTACAACGCGGCCTGCGGCGTCATATACCGTAACACCATCGGTTTCGGCTGTCTGAACTCCGGCCATGCCAGTGAGGCAAGTTGTCTTCACGGCCACATATTTGTCGGCAGCACCGCGAGAGGCGATTTTTACCAAAACTTCATAACTGCCTTCCTCGTCATCATTGAACGTCACGGTAAAACTTCCGCCCTCGGCAGGCAACGTAGCCGCAGAGAGGGTGAACTTTCCCTTGTCGGCACCTACGAGTGTCAGACTTACGGGTTCGTTCAGGTTCTCGGTCACAACTTCAACGGGTTCGGAAACGGCATCCACGCCAGGAGCCGCATAGAGCGCCACCTCGGGAACAGAAGGACGGATCACAGGAAGATCGGTGCGTCCGTAGCTGACATCATCGATGTAATAAGTAGCGGCATTGTCCGTTCCACGGGTGCCGGTGAAGCTGAAGCCCATGAAGAAGACATCGTCCAGTTCAAGATCTGTAAGATCTATGTGGTACTCCTGCCACTGACCGGACTCATCGGCCGTAGCGGGCATGGAAAAGCCTCCCACCAGCGAAGTGCGCATTTCCTCGCCGTCAAGAGCAATGTAGACCAGTTCCAACCGGTCGCTCTGACCATCGGCCAAATAGTCACCGCGCACACGGAAAGTGAAGATCTTGGAAGCCGCATTTCTGAAATCGAGGGCTGGGGTCACCAGCATCATCCGGCAAGGGGTGCCCTCGCCTACCTCTATCTTGCTGTCATAAGGGGTAACCTTGGCCACTTTCTCGCCGGCCGAAGCATCGGTCTCAGGAAACTCGTAGCCCCACCAGGCACGTGTTCCATCGACGGCAAGATTCTTCCATCCCTCAATGGAAAGGGGCTTGTTGTGCTCTGCCCCACCAAAAGTCTCGTTGAGCAACGTAAGAGGATGTGTGGCATCAAGTGGCAGTTCATCACCTTCGGTCTCGGAAAGAGCGGAAGGATCAATACCGGTTCCCTGCAATTTTACGGCTATGGTGTCTACTCCGTAGGCCGTAAACAGGAGCGTGTCTTTCAGTTCGCCCGCCGTGCGGGGAGCGAACGTGATTTTCAGAACGCTGCCGTTCTCACCGCTATTCTTGAGAATCATGGTATTGCTGATGCGGAAATTGCCCGAGGCGGACTTGAAGGCAATCTTTCCGTAATCCGGCAAATTGGCGGATTTCACCACTACAGTCTGCTCCTGCGTCTCACCGATGTTGGTGGCGGGGAATGCGGGAATCTCGGCCGGATCGATACTTACGACAGGCGGATTCTGAGGATCCATGGCGATGCCCGAAAGACGGATCATGCTGACGGGCAGCAGTTCGGGAGCGGACGGGCAGTCCAGAAGCAGATTGGCCGTATGTACTCCCGCTGCGGAGGGCACATAAGAGATAACCAGATCCGTCTCGCTTGTTCCTACCTTGATGGTATTGGCGGACACCGAAAAATGTGCGGCGCCGGCACCGGTGAGATCGATCGTGATGTTTCCGGGCAGATTCCGGGCAGAGATGTGAATGGTTCCCACTTCGGTGGTCTCACCCACTTTGCCTTCGGCACGGGTGAAGGTGGTGTTGTCAAAACTGAGCGCAGGTTTGCAATCAGTAATATCCTCCTTGTCACGTGGCCGGAGAACGGGTGCTTTCAATGAGGTGAAAAGACCCGTCACGGTCAACTCCTCCATCGGAACGGATTCGCCGAGCAAATCAGAACCTGAGAAGAGCCGCATGGCCACTTCATCAGTATCATCGGTCAGTGCCATAGGCTGTGAGGTAAAGACGCTCTCACTGTCGGCATCCTTCACCGTCACACCGCTGACACGCACCAGACGGTTGAGATATTGGGCAGGGCTGTTTTTCAACTCAGCCAGCGTAGCTTCGACAGGCACTGCCACATTGCCGGAAGAGAGCAAAGTGCCCATCTTCACGTCTACGGGCACCCACACATTTCCTTCCACTCCGTAGAGCTTTCCGGGAGCACCATAGCCAATGAGGCCAACGATGCTGTCGCCTCTGACATATTCGGTCGCGAGTTGTAAGTAACGGTCAACGAATACCGTGCCTCCGTCCTTGTCCTGCATGTGGAAAGCCGGCATTTCCAACTGTACCATCTCGACCTCATCATCGACAAGGAGGGTCTGCAAATGGGTTAACACAACACCGGATTTCAGGCGATAGATACTCCTGTCGTCTGTGATTTCAAGGGCATTGAAATCCTTCAGCGTCTCGACCTCAGTCACAGGCAGGGTATTCCAGCTAAGGTTTACTTTCACATCTTCCGCACCTTCGGAAGAGAGAACTATCTGTGCAGACTTCTGCGAAGGATCTTTAGCCGTCAGTTTCACAGTCAAAGAAAAACCTTCCTCTGACATGACAGCGGCAGCGGGAGCCTCGACAGACGAGATAGAGACATCACTCCCCTCGGGCAACGACAGGGAAACATCTCCAGTCAGGTTACGGCCTCTCACTTTCACGATTTTCTCTATTTCGGAGCCCTGAAGCAGATTGCCAAAGTCTACATTTCCGGGAACTGCAGATATGCGAGGAGCATCTTCGGCAGCCCCAGCCTGGAACAGACCGGCCCAAGTATCGGCCACACGGATGCAACCAAGTTCGGCCTGTACTCCGGAATTGACATTGGAAGCTGTCTGGCGCAATTCCAATGCCTGAAGTCCACAAAGACCGAGCCGGAGATTCTGCATGATGCCACCGGACAGTTCGCCCGTGGCAATCCGAGCCGTGGGTTCGGAAGGTTCTTCCGTAAAATCGACGGGATTGATATAGAGTGACATACCATCCTTGCCGTTCAGCTCCTCGTTGATGGTGTACTTCACCACCATAAGATAGGTCTTTCCATATTCCAAATCTGAAGTATAAGCGGTTTTCGTAGCCATGGCACTGGGATTGATGCCCAACTGATAACCGGTGTTGCCGGTATTGGCACGAGCATAGATCTTACCCCTCTCGGCTCCTGTAGCCTTGTCGACAAAATCAGACATGTTGCGGGTCAGGAAAGAGGCGAAATACTGATAGTTGCCCATTACGGCATTGACTTTTATCAGAGCCGAAAAATACACCGAGCCAGACGTGATACCATAGACTTTGTTTTCGGGATCTTCGTTCTTATTGAACACGGCATATACTTTCTGACAAACAGAATACAGGCCATCACTCGGCTCTCCGGAAGTCAGGCTGATGCTCTTGCCTTTTACCCCGCCGGGATAGCCGTCGTAGGAAAGTTGCTCACCAACAATTTTGACCGGATTGTTAGACTGGGAGCCATACTGCATCCAACCGCCACTACCGACGAGTTCATCGCCTACACCGTAATCTTCAAAATTGTCATGCCAACTCCACTGTGCGAATGCGGCGGCAGGAGTGACCAGCGCCACAAGAAGCATAGCAAACATGGCAGAAATGCTTTTGTAGATTTTTTTCATAAGAAAATTATTAAAGTAAATGATATAAATATTATATGCCTATTTACGAACACTGTGCAAAAATAGGAATATTATTACACTTCGACAAATCTCCCCGTCTTTTTTTTACTTTTTGAAAAAGTTCTAAAGCTTTTACAAACGTTCTTCCAGAAAAACGGTCGGGAGACAGGCTCTGATTCCGACATCGCCCCAAAAAAGCTCCGGCTACCCATCAAGGGCAAAACCGGAGCTTCGTATGGAAAATAGTCTAAAGACTTGGCTTATCAATCGTCCCAATAGCTGCCACCCGCCTCCTGCTCATCGCAGTCTCCTGCGGGACTTTGCATTTTCCGGGAATCGAAATGATCGGTGGAACCTCCTACCGGAATGTTGGAGGTTGCGAGTATCGTCTCGCCGAGTTGCAGTTGCACCACGTTACAAGAGGGTGCTTTATATTCATTCTTCATGGTTGTCATGCCTTCTTGTTTATTTTACAATGACCTTCTTGCCATTGACGATATACAGTCCCTTGGTGACTTTCTCTACGCGACGGCCGGAAAGATCGTAGGTGTTGTCCAACTGACCGGGAGCTACCACCGTCGCATCGTTGATACCGGTGTTCAGACCGTCCTCGCCTCTCAGGCGGATACGAATACTCTGCACTGAAGCCGGAGCTCCATTGCGATCAGTAGCCGTCATGTACCAACGGAAAGCATGGAGACCGGCCTCGGCCGAAGCTGCCTGCATGATTTCACCGTTGCTCAGGGCATAGAAGCCGCCGTCCATCATCTCGCTGCCGGAAACGGCCTTGTAGATACCGTTAAAGGCATAAGTCACCTTCGTAGAGGAACAGTCGATAGAAGCCTGTGCGGTAGGAACGACCGTCACTTCACCAAGCTGCAACGTCTTCTCGCCGGCTTCCTTGGCACGGATGAGATACGGAGTATTGGGGAGCAGCTGGCCGGAAACTTTCTTGATTACTTCCAGCTCCGTGCGGTCAATGGTTCCGTTCTCGTCGTCATCATATTGGTGCATGTTGTAGATCTCGGCCAGGTCGCAGTCGGCAGCCCAAGCCGCGCAGTCAACGGCAAACGGAACATAGAGTGCCTGCCATTCCGTATTGGCGAAGTTGCGCACATATTTCACTCCGGGAGCTACAAAGGGAACGGTTACAGCAAGATCCTGCGTGTTGTCATTCAGCGTGAGTTCGCTCATTACCACGGGGAGTTCTCCGTCTTCCTGTCCGCGAACGGTCAGGGCTACGTTTTCACCGTCTACGGTAATATTGAGCGCTGAGGTCTCTACGGTTTCCACATCGGCAATGCTACGAGGCTGGATCACCGTCGGGGAAAGAGAGGTGGAGATACCCGTAAGATTGATGATACCGGCGGGCACGGCCTCGCCGAGAATATCGGAAGAGACTTTGCCGTCATCGTTGGTGGAACCGATGAATATCTTTGCGTTGGCCTTGCTCTTTCCATCGGTCAAAGGCATGAGGACATCTTTGATATAAACGGCATCAGTCTCTACATTTTCAAAGTTCACTCCAGTTACGCGCACGAGACGGTTCAGGTAACCGGCAGGGTCTGCATTCAACTGCTCCAAAGTCACATCCATCGGGGTTACAACACCGCCGCTCGTCACGCTCTCAACATGAGGGAAGCTCACCGGTCGGCTTGACACCACGCGGGTCACGGGTACCAATACGTTATAGTCGAATCCATATTCGGAACCGGACCTCACCTCGGCGGTCAGCCCTTCGAAAACATCGCCCACCTTATAGGCATTGCCGGACAGGAGCAGATAAGGGTCTACAAGAACCACACCGCCGGTTTCGTCCTGGAAGTAATAAGAATTCATGAGGAGCGTACCACCTTCCACTTCATCCACCACACTGATTTGCTGAACATGAGAGATAACAGGTTTGGTTGCCACACGATAAATAACTCCGGGATTTACATCCGATCCATAGAATGCCTTCAACGTGGACAGATTGGAAACGGGCAATGCGTTGCACGTTGTGTTGATGGCAGCCTCTTCGGCCTCTTCGGAGGAGAAGATGATCGACTCCTTACCCAAAGAAGGATTCTGTACATTGATCGACACGGTCAAATCGAAACCGGCTTCGCTCATGGCTTCCTCTTTCGGGATTTCGGCAGTGGAAACAGAGAGATTACTGCCTTCGGGCACCTTTACGGTGATATTGCCTTTCAGGTTCTTGCCTTTAATATTTACCACCTTCTCTGCTTTGCAACCTTGCAGAAGGTAACCGAAGTCGATATTGGACGGAGCTGCCACAACGCGGGGAGAATCGGTGGTGGACTTCACTTCAAAAAGTCCGGCCCAAGTATCGGAGATGCGGAGAGAACCGATCTTAGCCTGGACTCCGGCGAGAGTGCTGGTTCCCGTATGACGAATTTCCAATGCCTGAATACCGGGAAGTCCATAACTACCCGACAGTTTCTTAATACCTCCAGTACCGGTACCTACAGCAACCTGGGCTGCCGGAGAGGCCGGTTCGGTTTGGTAATCGACAGGATTGACGAAGAGTGACATACCGTCCTTGCCATCCAGAGTATTGCTGATGGTGTACTTCACAACCACAAGATAAGTTTTATTAAACTCCAATGCCTGGGAATAAGCAATATTGGTGGCGGCAGAAGTGCAATTCACACCCAGCTGATAGCTTGTAGATCCATCGGCCTTGACATATAATTTTCCTTTTTCCGAACCTGAACCTTTTGCCGCCAAGTCCCTGGTACTCCGGGTAACAAAAGCGGCGATGAAAGGCATATTAAAAGATTTGGCTACCGGAGCACTTTCCACATTCAGCAATATGGAATAATACACTGATCCGTTCGCGATACCGTACACTGCCGCCGCACCTGTCTGGCCATTCGTATCATCACTGAAGACAGCATAGACTTTCTGAGAATTACTCGTTTCTCCCGACAACTGTATGCAATTTCCGGTAACACCACCGGGATAGCCTTCATAATCCAACGCTCCATCCACTACGGCCATAGGATTGGCCACAGCTGCTCCATACTGCCACCACGCACCGTTACCGGCCAATTCACTACCGGGCGTGTAATCACCAAAATCATCGCGGAAACTCACCTGTGCGAGCGCTGCGGTCGGCGCAAGCACTGCTACGAGCAGCAGCGCCAACAAAGCCGAAACATTTTTGTAGATTCTTTTCATAAGAAAAATATTAAACGTTAATAATAGAAATTTGCCATCTTACTTACACGGATGATGCAAAAATAGACATATCATTACAATTCGACAAATTTTCTTACCTTTTTTTTGCTTTTTGAAAAAAGACAAGCATAATCGCGAACAGTTTTTCAGGATTCCAAAAGCGGGCCGTCTCCTTCTTGCAAAGGACGGCCCGCATATATTTTAATATAATAAATATAGGAACAGGATGAACGCTTAGCGTTTTTTGCGGAATATGTTGCGCCGGTTCCGCTTCTTGTCATGCTCGATGGCATTGCCATAACCGTAGCCATAACCATAGCCGTAAGTATGGCTCTTCACATCGCAGTCATTCAGAATAATACAAAGATTGCGCAACTTCTTGTTCTGGTACATCTTTTCCAGCTCTGGAAGGAAATTGCGGTTTTCCACTCCTACGCGAACTACATAGAGCGTCAGATCGGCCAGACGGTCCACAATGCCGGCATCGGCCACGGAGAGCACCGGGGTCGTGTCGAAGAGAACGTAATCGTACTGTTTTTTCGCCAGCTCCACCAACTCGTCGAGCCTCTGCGACATCAGCAGTTCGGAAGGATTGGGCGGCAGCATTCCGGCGGGCAGAAAGTCCACACCCTCCGCCATGCCATCGCGAATGACGATGTCGTTCAGGCTCATCACACCTTCGGTGTCGGCCAGGAAAGCCGTCAAACCACCCGTGCGCCCGAAGGATTTGCTCAGAGTGCGCTTACGGATGTCGGCATCCACCAACAGAACACGCTTGTTGGCCATGCCGAGAATCACGGAAAGATTACGCGACACGAAACTCTTTCCCTGCGACGGAGTGGTTGAAGTCAGCACCATGACTCGCGCATTGTGACGCATGAAATTCAGGCCGTACCGCAACACACGGAAGGCCTCGACCACGGGAGCATCCGGCGGGCACGATGCGATAAGGCCGTTGCCGTTTTTCCCTTCTTCCCAACGGGGCACTTCGCCCACCAAAGGAATGGTCGTATAGTTCTCTATATCGCGGCGCCCCTTGACAGTTACGTCGAAAAGCATGCGCAGCCACAAAATTCCGGAAGGTATCAGCAAGCCGATGACAAAACTGACGAACAGGATAAGGTTACTTCGCGGACTGACCGGATTAATGCCCCCCATGGGTTCTTCCACCATACGGACATTCGCTTCGTTGATGGCCAACTGCAAAGCGACCTCCTCACGCTTGTTTAGCAGGTAAGTGTAAAGCGCCTCTTTCAGATTCTGCTGCCGCATGATACCCAGCCCTCGTTTTTCCTGCTCGGGGATTCCGGAAACTTTCCCCATCAGGTTCGCCTCGTTGACATGCGCCTCGCGCAGTTTCAGCTCAACCGACTTGACATAGCTGCCAATAGAAGCCAGGATGGAGGCGCGCATTGAGGACAACTGACGGTCGCGCTCACGGATCACACTGGTAAGCTCGTTGGAGTTCTCGGCCAGGCTGTTGCGCTCGTTCATCATCCTGTTGTATTCCTCGATCTGCGGAGCAAACGATGTGTTGGCTATGGCCAGAACAGGAATCAGCTCGCGGTCGTTGCTGTGGTCCTTGATATATTCCGACAGATAACGGGCTACGGTCAGTTCCGTTTCGAGCTGCAAGGCGGCCTGACGAGCCGCGGAAGTCTCCGTCATATAGACCTGCGCGCTCTGCTTGAAATCCAGAATGCGGTTGTCCTGCTTAAAATCGGCCCACTGGTTTTCCACCTTGCCCAGTTCCTGCCCGATAATTTCAATACGCCCGTCAATGAAACGGGCCGTACTCTGCGCCACGCGGTTCTTGTTGTCCACGACATCGCGCTTATAGGCATTGAAAATCTCGTACAGGATGTCATCGCCACGGTCCTTGTCCACATCATTGCAGGTGAGCACAATAAGCGAGCTCTCCTTGTCGAACTCACTGGCCGTCACAGAGTTCTGATAAGAGCGGGCAGCCAGCTCTACCGGTATGCGCGTCACCGTCACCTCCTTATTTCGGGGAAAACCCGGAAAGTCCTTCTTTTTTTCCAGCTGCAAATTGCCGGCAGGTGTCCGTACAGCCTGACCGGCTTGTACCTTATATTCGCCTCCTACTTTTTCGGGACCGACGATAAAATTGCTTAAGGCAAAAACTCCGTCATCAAGAATCTTCACATTGAAACGTACCGGCTTTTTCGGCCTCCCCGTCATAAAACGTACCTCGAAGGGGCGGTTGCGATAGAGCGCCACGGCATGCAGATTTTCCTGAGTCGTATAGTCCACATCCAGATGCAAACTATCTACTACTCTCTTCATCAGACGGAAAGATGTCAGGACAAACATCTCATTCTTCAGATTGTCGCCCACACTGATTCCGTTGAGTTCAAGCAGCGTATTCATACTGTTCCTACTCCTACGGCCAGGGGAACCGGAAAAGGAACTGCCATCCGCATCCTCTATCAGCATAACCGCCTGCCGCTGATAAACGCGGGAACTACGCTGCTGATAGAACCATCCCAGTACAACACAGAGTACTACCGAAAGTAAAAACCACTTCCAGTTTTCCAGAAAAACATTATAACATATTTTCAACAAGGGAATGATTTGCACATCTTCCTCACTCTCCATGCCCTGCTGGTTGTTCCTCCTTATATTTTCCATCCTGATATCACACTATATATTTATGTGTCCGTTTTAATGGGCAAATTTAGCAAAAAACCATGGAATATATACATATAGAGAAAAAAATGCGTACCCGTAAGCACGGCCCTTTCATTTTAAATTAAAATATAATCCCTCAAAAAAGATGTGGGAAATAAATTCTATTTCCGAAACTGAAGACTGCAATACCATGAAAAAACAAAACGCCACCGAGAGATGTTGCAGCCGCTCTCGGTAGCGTTTATTTAGGCAACCTCTACATCACTGCCGAGGTTTAGCTAAGGGATGACCGCTGTTTCAATGATAATCTGTTTCAATTAGATCAACGACCGAAACCGGGGCGAAGATTGAACCTGTCGCGTCACTGCCGTCTTCATTTCTAACTTTGCTGACAGACACTCCGGAACCAGCAAATTGAGCGTTTATTTTACCAAGCGGATTGTCGAGGAAACTACGACGCGCTCTAAGAAATTTTAGACGGTCGGTTTTCTCATATTCATTAGCAAGATATATCGGTGTTATGGGTTTGTCGACCTGCTGTATGCCCGTCGCCGCAAAACTGTATTGATTGCCGTCGGCAGTCGCCTCCAATATGAGTCCCGGAAGACCTGCAAGTTTCCACGGTCCGGCATTCATGGGGATTTCCGGAGAGAACCATGCAGTCCATCTGCGACCATGGTAATCGACAGTAGCCATTATACATTCGTATCCAAGTACGTTTTGGTAGAATCAGTTATCTCCCATCCAAGTTTGGCAATCTGCTCTTCATACATATATTTTTCAAGACCGGAGTTATCATAATATATGTACTTGTTAGCTGTGCTGGATTTAACTACATAGTAGGAACCGTCTGAACGAGGTATATCATCCAATTTTCCTCCAAGATAGGCGTTGCGCTTCATCTCATTTAGCTTTGCTTTACCGTTTGGTGTTGAGTTGAGCGAATCTACGTACTCGGTCTTGGGTGAGAAAAATTTTGACCCGTCAGCATTGGCGAGCAATATATATTGACTTGTCAGATCATCCTTGCCGTTGCGAAGATTAGGGTGGTGAGCCATGTAGCCGACCTCAATGTCGGCTTTCTGCTGAGCTATTGCGGCTATCGCCACGAAACACAGGAATAGGAATGTGGTTGTCTGTTTCATATTGTTTATTTTCTTAATGTTATCGAGAATAGAAGCTGACGGCCACGGAGCTGCCGCTGGCTCTCAAATGATGAGAGTTGCGAGTAGGTTGTATAGTTGTAGCTTCGTTTGTTAAGAATGTTGGTGAGCGATGCGGCAAGCTTTATCCTCTTGTTTAATTGACAGGTCAGCTTGGTGTCAAGCATCAATATGTTTTTATAATTATGTTCGGTCAGTTCGTTGCGGTAATGTTCTCCGCTTACCGTACATTGCCATTTACGGTGGAGAATGAATGTGAGACTCAGCTCGTTTTCCATCATCGATAGCCATGATTCGCTCAGCCCGTTCATCGTCAGACGGCTGTCGGAATAGTCTATGCGATAGTCGAAGCTGAACCAACGACAGGGATTGCCGTTGATTTTGCCTCCTACGCTCCAGCCGGTGCTGACCGAATTTACCGATTGCCGCTGCGAAAGCAAATGCGATTCGTTACGGCTGAAAGACCCGTTTATATTGCAACTACCGCGCATAAAGTCGAGGGTCTTGCCGATGTTACCCATCGCCATGAGCATTTGACTGTCGCTCTTGGCGTCGGCATAGCTGTAAACCACATAGTCGCCATAAAGTTGCTGTGCCATAGTATAGGGAACGTAGGTCCACGACTGCATCAACGTGCCGTTGGCAAACAATCCATGACGGGTATGTTTGTAACTAAAACTTGCCGACACGTTCTGTGATGACAAGTTGTAGAAATTATCCACTCCCGATTTCAGAGTACGATAGTTTGTCATTATAAGCCCGGGATGAATAAGGTTGAGATTCATAGGCGAGCGGCCGAGACCTCCGCGTAAGGCGCCTGAAAAGCGGTTGTTGGGCTTCCAGTTGAAACTGAGCGAAGGAGAGAAATACACCTCGTCGCGGTTGGCAATCGCCTGGTTGAAATTATAATGGGCATAGCTTACCGGCAGGTTGAGCGAGAGATTGACCCGACGTACCCAGTATTCAAATTTTGGAGTCGCATATGCAATGAGATAGTTTGTGTTGACTACGTTTTCTGTCAGTCCGGGAAGTTCCTCCGGAAAGTCGGGCAACTGCGAGCCCATAGAGCGGAGATAACCTTTTATTCCACCTTCAAGGCTCAGCGTCAAGCCCTTTATGTTGAAAGCGTAAGCCGCACTTTCGTGGGTATAGAAGGCGTGGTCGGAAATATGCTGGCGGAACTGTTTACCGTTCATATCAAGATTGAGTGTTTGTGGCAACGATTCCCATTCATTCACGCTCTGGAAAGTTACAAGATGCTTGCCCTTGAAGCGCTTTATCATCTTGAACTTGTTACTTACATAGTAATCCGGCAACTTGGCAGACTGTTCGCTGGATATTGACCCGGTTGTGGCAAGACTCACATCATCCCAGTCGATATTTGTCTGGAGTGTATTGTTGATGAAAGCTGCCTTTTGGTTAAGCTCATAGATGAACTTGCCGCTTAGGGAGTGGCTATGTTCCGTGCCGCTGCGGTTTTCGGTAATGATACGGTTGCCGTCATCGAGAAAATAAGTCGTAATGTTCTCGGCTGCCGCCTTGACACGGTTGAAGGAGTAGTCAACGTTTGCCTTTAACTCACTGCGACCGAATTTCCACAGGTTGTTTGTAGATACGAGTAAGGAACGGTTGAACAGTGTTCGCTTGTCGCTGAGAGATGGCACTCCGGGCAGCCCCACTCCCACATATCGACTGAGTCCTGTCTGTCGGCGGTCAGCAAAAAAGTCCGTTCCCGACGATGAAAGATTCTCGCCGATGTTGTTGGTGCGCAGTGTGGTGATGTTCTGAAATCCGGGCATTACAGTCATAGCGAACATCTCACCGTCCCATATACCCCCCTTCAGGCTGCCACGAGTAACCGCCTCCGGCATCACCGTGAAAAGTCCATAAGTGCCTTATAATGCGTTGCGTGAGGCCCTTATCAATGCCCTTTGCCACCGTCATTGGGAAAGATATAATCTGACTATCAGTCTTGCCATCTATGATGACCGTATAGAAATAGCTAGTCCTGGTACATTTCCACCTCAGATAACACCTGAAAACATAAAGGAGCCTCACGAGTCATATCCGCATAACCTGAAAGTGGCGGAAGCACTTTATCGGATGACTTATCTGGAAAACTGGGGGAGTGGTGCAAAGCGTATCATGGATGCTTGTCAGGCACAAGGTGTGGAATCCCCCACATGGTCTTCTGATGGTGGCTTTGTTACTATTACTTTCATGCGACCTTATTTCGCATCCGATACAACAAAGATAGACAAGGAGGATAAAAAAGCAACTAAAGAGGACAAGTACCGCTCAACTACCGACCAAGTACCGCTCAACTATCGACCAAGTACCGCTCAAGTTCAAGAAATGATTCTTTCAATGAGTGACGACTATATGACGATGAATGAAATTATGTCCAATATGGGATTCAAACATCGTACATCATTCCGGAAAAATTATTTTCTTCCTGCGTTGGAAGATGGTGCAATTGAACCAATGTATCCTGAACAGCCCAATCATCCGAAGCAAAAATACAGACTCACAGAATTAGCAAAAGAGTGGATAAAGAATAATTCACACCATTCAAAAGAGTAAAAATGGCATCGCTGATTTGAAAGGATTTCCGACTTCGGATGAAATCCAGTTTCCTGTAAGGACAAGGCGTTTTGAGCTGCTCGAAGTATTTTGAGCAGCCCAAAACATACCTTGCTGTGTCTTTGAGGACACAAAAATCCTCCGCCTGTCGGATTGGTTTGTGAGTATAATAACTCATTTGGAATATCGGTCAAGCCGATGGAGTATATCCACCGACTTGATTGGTTCTACCGTAATTCGCTCAGAGTTTGCGCCACTGCTCGATGTCCTCCCGGTAGGTTTCAAGGTGCAGGCGGGCGAGGTTCTCGATAAGTCCCGAAGCACTCATGCCACGCCCGCCGAGACGGCGGACAATCCCGTCCAGCCGGTCACGCACCTCACCGCTGACGAACACGGGCTTGCGGTCGGTTATCTTGGGAACTTGCAGGTAAGCGGTACGGTACTCGTCCAGCGACAGCCTGCGTTGTTTGCTGCTGACACGCTTCTGTGGCACTGCCACTTCTTCGGGCGTTCTGCCTGACGGTTCATCCACCGTAGCTGTTTCCGCTTTTTTCGTGATGGTCTTGCCGGGTTGTGCCAGCTGTCCCGAATCCAGACCGATGTTCTTGTAGAAGTCGTCCATAGACTTTTCACTACGGGATTCCCTGCGTCCCATTCTTTCCACGATTTCACGAGCCTGCTGCTCACTGATACTTGGTTCTCTTTTCATTGTCATAAAACAGGTTGATTAAGTTATTACTGTGGTCTTGGTCTGTGCCTTGACCGATTATCGCAAGTAAAGTAAGATGTTTTAGTGCAGTCAGTCAATCGTTTGGAGCCGATCAGGCAATTTTGTGCGATTTTGCTTTATGGTGACAGAAACATCGGTGAGGACTTCACAGATTTGCCGGACGTGAATAGCCGGAAGAACAAAGGTGCAATTACAGTCAAGTTTGAATTAAGCCCTTGTTTTCAATCTTGACACATTCCTGATTTCCGGAATTAAGAATATAGCCCCAATCTGTGCCAACCTCTACCAACCTGTGCCACATGCTTCCACTTCCGGGAAATCCATTGCCGGATAACAGATTATGTATTCCTTTGCGGCAAAAGAAACAGTAACAATAAAAAGTATGTATATGGAAATCGTATCAATTGAAAGAAAGACCTTTGAGGCGATGGTCGCCAAGTTCGACCGTTTCGTCAGTCGCATGGATGCCATCTGCCGGCGGCACGGAGAGAAGACAATGGGCGAGTGGATGGACAATCAGGACGTGTGCCGGATACTCAACATCAGCCCACGCACGTTGCAGACCCTTCGGGACAATGGGACGCTAGCTTACTCGCAGATAAGCCACAAGACCTACTACCGTCCCGATGATGTACAGCGCATTGTTTCCGTTGTGGAGGACAGGCGCAAAGAAGCAAAGTTCAAAGGAAGAACTATATAAACTTGATGAAATGAACGAAGAAAACTAACAATACCCACTAAATCCAAAGTAACATGAATGAACTGATTAACAAGGACAACGAGTGGATAATCCACTTCATGGGCAGTCTCGACCGTTTTTTGGACAGTTTCGAGCATCTGACCGCCAATTACCGCCCGACACTGAACGGCGAGCGTTTCTTCACAGACAAGGAGGTGTCGGCACGGTTGAAAGTGAGCCGCCGGACACTTCAGGACTATCGAAACGAAGGACGCATAGCCTATATCCAGTTAGGCGGCAAAATTCTCTACCGTGAATCGGACATCGAAAGGATGCTTGCTGACGGCTACCGCTCCGCCTATCGGCTGACAGACACATGATTTTCTTGAAGGAGCGCAGTTTGCCGTCTGCCCTATGATTGCGGAGCAACGGACTTTCGGCAAAAAGAGAAAGGAACGGCTTACAGACGGAGCATCAAAATCCTGCTTCGTCTGTAAGCCGCTCCTCTCTTCTTTCTTCTGATTTCCCATCAGTCGCTTGTTTCCGTTGCCGGATGCTCTTCAAGCGTATGGCAGGCAATGGCAAGGTTTTCGGGCTGAATACGCTCAAACTCGTTTGAGGAAGATTCTGCCCGAAACGGCTTGCTGCCCGACCTTGCCGCTACCATCAAGCCATACGCTACCTTTGCATCCGTGCATCGGGAACGAGTGGCTGACAGGATGAACCTCAACTATACCATCGGTTATTACCTCTGACGCTGGCAACAAATAGTGTAATCGGTGTAGCTTTCTTAATTGTGCTAATTTCATTTATTATAAACCGTCTGAACAAGACACTCTCTTTACTGCATATCCTGAATGCAACGGCTATAATCATTTCAATATCATAAACGTCATAACTGATACCGTCCGGTCGTTTAATATGTCTCATTGTTTTGGCTTCATTCAGTTCCTTGTTCTTGTAAATAGCATGAATCGCCTTGCGGACATCGAATGAGAACATCCCGAACAGGTCGGCTATCTCAAATTGTGTCATCCATATGGGTGCTGTCGGCATAATGACTACACCCGTTTCACTGATTGTTATTATTCCTCTATCCATATCTATCGCATAACTTTAGACATTATGTTCTTTACATTATTCATATCGCGCAAAATGGAGGAATCCAACACACGTGCATAGTGCTGCGTCATTTTTATATTGGAATGGCCGAGCATTTTTGCCACATTCTCTATGCTCACACCGTTGGTAAGGCAAACTGAGGTCGCATACGAGTGGCGGGCTACGTGTGTGGTCAAGGTCTTGTTTATCAGACATAAGTCTGCGATTTCTTTCAGATAGCTGTTCATTTTCTGATTGCAGGGAACTGGCAGCAGCCTGTTTTTCTTTTGGCAAACCGGATGTTCCGCATATTTACGGAGAATCTCCAATGGAATATCAAGTAAAGGAATGTTGCACATGTTCTTCGTCTTTTGGCGAGGTTTGCGAATCCATAGGTTGCCATTAGAATCTTCCACGATATGTTCCGGTGCCAGTTGTTGCACGTCTATGAAGGCTAATCCGGTCAGCGCTGCAAAGATAAAGACATCACGGACAATGGTGATACGCTCTAACGGAAATTCCTTGTGATAGATAGTGAGTAGTTCATCCATTGTCAAAAACTCACGGATAACCTCTTTCTCATGAAACTTGATGCCGATGAACGGATCTTTGGTAATCCATTCGTTAGCAAGCGCAAGATTGGTTATCTTCTTCAAGCACTTCATGTAACGGATAACCGTATTCTGCTGGCACTCCTTTTCCGTTTTGAGATAGAACTCAAAAGCACGTACCAGTTCACCATTGACTTCCGACAAAGGCAAATCCTCCTTGTCGTATTTCAGTTTGATAAGTTCAGCAAGGTAACGCTTGCAGCTCTCATAACGGCGGACGGTAATAAGGGCATAGTCCTTTCCGACAAGTTCACGGCATTGGTCGTTATGTTCTTGGATAGTTTGAATAAGTGTACGGACAACTTCCGGTGCTTGGTCTTGTCCGAAGAACTTTTTCTGCAACAGGCGGGCGGTGATGAACTGCCCTTGTTCTTCCAGTTCATTGAAAGTCTGGTGGAGTTTGATTCTTGCATCCTCGATATAAGCATTCAAGTCGCAGGATTTTCGGCTTTTGCCTTTGGCGCACTCCTTCGCCTGATTCCACAAGGCTGGTTCAATGCTTTTGCGGATATTGTTTTCCACTCGCACACCGTTCACGGTGATACGCATACATACGGAGGCTTCCCCGTTTTTCAGCAGTTTGGCTTTCTTGATAAAGAAAAGCACGTTGAATGAGTCTCTTTTCATGTTCCTACAGTTTTTCGTTGTACAAAAGTAGGAAACCATGCACGCTTTCTTGATACGCAAAATGTTGCAAATCAGAGAGAAGTAATCTTATTCGGTGGAGATTTACGCTCCACCTCTTTTGCTCCACCTTTTGGAACACCAATAACGGTAATATTCTGCCGTTTTTTGCGTCCTCTCGGAAAACAAAAAATCCCGATTTCGTTTGGAAATCAGGATTTTACTGTCTTTTGCTTTTCTTCTAAGTGGTGCCACCAGCAATATAAATATTAAATTATTATCAATCGGATTAAATTCAAATATATACTAATATACTGATATTAAGCCGAATTAAACAATTTCCAATTTAGACGGATAGCGGCTGTTTTAGAAATTATAGTGACTATTGTAGTGACTATTCAGGAAAAGTCACTAACTTTGCAGTGTCCGATTCATAAGGGAATCGAACCTTGGATTCTATGGCAAAATCTCTTTCCCGGTTCTTCATCCGCAAGCAGGACGAGAAGAACGAAATCGCAACTCTTTTCT
>Ga0209694_1001984_pt1 | contig 18918 bp, 26 predicted proteins | sample GluameincwithD2O_FD_187499 | JGI IMG/M metagenome (GOLD analysis project Ga0209694, IMG submission 187499) | Mouse cecum microbial communities from Vienna, Austria - Glucosamine amended microcosms incubated with D2O (SPAdes) (version 2) | ecosystem: Host-associated > Mammals > Digestive system >... | reverse complement strand
ACTGGCGCAGAAGTGCGCCGGGAAAAAGCTGTCTATATTGGGACATTGCAGGGATATCACACCAAAGACTGCAATATTTTCCGGGGACGTGCTTGACGTGGGCGTGTGTGCGGAGGATGAAGACGGTGACAGGTTCTGGTGCCATTTCAAGTCCGAGCATATCCGGATGCTGGTAAGAAGCTATGAGAGGTACCAGGAACAGAAGGCGAAAGGTGAAGGCAGTACAGGAAGTGTCCCGCAGAGGAAAAGGTGCAGGAGGTACAGGAAGTGATACTAAGAGGCAAAACGACGAATCAGGAGGGAGAAGAGGAAGATGAGTAATGATCTGATTAGTAGAAGCGCATTGATGCAGGCGTTGAGAGGTAATGTGTTGGTTGACGTGACACCAAATCTGGAACAGGCGATTGCAGAACAGCCTACCGCCTACGACCTGGACAAGGTGATTAAGGATCTGGAAGAGTATGCCCACAGTGATATCTGCGGTTCGTGCCGTAGTTGCCGGATATCGGATGATATAGAAAATATAGAATGTGAGAATTGCGGTGCTCTTGGGGCGCTTGAGATCGTGAAGAACGGAGGCGTACATGGATAAGGCAAAATACAGAGAGGCAATAGACAAAATGTTGGATAGGATTGATGCCAAGGGGTTAGAAAGGATATATTATTTCTTACTTGGCTGGACAGGTATAATTATTGAATTGGACAATAAACGAGGGAAGTGAGGATATGGGAAAGCAGCGCAGGAACCGGCACAGCATCAGCCTGGACAGGAAAAGGCATCTGGCAGACCTGGCGGAGTCGAAGCCGGCGCCCGGTGCGGTGAAGGCTTTCAGCCGGAAGGCATACGAATGCTGTGATGTGTTGGGATATATGGTTAAAAAGTACGACATAAAAGGGGAGATCGGGATTGGAGAAGAAGGTATCCGAGCAGATAAAGAGTTTCCTTGATTTCGTGGATGAATGCCGGGAACTGAATTCCATGGCTTACAGCGGAGTCGGGGAAGAGGACAGGCGGCACCAGGACCTGATCCACGCGATCGAGTTTGAGGATGACCCGGATGAGATCGCCCGGATCGGCAGGAGGCTTCACCAGAGCCGGGTAGAGCGCCGGGTATATAAAGATCTGTTCGAGGTTACGGATCCAGTCGTGCAGTTTAGTAAGGATCCCCAGAATAAAAGGGCGCTGGATTCGGCAAGGCAGCTTCTCGGGAAGGTGCGCAAGGCAGAAAGCCGGCAGGAGAACAGGTTCTATGTTCCCAGGATTAAGGAGAATCAGGTTTATTTTCAGGAAATAAGGGAGGACAGAAGCCATGGACAAAAGGATCCTGAATGATTACATAGATGCATGTGCGCTTGTAAAAGAGACGGAAGAGGATATCCGGCGGTTAAAAAAGAAAAAGAAGACGGTCATCCAGACGAACGTAAAGGGAAGCAATCCAAGCTTCCCTTATCAGGCGCAGCATTTTAAAGTTCAGGGTACTGCCTTCACTTATCTGGATGACAGCAGCCTCCGTATGGAAGAGAAGCTTCTGGTGCAGAGAAAGGAGAGTGCGGAGAAGATCAAGAGACAGGTGGAGGAATGGATGCTGACGATCCCGATCAGGATGCAGAGGATCATCCGGTATAAGATCTTTGAAGAGAGGACATGGGAGCAGACAGCGGTGAAGATTGGGCGGAAGGCTACGGGCGACAGTGTAAGAATGGAATTTAATAACTTCATGAAAAAATAATTTCGTTTTTTTCGCTTTTTTCGTTTTTAAAATGCTATAGTATAGACTGAACCGAGTGTGATGACAGACATCTTGGTTTCCTCCCCAAACCTAGAAAGGGCGCTTTGCTTCGGCAGGGCGTTCTTTTTCTTGTGCAATTTGTTAATACATTCTGAGTATCTATAAATGGTGATGGAATGTATCAAACGGTATCAGATAATAACAAAATGCAATGAATTATATTGAAAAACGTTGATTTTTTATGAAAATTAGATATAATAGAAGCAAATAAAGCACTTAATTATAATATATTTTGTATATTAGATAAGGGCAAGGTTGTGTGAGGGGTATTATCGGGAGGTGGCAAGTATGGCAACGAAGAGCATTTTGAAGAATGTTAATATCAGTGATAAGCATTTTGCCCGTACATTTGTGCAAGCATTGGAAGAGGCTGAAGATGCGAAATATAGTCCTGCACAACTTACAAGGGAATGTAAGGAAATCACAGGCGATAAAATTAAGGAGTTTTTTGGGAAACGGTGAAATTATCAGAGATCAATCTAAATACACATTTTGTTCAGATTAATTTAAGTGATTTATTAGAGCAGTTGGGAGAGGATGAGGCAAAAGATATCCTCTCCTCTTTTTCATGCCCCTTAAATGCAGACGTAGAAAAATTTTTAAGAGAGAAAGCGATAGAATTTTCTAAAAGAGGATTTTCGAAAACACATCTCGTATATTGGACAACTCAGGATGAAAAAGAAAAGGAACTTGTAGGATATTATACTATTGCTTCAAAATTTATTACTATTCAAAGGAATGCAGTAAATAGCAAAGAAGCACGTAAGCTGAGGGAGCATGGGTTATTTGACGAGAAGTCAGGTGCCTTTACAGTTGCGGCACCTTTAATTGCACAGCTTGGTAAAAATTACTCTGATGGAAATAACAGTTTAATTTCAGGTAAAGACCTTCTTCAGATGGCAATTGAAAAAGTAAAGAAGGTGCAGAATGAAGTTGGTGGACGTTTTGTATATTTGGAGTGTGAAGAAAAGGATAAATTAAGAAAGTTTTATGAGAGCAATCGTTTCAAGTTCTTTGGCAAAAGAGCGTTAGACCGTGATGAAACAGATATAAAGGGAGAATATTTATTACAATATTTTACTATATTGTAGGATTACATAAAAAAGATAATTGATTTAGGACACCCTTCCCAGGGTGTCTTTTCTATGCAATAAACCAAGTCAGAATTGAGAGGTGGTGGTATGCCGCGAGCCAGAAGCCCGAAGAGGGACGAGGCATATAAGATGTGGCTCGACTCGGGCGGGAAGAAAAAGCTGAAAGACATCGCATCCGATCTTGGCGTGTCAGAGACCCAGATCAGGAAGTGGAAGAATTTAGATAAATGGAATAGTAACGTTACTAATCCATCGAAAGGTAACGTTACTAAACGAAAACGGGGCGGGCAACCAGGTAACCACAATGCCACAGGCCCGCCCAGGAATAAGAATGCAGAAAAATTCGGTTTCTTCTCGAAGTATCTTCCGGAAGAGACCGTTTCTATTATCCAGGAGATGCCGACGGATCCGCTGGACATTCTGTGGGATCAGATCCAGATCTCCTATGCCGCGATCATCCGCGCACAGCAGATCATGTACGTCAAGGACAGGAACGATAAGACTATTGAGAAGGTAGAAAAGAAAGATGGCAATGTGATTGGAGAGAAGTGGGAGGTACAGCAGGCGTGGGATAAGCAGGCGAATTTCCTGCAGGCGCAGGCAAGGGCGATGTCAGACCTGCGCGGGAGTATCCGGCAGTATGACGACCTGTTGCATAAGCGCTGGGATCTTGCCACGGATGAGCAGAAGGCGCGGATCGATGCGTTGAAAGCAAAGGTAAAGGACAACGGTCAGGCATCTGCAGAGGATAAGGTCAGAAAGCTGTTTGAAGTAATCGGAGGCACGTTAGATGAAGAAGCTGGATCTGAGTAATGTGTATTCCCCGAAACAGATAGAAGTGCTAAAAGCCTGCAGGTCATCGGATTGGTTTATGCTGATCAATCACGGAGCCAAGAGAAGCGGCAAGACACAGGTTGATAATGATCTGTTTATTCAAGAGCTGATCCGTGTGAGGGGAATTGCCAATAAACTTGGGATTGACACTCCGCAGTATATTTTGGCCGGATACTCACTGGGCAATATTCAGGACAACATCCTCACGGAACTATCAAACAAATACGGTTTTGAATTCAGATTCGACAAGTACAATAACTTCACTTTATTCGGCGTAAAGGTAGTACAGACCAGTCACGGCTCTATTGGCGGTCTGGGGCGGATCCGTGGTATGACGTCCTTCGGGGCGTATATCAACGAGGCGTCCCTTGCGAATCAGGAAGTATTTGACGAGATCAAGGCGAGGTGCAGCGGTCCCGGGGCAAGGATTATCGCGGATACCAACCCAGACCATCCAGAACACTGGCTTTTGAAGGATTATATTGAATCTGAAGCTGGCGGCATCATAAGTTTTCACTTCCAACTGGATGACAATACCTTCCTGGACGAGCGTTACGTTCGTGAGATTAAGGACACCACGCCGAAGGGCATGTTCTATGACCGCGGCATCCGCGGGCTGTGGGTATTCGGCGATGGCGTAGTGTATCCGGAGTTTGACAGGAATGTCCATGTAATATCGCCGGAGCAGGCTAAGAGGATGATCTTTGACCGATTTCTGGCAGGCGTGGACTGGGGATGGGAACACTTTGGAGCGATCGTGGTGATCGGCATGCGCGGGGATGTGTATTATGTTATTGAAGAACATGCAGCCAAGCATAAATATATCGGAGAATGGATCAATGTAGCGAAGGATATGATCAGGCGTTATGGTAATATCCCTTTTTATTGTGATCCGGCCAGGACAGAACATATCTCCGCTTTCCAGAATGCAGGCATCCGTGCATACCTGGCAAATAACAGGGTTCTGTCGGGAATTGAGGAAGTGGCAACCCTGATGACGAAGAAAAAGTTCTTCATTGTATACGAACAGTGCCCGCGGTTTCGTGAAGAGATTTTTAAATATGTCTGGAAGAAAAATACTGGCGAGCCGTTAAAGGAAAATGACGATGTACTCTGCGCAATCCGGTACGGCATCCATTCGGATATGACGGTAAGTACCATAGAAACACCGGAAGATCGGATGAAGAAGGCGAGGAAGATGAGGGGGATGATATAAATGGAAGAGGAATTAAAAGTAAATGAATTTGAGCATGGGGCGGACAGGGAGATTTACCATACGCACCAGAACATGCAGCAGGCTTATGGTCCTGAAGCAAATTTTCATTATCGTGCGAACAGTGCGGATGAGATATTAGGCGATCTGAATAAATTGAGAAACATGATCCTGGATCATCATCAGGTACAGTGCCCGCGTCTTGCATCCCTGGATAATTATATGAAAGCGAGAAATGATGGGATATACAATGATGACTGCAGGAGGATGGAAAGAGAGAAAGCCGACCATAGGGCTGCCCATAATTTTGCCAAGATCATTAATCTCTTTGATGTGGGATACAATACGGGAATTCCGATCAAGAAGGCAAGCGATAATGACAGCATCAACGAACTGATCAGGGAATATGACCGGCAGAATGACATCGAGGCATTGGACAGCGAGTTGTGGCGCGATTTTCGGAAGTACGGCAGGGCTTATGAATTGCAGTACCGCAACCAGAACGATGAGGACTGCTCTGTAATCAGTAATGTATTTGAAACATTTGTCTGCTATGGATTAGATGTAGAGAGGACTCCGCTGTTTGCCGTGCGTTATCCGAAATACAGGTCTGCCATGGAGGAACTCACGAAGGTAATTGTATATACAGATACGGAGATCATTACCTATAAACCGTGCTCTTTAAGTATGATGGTATTGGCAGAAGAGAGAAGGGATGCACATTACTGGGGCGAGGTGCCGATAACGGAGTATTCACCTGACAGATACCGGCAGGGAGGATATGAGGACGTTACTTCTCTAATAGACCTGTATGATGCGGCGCAGTCAGATACAGCAAATTATATGACGGATTTCAATGAGGCGACGCTTGTAATCTCCGGTGATCTGGATATGGGGAGGTATTCTGTCAAAGAAGTGATAGAGATGAAGCGTGCGAATTTGCTGCTTCTTGCAAATGGAGTGAACCCGGACGGCAGTAAGAGCCAGACGGATGCAAAATATGTGTATAAGCAGTACGATGTGGGCGGAGTGGAAGCATATAAAGGGCGGCTGCAGAAGGATATCCACAAGATTTCATTTGTACCGGATCTAACGGATGAGGCGTTTAGCGGTACGCAGTCTGGGGAGGCCATGAAATATAAGTTGTTTGGATTCCAACAGTTGTCAAAGAGCAGCCAGCGGGGATTTAAGAAAGGGCTGATGCGCAGATACCGCCTTCTCCTGAACATTAAGAATTATGTCAGCGAGGCAGATAATGCGGATTTAGGGGATTTCACGATTACATTTACACCGAATCTGCCCAAAGCAGTGTTAGAAGAATTGAAAGCCCTTGCCGATGCTGGTACGCAGTTCAGCCAGGAAACGCTCCTGGAGCTTGCATCTTTTGTAGAAGATGCTAAGGCGGAGATAAAGAGGATTCAGGAAGAAGACAAGAAGATTCAGGAGACGGTTGTTGACCAAAGTATGTTTGGGGTTGATATAAATGGACAGTCACGAATACTGGAAGCGCAGGGAACAGGAACAACTGAGGCATAATATCACGAGCGAGGCAGAGTATCAGAAGCGTATCAGGGAGATTTACGGCTATATGATGGACCAGATCCAGAAAGAGATCAATGGATTCTATACCAGATATGCGAAAAAGGACGGGATCATGCTATCAGAGGCGAAAAAGCGGGTATCTAAAATGGAAATTGAAGAATACGGGCGCAAGGCTGCCAAATACGTGAAGGATAAGGACTTCTCTGCTGAAGCAAATGAGGAAATGCGCCTTTATAATGCAACCATGAAGATCAATCGGTTGGAGATGCTGAAAGCGAATATAGGTCTGGAGTTAGTGGACGGATTTAATGATCTGCAGAAGTATTTTGACCAGGTATTGACGAAAAGGACACTGGATGAGTTTGAGAGGCAGGCGGGGATTCTGGGAAATACGATAGGGAATAACAAGAAGGCAGCGCATTCAATCGTGAATGCGTCTTTCCACAATGCTCGGTTCTCTGCCCGGATCTGGATGTATCAAGATATGATGAAAGCGGAGTTGTCCAAGCTTCTGCAGGTAGGGCTGATACAAGGGAAACATCCTAGGGTATTGGCAAGACATCTTACGGAATTATTTGGAGTCCGAAGATCAGATGCGGAGCGCTTGTTGCGTACCGAACTGGCTCGAGTACAGACCGAAGCCCAGAAGCAGTCTTTCGAAAGAAGAGGATATGACCAGTATGAATTCATTGCCCTTGGGGCGGCTTGTGGGATTTGTCGGGATCTGGACGGAAAGCATTTCAGGGTTAAAGGTATGATGCCAGGGGAGAATGCGCCGCCGATGCATCCGAACTGCCGGTGCAGCACAGCGGCATATATGGGCGGAATTGAGACTGAAAAGTGGATGGCAGGAAAATATCCTGAAGATTCGAATGAGAGAAACTTACGGATAAAGAGATCAAAAAAGCAACTTCAAAAGATTGCAAATGAATACAGTAAAATGATTCAAAAATATACAGTGCGTGATAGTCGGTGGAGTGGAAGGATAGAAGTGGATGATGAACAGTGTAAAAAAAGAAGAATTAGTGGACAAAAGAAATGGTCCTGTGATATTTTGCTAAAATCGGACTGTCAGAGGCGAACTATTGTGCATGAACTTCTTCATTCGTGCTCTGCAAGTTATCTGAATCCTATAACCTATATTCGATATGGGCGTATGGAGGAAGCTTCTGTAGAGCTTTTGGCCAGAGAAATATGTGCAAATGAAAATATACCATTTACAGCGAACAAAAATCCAAAGGTTCAAATTTTGTATGAAATAAATGAGCTTGTAGGAATACGTGATAATGACTTAGATTTTGCTACATCTCTATTTGCAAAATCATTGGAGAGAAGGTATAATTGGCTTGAAGGAAGAGTTGACAAATTTTTGCAGAAGGATAACGTATCAAGTGAAGAGCGCAGCAGGTTGGAATTTTTGTTGTCGGAGTTAAAGGGGCATAAATGATGCAGATAGAAGAAGTGGTAAGAAAAATTTATGATTTCAAAGGTAGTGAGAAGGAGTGGTTGGAATTCGAAAAGGAGATTGAGAAGGAGACAGAAAACCTTTCAGAAGAAGAAAAAGCATACCTTACGGAATCAGACGCAATGGAGCATTTGTTTATGGTATGTGATGGGATTAGATTTGCAAGGTATATGGAATAAAAGCCACCAGTCATTTTGGCCGGTGGTTTTCTTATACTTATTTAAGTTAGAAAGGAAGGATGATACAGCTTGATTGAAGTGAGTGTCCGTATGGATAGGATTACTATAACCGGTCATTCGGGATATGATGAACCCGGTCGGGATGTGGTGTGCGCCGGCGTGACGGCATTATGCCAGACTTTAGTCAGATCAATTGAGAGTCTGACGGAGGATGCAATTGAATACGAGATATCGCCCGGAAGGGCTGATATACAATATGGGAATCTGTCGGAGAGATCAAAGGCTCTGGTAGATTCCTTTTTCATTGGCATCTGTATGATTGCTGATGAGTTCCCGGATTATGTCCGGACAACATGAAAGAAAGAGAGGCAAGAGAAATGTGTAACAAAACGGTAGAGGCATTGTTCAAGAGGGCGGAGGCAAAGCATTCCGTTCCTGGGAGCAGGCTGCAGCTATTTGCAGGAGACGGCTCTGGTGACGATGGCGGTGATCACGATGACGGTGGTTCTGGCGATGATCCCAATGACGGTGATGATGGTTCTGGCGATGATCCCGGTAACGGTGATAATAAGCGGCTGTCGTTTGATGATTTTCTTGGGCAGGAGGGAAACCAGTCTGAATTTGATAAGCGTGTGCAGGCCGCTGTTGATGCGGCAGTGATACGCGCGCAGGAAGAATGGAAGAGCGCGGCGGATGACAGGGTATCCGAGGCCGAGAAGCTAGCGAAGATGACCAAAGAAGAGCGGGAGAAGTACCTGCAGCAGAAGGAGCGGAGGGAATTTGAAGCAGAGAGGGCGGCATTCGAACGGGAAAAACTTCTGGTGGAGATTAGAAAGGAGCTGCAGGAGCAGACGCTTCCTCTTGTTTTTGCAGATCCCCTTGTAACGATTTCCGATGCAAAGAAGATCAAGGAGGCGATTGCTGAGATCAAGAAAGTATGGGACGCAGGGATCACAGAGGCGATCAAGGCGAAGGCCAGGCAGACAACGCCGCCGGAAGGTGGGCAGTTCATTGGATCACGCAGAGGGCTGTCATCAATCAGAAAGATGGCGAATGAAAACAGAATCATTAAGAATTAGGAGGATATAGGAAGATGAATAAGAACAGAAAATTGAAATCGCAACTGCAGTTATTTGCACAGACCTGGAATCCGGATAACGTGACCGTATTTGAACATAAGGATGGATCCATTCCGGAGAAATACCACAATCTGATCTTGAAAGAGATCATGGAGAACAGCAAGGTAATGCGGCTTGCGAAGTATGAAGAGATGGATTCAAAGGAAAAGAAGTTCGAATATTTTGCAAAAGGACCGGGCGCCTACTGGGTAGGTGAGGGCGAGAAGATCAGGACATCAAAGGCCCAGTGGCTGCAGGTGAAGATGGTTGCGAAGAAGCTGGGTGTTATCATCCCGTGTTCCAGGGAGTTTCTGCATTATAAGATGTCGGATTTCTTTGAGGTGATGAAGCCGAAGATTGCGGAGGCATTCTATAAGAAGTTCGATAATGCGGCAATCCTGAACGTGGAGAATCCATTTCTCCATGCGGTAGATAAGTCTGTGGGGATTACTGGAAATGTGATTGATGGTGGACTTACTTATGACAATATCCTTGCCCTGGAGGATCTGCTTACGGATGAGGATTACGATGTAAATGCGTTCCTGTCCACCAAGAAGAACCGGAGCACGCTGAGGAACGCGCATAAGATTGAGAATGGTGTGGTTGTAGAAAGTATCTATGACCGGTCTGCTAATACGCTGGACGGGCAGCCGGTGATGGATATGAAATCCCTGGATAAAGGAACGATCTATGCCGGAGATTTTGATTATATGTACTATGGGATTCCTTACGGGATGAATTACAAGATTTCCGAAGAGGCACAGTTGTCCACACTTACCAATGAGGACGGTTCGCCTGTGAATCTGTATGAACAGGAACTGGTAGCGCTCAGGGTTACAATGGACGTAGGTTTTATGATCGTGAAGGACGAGGCTTTTGCGAAGCTGACATCCGGCGGGCTGGGCAAGTTGACGGTAACGAGTATTGCCGGTATGAAGCAGGGAGATACGAAGATTGCCGTTACACCGGCGGTGACGAGTGGGAATTCCTACAAGTATAAGATTGGAGAGATGTTGGATGTTCCGGTGAAGGGGCAGAATGTGAAGGGCTGGACGGTATGGGATGGCACGTCTGATATTACGGCCGCTACCGGAAGTGAGATTGTAGTGGCGGAGTGTGATGCATCCTACCATGTGGTGAATGCAGGAAAGGCGACTGTGACAGCGAAGGCATAGGAGGCGGCATATGCATGATGAAATATCAGAAGACAATAAGGTGCTGGGGAATCTGAAGATGCTGCTTGGCATGGATCCGGAGGACAGTTCCCAGGATAAAAAGCTGAACTGGCTCCTGGATTCTGCCAGGGCAAGGCTTAAGGTATTGCTGGGCGGTCTTGATCCGCCTTCTGAGATGGAGCATATCGTCACAGAGGTGGCCATCATCCGGTTCAACCGTATTGGTTCGGAAGGAATGACGGTCAATAACGTGGAAGGGGAGACCCAGCATTTTAACAGTAATGATTTTGCAGGGTTCATGGATGAAATCAGTGCGTGGCTGGATGCCAGGAAGCAGAATTTACGGAGGGGAGGGTTCCGGTTCTTATGAGGTTTGATACGCCTGTGTATTTCCAGAGGGTACAGTCAGGAGAATATGAAGAAACTACTGGTGATTATGGAGCAGAAAGCATTGAAGAGGAAATGAGGTATGCAAATGTGACGGATGCCGGAAAGGATACGCTGAATCTGGTTTACGGAGAGATCCGGCAGGGATGCCAGGTAATCCGTCTGCAGAGGCTTTACGGAAAAGTGTTTAACAGGCTACGCATCGGGGACAAGTTGTACCGTGTGGATCTTTCCAGGGAGCTTCGGAATAAGCAGATTTTTATTGTCAGTGAGGTGCAGCGATGTCGGTGAGGTTAAAAGGAGTCAATGAGTTAAAACTTGCATTGAGAAATAAAGCGGACATGGGCGCTGTGAAGCAGATCGTAAAGCACAACGGGTCAGGACTGCAGGCGAGGGCGCAGAGAAATGTACCTGTGAAAACGGGAAATTTAAAGCGTAGCATTCAGCTTGAGATTTCTGATGGTGGTCTTTTGGCTAAATCTGAAGCTACAGCGGAGTATGCGCCATATGTAGAGTGGGGGACCAGGTACATGGAAGCACAGCCCTATATGAAACCGGCATTTAATGAGCAGAAGGAGCAGTTCAGGCGGGATATGAACCGGCTTACAAAGTGAGGTGGTATGGATGGATCCGCAGCAGGAATTATTTACATGGTTATTAACAGAGATCAGAAAGCAGGGATATGATGTGTATGACGGCGGACTTCCACCGGAGGATGTGTCATATCCTTTTGTGTATCTGGATGACAGCCAGCAGACAGACCGGGCTAATAAGAACGCTGTGTTTGGGACAGTGTATCAGACGATCCATGTATGGGGCAGCACACCGGGAAAACGGGGGACAGTTTCGGCGATACTGCTTAAGATCAAGAGAACCTGCAGGAGGCTTGAGCATACACCGGATTTTTCCTGGATGGTAGTGAATATCAATCAGAGGATATTGGCGGACAAGACAACGAAGCGACCGCTTCTTCACGGGATACTGGAAGTGGAGTTTTGGTTCAGTTAGAAGAAAGGTAGGGTAAATATGTATAAGTTACAGTTATTTGCGGAAGCAGTGCAGGGTAAGAAAATCGTATATTTGTATCGTATTAAGAAAGAGGCAGCTACAAATGACGGGACGATTCTGGCGTTTACTACAGAAAATGGACGTTCCAAAAGCAAGGATGCAGATTCGACAGCCACAAAAGACGGGTCGATCCGTACTCCGGGAACTTCCGAGGTGGAGATTACAGCTACGAGCATACTGGCTAAAGGCGACAAGATGATTGATAAGCTAGAGGATGCGATGGACAGCGATGAGCTGATCGAGATCTGGGAAGCAAACCTGTCAGAACCTGCTGAATCAGGCGATAACAAATTCAAGGGAATGTACTTCCAGGGATATCTGACAGAGTTTGAGAAGAATTCTTCCGCGGAGGATTATGTGGAATGTTCCCTGACTTTTGGGATCAACGGAAGCGGGAAGCGCGGTGATGTTACGGTTACGGTTGAGCAGCAGGAGATTGCGGATTATGCATTTGCGGATACAAAGAAGACAGAAGGGGTATAGGAGGGCGGAAAGAGCTGTTCTCCCTTTTTGCGTTGATAGGAGGAAGATGGAATGTTATTGAAGATTAAGGGCGAGGAATATCGGGTAAGTTTTGGAGTCGGATTCGTAAGAGAATTGGATAAGAAATATTATGTCCAGAATAATACAAGCGTGAAATATGGGCTTGGGATTGAGACACAGGTCCCGCTCCTTTTAACAGGGGATCCTGTGACATTATCAGAATTCTTATATGTGGGCACCTGTGCTGAAGAAAAGCGGCCGATTCCGGCTGATGTCGATGCATTTATTGACGAGGTGGAAGATGTGGAGGCTTTGTTTGATGAGGTTATAGAGGAACTTAAGAAGTCAAACGCTACCAGGGTAAAGGTGGGAAAACTCCAAAACAGCCTGAAAGAACAGGAGGAAGCGGAGAAGTTGCGCAAGAAAGCAGTGGAAGCGTCGAAGAAGGAGATTCGGGGGAGGTCTATGAAGAGATAGTGCTCAACAGTCTTCGGTTTCTTTGCATGAATGATTTCACAGAGATCAACAGAATGACTCTCTACGAATATAACATGAAGATGACTGCTTTCCGCCTAAGACAGGCGGACCGGGAATACGAGATTCACCTGCAGGCATGGGTGAACAGGGAGATCAAAGCAAAGAGGGAAGCTGGAAAGAAGAAATTAGTACCTGTGTACAAAACCTTCAAACAGTTTTTTGATCTTGAAAAGAGAACACGGGAGATCTTGAGGGCGGAAGAGCAGGTTGGTATAAACACGAAGAGCCGGGGGATTTATAATCTGATGAAGAAACAGAAGGAAAGGAGGCATGAGGATGGAAACTTATAGCGTACAGGCAGTATTGAGTGTAACGGATAGAAATTTTACACTGACGATGAGCAGGGCGGCAGATTCAATGGAAGGGCTGGACAGTGCGAGCCGGAGGACAACTTCCAGTATCCAAAGTATAGCAAAAGGGATGGGAGCATTTAAGGCTCTTTCTATTGCGGCGGAAGCTTTAAAAGATTCACTGAGTGGGGCGGTATCAAGGTTTGATACTATGAACCAGTTTCCCAAAGTAATGCAGCAGATCGGTTTCAGGGCAAAAGAATCAGAGGCTTCGATCAATAAACTGTCAGACGGGATCCAGGGTGTTCCCACGTCTCTTGATGAGATCACGGCTTCAACTCAGAAACTGGCGCTTCTTACTGGTGATCTTGGAAAGGCAACAGATGCGTCTATTGCCCTGAACAATGCCTTTTATGCTTCTGGTTCTTCATCAGCTGACGCATCCCGTGGACTTGTGCAATATACGCAGATGTTATCAAAGGGGACGGTGGATATCGTTTCCTGGCGTACGCTGCAGGAGACGATGGGAGTTGCGCTTCGTGATCTGGCGGAGGCGTTCGGGTATGCAGGTTCAGCGGCGACAACGGATCTGTATGCCGCGTTACAATCTGGTGAGATTACGTTTGACCAACTTAATGATAAGCTCATAGAGTTAGATGGCGGCGTCAATGGTTTTGCGGAAAGGGCAAAAACAGCGAGCGCAGGCATAGGTACTTCCCTTACTAATATGGGAATTGCAGTAACACGCGGAATGGAAAGCATGATCCGCTCAACCAACGAAGCATTGGAAAATAATGGTCTTCCAGGGTTCCAGACTATGATAGAGGAAGCTACATCTGGTATAAACAAAGCCTTCTCCGCTGCATCCGAGGGAATAGGATTGTTGGTGAGTAACCTGGATACACTGGTGCCGGTTCTTGGCACGGCGACTGCCGGTTTTGTGGCGTATAAAGCGGCAATGAGTATCAGCAGCGGGCTGACGAGCGTGACGAGAAACATGGCTATGGCAGTCGATACGTTGGAGGCTACAGCAAATGCAAGTAAATTGGCAGAAGCTGCTGCACTGGCGCGGGCAAAAGCCAATAAAACAGCAGAACTTGCGGACAGATTGTGCCAGAAATCAGCAAAGGCGTCGGCGACCGCCATAAAATCAAAGGCTGCAGCGGAGAAGCTGTCTGAAGCGGCCGCACAGGCGAGGACGCTTGCAGATGCGGGAGGGGCGGAAGCAACCGGATTAAAAGCTGCAGCAGATAAGATGGAAGCGGCAGCGGCAAGAGCTCAGGCAAATGCGAACAGGGATGCAGCGAGGGCAGAGACGCTGAAAAGGGCGGCAGAAAATGCGGATACGAGAGCAACGATATTGAACACAGCAGCGGAAGGGGCAAATACCGTTGCGGAAACAGCAGGAGCAAAAGCGGCAACAGTCAGCAGCATAGCGATAGCAGCAAAGACAGCTTTATTGGGGGTTCTGTCAGGGAAACTGGGGTTGGTAGCAGCCGCCCAGATGGTGTGGAATGCTGCAATGAATGCGAGCCCTGTTGGAGTAATTGTTGTTACTACAGCAGCGTTGGCTACTGCATTAGTAGGCGTATCTAAGGCATTGGAAAAACTGGATACGGAGGCAGCAGAAGCAAGAAAAAAAAGAGAAGAAACTATATCATCCTCAAAAGAATTGTTGGAAACGCTGGAATCAACGGAAGAAGCGTATAAAGAGAATGTGTCCGGTATTAATGCAGAAGCAACTGCAAACGACAAGCTTGCAGGCAAGATCGGGAAGCTTGCAGGGAAGGAAGGGAAAAGTGCTGACGAAAAGTCCAGACTAAAATCCTGTGTAGAAGCATTAAACAGTTCTATGGAAGGGCTTAATCTGCAGTATGATGAAGAGAATGACGCACTTAATATGTCTATTGACCAGATTAAAGCTAAAGTGGCGGCATATAAAGCACAGGCAGATGCCCAGGCGGGGCATGCCATGACGTTTGCGGAGTATCTGGAAGTGTTTGACACCGGCGATACCGTGGAACTTGGGCTGAATGAGGTGTCTGGCCAGGCGGTAACGAACGAGTGGACGGGGACCGCGACGATCCTTGCCAGGTTATTTTCGCTGGCAAATGTATTCCATGCGGAGATTGAGTTTGTGCCGGAACTAAACAGGGATTATTCCCTGAAACGGCTAGTCATGAATGTGTATAAAGAGAATGACGGTGAATGCCAGGGGATTGGAAGGAAGCGTAATGACATTACTTTGAGGTATGGGGTGAATGTCAAAGGTATTACAAAAAGTTCGGATATCACAGGGCTTCGTACTGCGATACGTCCGGTCGGAACGGATGGACTGATGGTTACGGGGCTGGATAAGAATGAATTTGATTCTGATGGGAACCTGGAATTTACATCGCCTGTGGGTGATGGTTGTATCTATGCGGTACAGGCAAGAGGGCGTTTCCCATCGAATCTCTTGAATAACGGCAGTGACGGGTATGTGGTGAAGGTCTGGAGCTATAGTACGGATAATGTAAATGTGCTGTATGGACAGGCGTTGGCGGAGCTTAAGAAGGTCTGTGTGCCTCAGGTCAGTTATGAAGTAGACGGCTACTTTGATACAGAGATCGGGGATACGGTTCTGATCGTGGATGATGAGTTTGTGCCGGAATTATACCTGGAAGCGCGTGTGACGGAACAGGTCAGAAGTTTTACGGATCCTGTCCGTAACAAAACAACATTTGATAATTTTAGCGAGATGCAGTCTCAGGTGGATGGATCTTTGTTGGATAAAATGAATGAGTTGATTAAGGCAAATAAGATCTATTCGTGTACGATTTCTTCAAGTAACGGCATTGTGTTCCGGAACGGATGTGGAAGGACGATGCTTACGGCAAATGTTAGGAATGCGGGAAATGATGTAACGGATCTGTTCATTATCCAATGGAGGAAGGATGGGGTTATAGCAGCGATCGGGCGGACACTTACGGTCAATGCTGAGGATGTGGAGGAAAAGGCAGTTTATGAGTTTGAAGCGTGGGATTCCAGTAACATCCTGAGAGGGGCTTATGAAGTCACGGTGGTCAGTATTTCTGATGGAAAAAACGGGGAAGATGGCAAGGATGGGGAAGACGGGAAGAATGGCACAGATGGCGTTGGGATTCTCTCTGTTATTAACAAATATGCAGTATCCTTCAGCGGGGACTTGGTTCCGGAAGAATGGTTGGATACCGTTCCAGTAATGACGACGGCAAATAGGTACTTGTGGAATTATGAGATCATAACTTACACGGACGGAACCGTATATGAGACTGAGAAGCATGTGATCGGGGTCTATGGGAATACGGGGGAGGACGGGCCTGCAACGGGGGTCACGGTATCTGAGGTTGAGCCGCCTGAGAAGTTCATCGGTATGCTGTGGAAGCATACAGGGGGTGTCCCAGGACTGATCAAGGGGGCGACATACCGGTGGAACGGGAAGGCATGGGAACTGTATGTGTTCGTGGCGGATAATATTGACGTGAACAGTATATTTGCAAAGGATATCACAGCAACCGGGGTGATCAGAGGGGCGGAGTTGATCGGTGCATCCGGAAGTTTTTCTGGGAGCATAAAATGTAATGGTAGTATATACATGTACTCGCCTGTGTATGGAAGGGAATTTAAATTTATTGATGTACAGTATACATCTGTACTAGATAATACTACCATTACATTTTATGACGTATTTGGGAATCCATTCATGGAGTGGAGTACTGCTTCTGTGGGAGCGGATATTGTGGCTTTCCCGCAATCTGTGTTTTGTCAAAAAGATATTACGGCAAGATATGTTAGAACGACCGGAGGTGTGGATCTTAACGATGTGGATAAAGCGGTGAATGCGCTCAAAGGACTGAAGGTTATAGATAAAGGGAGCGTAGTACTTAGCCCGGGCGGAAAAAAATATGCTATGCTCAAGAGGTTTCCGGCGTCACCATCAAGACCGCCGTACACAATAGTGGCGACAAATGGCCATCAGAACGCAAACGACGCATATCCGGTTGGAACCACCTTATGGCAAAATAGTAATAGCCAGTGGGAAGCTTATGTTTATTTTTCAGCTGCATCAACTGTCGCTATGCGGATAAATTATATTATTTTTGGTGATACGTAGGCAGCAGCAGGCTTGTTAAGAATGTTTGAAAAAATTTAAAGTAGGAGGTGATCCCAATGGGGCGTTTCCTGATGGAAACATATGCTATGGTTCTGCCGGCGGTCTTAGGTTACATAGTATGGTTATTGAAACGGCAGAAGAAGGACCGTGATGCGAACGGGAAAGGAACCATGCTGCTCCTCAGGGTGCAGCTGATCGAGTACCATGACAGGTATATGGCGTTAGGGCATATCCCGTCCTATGCCTTGGAGAATTTTATTGAAATGTATGAGGCATACCATGAGCTTGGCGGGAACGGCATGGTGACCGAGATGTATAAGGAGATATTGGAACTGGAGATCAGGAAGTAATGAAAGGAAGGTAAAGAAGATGGATCTTACGTATTTATTTGATTATGTGAACTTATTAACCCTGGGGATCTGCCTGTGCGTAGGCTATGCCCTGAAAACTGCGTTTGTGTGGTTCCCGAACAAGTATATCCCGTTGGCGGCTTTAACGATGGGCAGTATCGTCAATATCCTGATCAACATGGAGGCGGGCATCAATGCCGCGGTAGTGCTTGGCGGGATGGTATCAGGGCTTGCCAGTACGGGATTGTATGAGATGATGCGTAACCTGTTGGATAAGGATGGAAGTTTACCGGCTAAAAGATAGTGTGAAGTATGGGTGATGCCGTTCTTTTTTTACATTGCAGGAATTGTCGAAGCATGGTAATATAAAAAACAGGAATAACCATGTTGCAGGGTGGGTTGACCTCTATTCTATATGGAATGGAGGTGATGTCTATGAAAAATCATTTTGATTTTAAGGATCTAATGACTTTTGGTCTTTTCCTTCTGGCATTGCTTACATTCGTTTTTACGTTTTGTAAGTAAATCTACATAGAAAAACCACCCCAAAACTTTGATCGGACGCGGGGTGGATTTTCTATCTCACAATTCGGTCAACCCACCTTGTGGGTGGTTGTTCCTTGTGTTTATATTATAGAACAGCTAAAAGAAAATATCAATCAAAAATTTAGAGGGTCTAGGAGTAGGCTCTCTTTTTGTTGTGCCGGCGTAGATGCCGGAAGGAAGGAGACAAAATATATGAATATCATAGAAACGAACTTACAGTTCAGCAGCTTATCGAAGCGATCCCGCACTAACCGCATCGTATTACACCATGCCGCTGCCAGTGAATGTGGAGCCGCGACGATCCATCTCTGGCATAAAGGAAATGGATGGGCGGGAATCGGCTATCATTTCGTGGTAAGGAAGAATGGGACCATTGAACGGGGAAGACCTGAGCATACGCAGGGGGCACATGCGAGCGGTTCGAATTTTGATTCTATCGGGATCTGCTTTGAAGGGAATTTTGATGCGGAAACCATGGGAGCGGCACAGAAGAATGCCGGGATTGAATTGATACAGTATCTCAAGAACAAATACGGAATCAGTAAAGTATATGGACACCGTGACCTGATGGCTACCGGATGCCCAGGTAATAAGTTCCCGTTCAACGATCTTGTGGCGGGACGGATGAACAACCCTTATTCCGGATGGGTGAAGGATGAAAAAGGATGGTGGTACCGGAATGCGAACGGATCATATCCTAAGTCTTGTTGGT
>Ga0209694_1001975_pt1 | contig 19039 bp, 32 predicted proteins | sample GluameincwithD2O_FD_187499 | JGI IMG/M metagenome (GOLD analysis project Ga0209694, IMG submission 187499) | Mouse cecum microbial communities from Vienna, Austria - Glucosamine amended microcosms incubated with D2O (SPAdes) (version 2) | ecosystem: Host-associated > Mammals > Digestive system >... | reverse complement strand
CGGTAATGAGGATGGTGTTCTCATAGTGGGCGGCCCATTTGCCGTCCAGAGTTTTCACCGTCCAGTTGTCCGGCAGGACCTTGACCTGCCAGCTCCCCTGGTTGACCATGGGCTCCACCGCCAGGGTCATGCCCGGCTGGAGCCGGGGGCCGTGACCGGCGGGTCCGAAGTTGCGTACCTCCGGGGGCTCGTGCATCTTCCGGCCAACCCCGTGGCCCACATAGTCCCGCACCACGGAGAAGCCATGCTCCTCCACGTAGACCTGGACCGCGTGGGAGATGTCCGACACCCGGCTGCCCTTGCGGGCCATCCGGATGCCTTCCCAGAAGCTCTGCTGGGTCACCCGGATCAGCTCCATGGCCGCCTCGTCCACCTGCCCGCAGGGGTAGGTGGCGGCGCAGTCCCCATGGAACCCGCCCAGAAAGGCCCCCACATCCACGCTGACCACGTCTCCCTCCTCCAGCCTCCGGGGGCCGGGGATGCCGTGGATCACCTCGTCGTTGACGGAGATGCAGGCGGAGGCGGGAAATCCGCCGTAGCCCAGAAAGGAGGGCTTGGCGCCGTGGCTCTCGATGAACCGGCGCACCGCCGTGTCGATCTCGTGGGTGGTCACCCCCGGGCGCACCATGGAGCCGGCCAGGGCCCGGGCCTGGGCGGTGAGCCGCCCGGCCCGGCGCATGGCCTCGATCTCCCGGGGGGATTTGATGGAGATCATTTCAATGCTCTTCAAGGCTTCAGCGCCTCCATCATCGCCTCGGTGGTGGCCTCAATAGTCGCCTGGTTATCCACCGTGCGCAGAACGCCCTTTGCCTGGTAGTAATCCTTCAGAGGCTCCGTCTCCTGGTGGTACACCTCCAAACGGCGGCGCACCGTCTCGGGACGGTCATCCTCACGCTGGGCCAAAGCCCCGCCGCAGCTGTCGCACACGCCCTCCTCCTTGGGGGGGCGGGCCGCGGTATGGTAGGGGGCGCCGCACTTTGTGCATACGCGCCGTCCGCCCATGCGCTCCTCAATCTCCCGGTCAGAGATCTCAATGGACAGCACCCGGTCGAAGGTGACACCGGCCTGATCCAGGGCCTCAGCCTGCCCCAGGGTCCGGGGCACACCGTCCAGGATATAGCCCCCGGCGCAGTCCGCCTGGGCCACCCGCTCGGCCACAATGCCGATAATCACCGCATCGGGAACCAGCTTGCCCGCGTCCATATAGGACTTGGCCTCCAGCCCCACGGGGGTGCCGGTCTGGATGGCCGCACGGAGCATATTGCCGGTGGAAATGGTGGGGATGTTCAGTTTTTCGCTCAAAATCTCAGCCTGGGTGCCTTTCCCGGCTCCGGGAGCGCCCAACAGGATCAGCTTCATACCCTCGCCCTCCGCTTACTCAAGGAAGCCCTTGTAGTGGCGCATGAGCATCTGGGCCTCCAGCTGCTTCACGGTCTCCAGGGCCACACCCACCACGATGATAACGGAGGTGCCGCCGATGGCCAGAGAGCTGATGCCAATGAGATTGCCTGTGATAATGGGTGCCAGGGCCACCACCGCCAGATAGAGCGCACCGAACATGGTGATCTTATTGAGCACCTTCACGATGAAGTCGGCAGTAGGCTTGCCGGGCCGGAACCCGGGGATAAAGCCGCCGTTCTTCTTCAGGTTGTTGGCCACCTCGATGGGGTTGAAGGCCATGGTGGAGTAGAAATAGCTGAATCCGACGATCAGCAGGAAATACAGAATGCTGTAGAAGGGGCGGCTTGTGTCGAACAGCCGCATCAGGCCGCCGCCAAAGCCCTCGCTCTCCACGGTCCAGTGGGCGAACGCGCCGATGGTGGCGGGCAGAGAGGCGATGGACTGGGCAAAGATGATGGGCATAACGCCGCTCATGCTCACCTTCATGGGGATGTGGGTGGACTGGCCGCCGTACATCTTCCGGCCCACCACCCGCTTGGCGTACTGCACAGGCAGACGGCGCTCGGCGTTGTTGATGAACACGATAAAGACCACCAGGGCCAGCATTCCAATGAGAATCACGGGGATGGCCGCAGGGTGGAGCACACTGCTCTCATAGGCCTTGCGCTCGGTCTCACTCAGAGCGGCCAGAGCCTCCTCGCTGATGGGGTACATCCAGCGGCTGACGCCCACATACATATCGCTGATCATACCGGGTACCCGGGAGACGATCCCCGCGAACAGGATGATGGAGATGCCGTTTCCGACGCCGAACTCGGTGATCTGCTCACCCAGCCACATCAGGAAAGCAGAACCGGCGGTGAAGGACAGGACAATCACAATGCCCACCCAGATGCCGCTGATGCTCCCGGCGTCAATCAGGCCGTAGTACCGAATCAGGCTGTAGTAGCCGTAGCCCTGCAGCAGGGCGATGGCCACGGTGGTATAGCGGGTGATGGAGGCGATTTTCTTGCGGCCCTCCTCGCCGCCCTCCTTCTGCAGCCGCTCCAGGGCCGGGATGGCCACGGTGAGCAGCTGAATGATGATGGAGCTGTTGATATAGGGCTGAATGGACAGGGCAAATACCGTGGCCATAGAGAACGCGGAGCCGCTCATGGCGTTCATCAGTCCCAAAATGGTGCCGCTCTGGCCCTGGAGAAAGCTCCCCAGACCATCGGTATTGATATAGGGCACCGGAATGGCGGAGCCCAGGCGGAAGATCAGCAGCGCGAAGATGGTGAACATCAGCTTCTTCTTCAGCTCTGGAATCTTCCAAGCGTTGCGGATGGTCTCAATCATGCTCAGACCACCTCCCACCTACCACCTGCTGCCACGATTTTTTCCTTGGCGGAAGCGGAGAAGGCGGAGGCGCGGACGGTCAGCTTCTTGGAAAGAGAGCCGTTGCCGAGAATTTTCACGCCGTACTGGCACTTGGACAGAACGCCCGCGTCCAGCAGGTCCTGGGCGGTAACCACGCTGCCGGCCTCAAATTTCTCCAGGGCGGACACGTTCACCGACTCCAGACGCTTTGCGAAGATGTTGTGGAAACCGCGCTTGGGCAGGCGGCGGGCCAGAGGCATCTGGCCGCCCTCGAAGCCCACCCGGACTCCGCCGCCGGAGCGGGCCCACTGGCCCTTGTGTCCGCGGCCTGCGGTCTTACCGTTGCCAGAGCCGGCGCCCCGGCCCTTGCGGTAGGGCTTGGCATTGGAGCCGGCGGCGGGGGAAAGTTCATGCAGGTTCATTGCTCACGCCTCCTTAGTTTTCCTCGGTCACCTGGAGCAGGTAGCCGATGTGGGCGATTTTGCCCCGGGTGGCCTCGTTGTCGGGCTGTACGGTGACATCGCCAATCTTGCGCAGGCCTAACGCCTCGGCAGTCGCCTTGTGCTTGGCGATGCGGCCGTTCAGGCTTTTGACCAGCTTAATGTTCAGTTTAGCCATTGGAACGTCCTCCTTAACCAACGATCTCGTCCACGCTCTTGCCGCGGACCCGGGCGACCTGCTCGGGGCTGCGCAGGGCCTTCAGGCCCTCGAAGGTGGCGGCGACCACGTTTTGCGGATTGTTGGAGCGCAGGCACTTGGTCCGGATGTCCTTGATGCCCACGGCCTCCATCACAGCACGCACCGGACCGCCGGCAATTACGCCGGTACCGGGGGCGGCGGGCTTCATCAGCACCCGGCCGGCGCCGAACTCCCCGATGACCTCGTGGGGGATGGTGGTACGGGAAAGGGACACGGTAACCATGTTCTTCTTCGCGTCCTCAATGCCCTTGCGGATGGCCTCGGGGACCTCGGCGGCCTTCCCCAGACCGAAGCCAACCCGGCCCTTCTCGTCGCCCACTACCATCAGGGCGGCAAACTTGAAGATACGGCCGCCCTTGACCGTTTTGGATACGCGGTTCAGGGAGACAAGCTTCTCCACGAACTCGCTGGGTTCTCTCTCAAATCTAGCCATAGCTTTTTCCTCCTCCCTCAGAACTGCAGGCCGCCCTCACGGGCGCCCTCGGCCAGAGCCTGGACACGGCCGTGGTACACATAGCCGCCGCGGTCGAACACCACAGTGTCGATGCCCTTGGCCTTGGCCCGCTCAGCCACATTCCGGCCCACCTGCTTGGCGGCGTCGGACTTGGTGCCCTCACAGGCAAAGTCTTTCTCCAGGGAAGAAGCAGAGACCAGGGTCACGCCGTTCACATCATCAATGATCTGGGCATAGATGTTGGTCTCGCTGCGGAACACGTTCAGACGGGGACGCTCGGGCGTGCCGGAGATTTTGGCGCGCACTCTCTTATGACGCTTCAAGCGCTGGGAACGGGTATCGGGACGATTGATCATGTTGGCACACCTCCTTCTTACTTCTTGGCGCCGGTCTTACCAGCCTTGCGGCGGATGACCTCGTCGCTGTATTTGATGCCCTTGCCCTTATAAGGCTCGGGGGGTCTTTTCTCTCTCACTTCGGCGGCAAACTGGCCCACCTGCTGCTTGTCGCAGCCGCTGATGACAATCTTGTTGGGGGAGGGGGCCTCAATGGTGATGCCCTCCACAGGCTCCACGATCACGTCGTGGGAGAAGCCCAGGTTCATCTTCAGCTTCTTGCCGTCCATTGCCACACGGTAGCCCACGCCGTTCACGTCCAGCTCCTTCTTGTAGCCGTCGGTCACGCCCACGACCATATTGTGGACCAGGGTGCGGGTAAGTCCGTGCAGGGAGCGGTTCTCCTTGGCGTCGTTGGGGCGGGCGACCACAATCTCCGCGCCCTCCTGCTTGATGGACATATTGGGGTGGAACTTCTGGGTGAGGGTGCCCTTGGGGCCCTTCACGGTGACGGTGTTGTCCGCCTCGATCTTGATCTCCACGCCGGCGGGGATGGCGATGGGAGCTCTACCAATTCTCGACATAATTCAAACTCCCTCCTTACCACACGAACGCCAGGACTTCGCCGCCGACATGGGCCGCACGGGCCTTCTTGTCGGTCATAACGCCCTTGGACGTGGAAATAATGGCGATGCCCAGCCCCCGCAGGACCTTGGGCAGCTCGTCGGCGCCGGCGTAGATGCGCAGGCCGGGCTTGGACACCCGGCGCAGGTCGGTGATGACCTTCTCCTTACCGGCGTTGTACTTCAGAGTGATGCGGATGACGCCCTGGGTGCCGTCGTCGATGAGCTGGAAGTTTTTGATATAGCCTTCATCCAGCAGAATCTGCGCGATGGACTTTTTCATGTTGGACGCGGGCACGTCCACGGTGTCATGCTTGGCGTTGTTCGCGTTGCGGATGCGGGTGAGCATATCCGCAATGGGATCTGTGATGTGCATAGACTTTTACCTCCTTACAGATTACGGACCTCTGTTCTGTCCGTGACGGCGGCAAGGTATCGAAGCTAGGCGGGCTTCGACCTGTTGTCCGCCGGCGGGGATCTATCCAAACCGCGGTGGGGCGGCTTGCGCCGCCCCTCCGCGGAAAGGGACTCTTTTACCAGCTTGCCTTGCGCACGCCGGGGATCTGTCCTTTGTAGGCCAGCTCCCGGAAGCAGATGCGGCAGATGCCGTAGTCCCGCAGATAGGCGTGGGGGCGGCCGCACAGCTTGCAGCGGTTATACTGCCGGCTGGAGAACTTGGGGGCTCTCTGCTGCTTCAGGATCATAGATTTCTTAGCCATATCGTCTCTCCTCCATTAGCGGCCGGCGAAGGGGGCGCCCACCAGCTTCAAAAGCTCCCGGGCCTCCTCGTCCGTCTGGGCGGTGGTGCATACCACGATGTCCATGCCGCGGATCTTGTCGATCTTGTCGTACTCGATCTCCGGGAAGATCAGCTGCTCCTTCACGCCCAGGGCGTAGTTGCCCCGGCCGTCGAAAGCGTCGGCGGAGATGCCCCGGAAGTCGCGCACACGGGGGAGGGCCACGTTGAACAGCCGGTCCAGGAACTCCCACATCTTGTTGCCCCGGAGGGTGACCTTCGCGCCAATGGGCATTCCCTCACGCAGCTTAAAGTTGGCCACAGACTTCTTGGCCTTGGTGATTACGGCCTTCTGGCCGGTGATGGTGGTCAGGTCGGACACCACCGCGTCCAGCACCTTGGGATTTTCCCGGGCCTCGCTGCAGCCCACGTTGACCACGATTTTCTCCACCCGGGGGATCTGCATGGTGGACTTATAGCCGAACTTCTGCATCAGAGCAGGAGCGACCTCGTCCTGATACAGCTTTTTCATGTTAGGCGTATTGGCCATGGTTAACTCCTCCTCTCTCAGATTTCAGCGCCGCACTTCTTGCACACGCGGACCTTTTTGCCGTCGGCCAGGACCTTGTGGGCGGGGCGGGTGGGCTTATTGCACTTGGGGCACACGCGCTGCACCTTGCAGGCAAAAATGGGGGCCTCCTTCTGGAGGATGCCGCCCTGCTCCCCCTGGCGGCGGGGCTTGGTGTGGCGGGAGACCACGTTTACCTTCTCCACAACCACCTTCCCGGCCTTGGGGTGGACCTCCAGGACCTTGCCCTGCTTGCCCTTGTCCCTGCCGGAGAGAACGACCACCAGGTCGTCCTTGCGGATGCTCATTTTATTCATCTCCAAAACCCTCCCTTACAGCACTTCGGGAGCCAGGGACAGGATCTTCATGTAGTCCTTGTCGCGCAGCTCGCGGGCCACTGGGCCAAAGATACGGGTGCCGCGGGGGTTCTTGTCCTCCTTGATGAGGACGGCGGCGTTATCGTCAAAGCGCACATAGGAGCCGTCGGCCCGGCGCACGCCCTTGGCGGAGCGGACGATCACGGCCTTGACCACCTCGCCCTTCTTCACGGTGCCGCCGGGCTGGGCCTTCCGGACCGAAGCCACGATCACGTCGCCGATGTTGCCGAACTTGCGCTTGGAGCCGCCCAGCACACGGATGGTCTTGATCTCCTTGGCGCCGGTGTTGTCGGCCACCTTCAGATAGCTTTCCTGTTGAATCATGCCGGCACCTCCTTACTTCGCCTTCTCGAGGATCTCAACCACACGCCAGCGCTTATCCTTGGACAGGGGGCGGGTCTCCATGACCCGGACCCGGTCGCCGGCGCCGCACTGGTTGAGCTCGTCGTGGGCCTTCAATTTATAAGTTCTCTTTACAATCTTCTTATACAGAGGATGGGCCACGCGGTCGGCGATGGCGACCACAACGGTCTTGTCCATCTTGTCCGAAACCACCAGGCCGACTCTGGTTTTGCGGGAAGAAGTTCTGTTTTCCATGATAAAATTCCTCCTCTATCAGCGGCCGGCGAGCTGCTGCTCGCGGATGATGGTCTTGACCCGGGCAATATCCTTTTTAACCTCGGCGATGCGCACGGGGTTATCCAGCTGATTGGTGGCGTGCTGGAGCCGCAGGTTGAACAGGTCCTTCTTCAGATCCAGCAGCTTGCCCTCCAGCTCGGCGCCGGACAGCTCACGTACTTCCTTAGCCTTCATTACGCCTCACCGCCCTTCTCCGTCTCCTCGCGCTTGACGATCTTGCACTTCACCGGCAGCTTGTGGCTGGCCAGGCGCAGGGCCTCCCGGGCCACATCCTCGCCGATGCCGGCGATCTCGAACATCACGCGGCCGGGCTTTACCACGGCCACCCAGTACTCGGGGGAACCCTTACCGGAGCCCATGCGGGTCTCGGCGGGCTTCTCGGTTACGGGCTTGTCGGGGAAAATCTTGATCCAGACCTTGCCGCCGCGCTTGGTGTGGCGGGTCATGGCGATACGGGCCGCCTCGATCTGGTTGCTGGTGATCCACGCGGGCTCAGTGGCCATCAGGCCGAACTCACCGTAGGTTACGGTGTTGCCGCGGGTGGCCTTGCCCTTCATACGGCCGCGGTGGACGCGGCGGTATTTCACTCTCTTGGGGAGCAGCATTACTGAGCGCCTCCTTCCTTCGGGGTGGTGTTGGCGGGTCCCGCAGGACGGGGGCCGCGGTTGTTATTGAAATTGCCCTGGCCGGCGGGGCGGGGGCCCCGGTCCCGGTTGAAGCCGCCGCCCTGACGGTCCCGGTTGAAGCCGCCGCTGCGGCCATCCCGGCGGTCCCGGCGGGGACGGTCCCGGCGCTCCTGATAGGGCTTGCTGGTATCCAGGGTGCGGGGGGTGGTGCGCAGGGCCTGGGTGAGCACCTCGCCCTTGTAGATCCACACCTTCACGCCAATGCGGCCGTAGGTGGTGGCCGCCTCGGCGAAGCCGTAGTCGATGTCGGCCCGGAGGGTCTGCAGGGGGATGGTGCCGTCGTGGTAATGCTCGGTGCGGGCGATCTCCGCGCCGCCCAGACGGCCGGAGCAGCAGGTCTTGATGCCCCGGGCGCCGGAGCGCATGGCCCGGCCCATGGCGTTCTTCATGGCCCGGCGGAAGCCGATGCGCTTCTCCAGCTGCTGGGCGATGTTCTCGGCCACCAGCTGGGCGTTCATATCGGCGTTGTTCACCTCAATGATCTTCAGGTCCACGGGCTTGCCGGCCATCTTGGTCAGCTGGGCCTCCAGGCGCTTGATGTCCTCGCCGCCCTTGCCGATGACCACGCCGGGCCGGGCACAGTGGAGGTATACCCGCACTTTAGCGGTGTCCCGCTCGATCTCGATCTTGGGGATTCCGGCGGAGTACAACGTCTTTTTCAGATAATCCCGCAGCTTGAAGTCCTCCACCAGCAGGTCGCCCACCTTCTCGTTGCGGGCATACCAGCGGGAGTCCCAATCCTTGATGACGCCCACGCGCAAACCGTGGGGATTGACTTTCTGTCCCATATTGTTCCTCCTCCCTTAGCGCTCGCTCACCGCGATGGTGACGTGAGAAGTGCGCTTGTTGATCCGGTACGCGCGGCCCTGGGCCCGGGGCATGATGCGCTTGATGATGGGGCCGGGGTTGGCGAAGCAGGCGGACACATACAGCTTCTCAGGGTCCATCTGGTGGTTGTTCTCCGCGTTGGCGGCGGCGCTTTTCAGCAGCTTGAGCACCGGCTCGGAGGCCGCCTTGGGGGTCTGCATCAAAATGGCGGTGGCAGTGGCCACATCCTTGCCCCGGATCAGGTCCAGGACAATCTTGACCTTGCGGGGAGAGATACGCAGGTATCTCAGATTTGCTTTCGCTTCCATTTGTTTCTCTCCTCCTTACTTGCCGGTCTTGCTGCCCGCGTGTCCCTTAAAGGTGCGGGTCGGCACGAATTCGCCCAGCTTATGGCCCACCATGTCCTCGGTCACGTAGACGGGCACGTGCTTGCGTCCGTCGTGGACCGCGAAGGTGTGGCCGACGAAGGCGGGGAAGATGGTGGAGGCGCGGCTCCAGGTTTTCAGGACCTTCTTCTCGCCCTTCTGGTTCATTTCATCCACCCGCTTCAGCAGCTCAGGGGCGCAAAAGGGGCCTTTTTTAATGCTTCTGCTCATCTTTTACACTCCCTCCTTATTTGCTGTTGCGGCGCTTGACGATGAACTTGTCGGTACGGTTCTTCGTCTTGCGGGTCTTGTAGCCCAGGGCGGGCTTGCCCCAGGGGGTGACCGGGCCGGGACGGCCCACGGGGCTCTTGCCCTCGCCGCCGCCGTGGGGGTGGTCACAGGGGTTCATCACGGAGCCGCGGACGGTGGGCCGCCAGCCCATGTGGCGCTTGCGGCCGGCCTTGCCGATCTGGATGTTGGCGTGGTCGGTGTTGCCCACCTGGCCGATAGTAGCCTTGCAGTTCTCCCGGACGTAGCGCACCTCGCCGGAGGGCAGGCGGACCTGGGCCATGCCGTTCTCCTTGGCCATGAGCTGGGCTGCGGTGCCGGCGGAGCGCACCAGCTGGGCGCCCTTGCCGGGGTAGAGCTCGATGTTGTGGATCATTTCGCCCACGGGGATGTTGGCGATGGGCAGGCAGTTGCCGGGCAGGATGTCGGCGTCGGCGCCGGTCATGATGATGTGCCCGGCCTTCAGGCCGGCGGGAGCCAGGATGTACCGGCGCTCCCCGTCCTCATATTCGATCAGCGCGATGTTGGCGGACCGGTTGGGGTCGTACTGGAGGTTGATGACCGTGGCCTTGCCCTCCTTGCTGCGCTTGAAGTCGATGATGCGGTATTTCTGCTTGTTGCCGCCGCCGTGGTGGCGCACGGTGATCCGGCCGTAGCTGTTGCGGCCCGCGTGCTTCTTCAGCACCTCGGTGAGGGCGCGCTCGGGCTTGGCCTTTTTATCAATCCCCTCGAAGGCGGACACCGTCATGTGGCGGCGGGAGGGGGTTGTGGGCTTATAGGTTTTAATCGCCATTTCTCAATTCCTCCTTACACCATACCCTCGAAGAACTCGATGGACTTGGAATCGGCAGTCAGGGTGACCATGGCCTTCTTCCAGCTGGGGCGGCGGCCGGCGGGCCGGGCGCCCATGCGCTTCTCCTTGCCCTGCATATTCAGGGTGTTCACCTTGGCCACCTTCACGCCGAAGATCTCCTCCACCGCCTTGGCGATTTCAATCTTGTTGGCGCTCTTGGCCACCTCGAAGGTGTAGCGCTTGCCCTCGGTCTGGGACATAGACTGCTCGGTGATAATGGGGCGCTTAATGATGTCATACGCCTGTGTCATTACGCAAACACCTCCTCAATCACGGCCAGGGCGGCCTTATCCACCACCAGCCGCTTGGCGTTGACCACGTCGTAGACGTTGACCAGGTTGGCGGTGGTGGTCACCACGCCGGGGATGTTCCGGGCGGACTTGACCACATTCTCGTCCAGCTGGGCGGTGACTACCACGCACTTGCCCGCCTCCACGGCGTTCAAAAACTGCTGCATGGGCTTGGTCTTGATGGCGTCCAGATGCAGGCCGTCCACCACCAGGATGTCGCCGGAGGCGGCCTTGGCGGACAGAGCGGACTTCAGGGCCAGACGCTTCACCTTACGGTTTACGGTATAGCTGTAGTCCCGGGGCTTGGGGGCGAAGGCGATGCCGCCGTGGGTCCACTGCACGGCCCGGGTGGAGCCCTGCCGGGCGTGGCCGGTTCCCTTCTGGCGCCAGGGCTTCTTGCCGCCGCCGGAGACCTCGGCGCGGGTCAGGGCGCTCTGGGTGCCCTGACGACAGTTGGCCAGGTGGTTCTTGACCACCTCGTGGACCACAGCCTGGTTGGGCTCGATGCCGAAGACGCCCTCGGAGAGCTCGATCTCGCCGACCTGCTGGCCGGCCATGTTAAACAAATTCGCTTTTGGCATATCTCACACTCTCCTTTCCTTAGCCTTTGCGGGCGGAAGCCTTCTGCGGGTTGCGGCCGGAAGCCTTCTGCGGGTTGGCGCTGATGCCGGACGGGCCCTTCTTCTCCACATGGACCTTGGTGGTGCTCTTCAGGAATACCACGCCGCCCTTGGGGCCGGGGATCGCGCCGCGCACGGCGATGAGATTGTACTCGGGGTCCACCTTCACGATATCCAGGTTCTGCACCGTGACCTGCACGTTGCCCATCTGGCCCGCGCCGTCGCGGCCCTTGGCAATGTGGCCGGGGGTGGTGCCCGCGCCTAAAGAGCCCTGGTGCCGGTGGACGGGGCCGCCGCCGTGGGTGTTGCGCTTGACGGCCGCGCCGTGGCGCTTGACCACGCCCTGGAAGCCGTGGCCCTTGCTGATGCCGGTGACGTCGATGAACTCGCCGGCGGCGAACACGTCAGCCTTCACCTGCGCGCCCACCTCGTACTGGGAGCAGTCCTTCAGCTTGAACTCTTTCAGAACCTTTTTCAGCTCGGTGATGCTGGCCTTCTTCTGGTGGCCGGTCTCGGGCTTGGTGAGCTTGCGCTCGGGGACGGTCTGGTAACCCAGCTGAACGGCCTCATAGCCGTCCTTCTCAGCGGTCTTCTTCTGCACGACAGTGCAGGGGCCGGCCTCGATCACCGTAACGGGGATCACGCGTCCGGCTTCATCGAAGATCTGGGTCATGCCGATCTTTTTGCCGATGATCGCTTTTTCCATCATGGAACTTCCTCCTATTTCAAAAGGTTATTGGTCGGCGGAGTTGTCCAATGGGCTGACATTGCTCCGGCGACTTGACCCGTCCGCCTCAAAACGCGGCGGACCGCGGTGCAAACAGGTTTTTTACAGCTTGATCTCGATCTCCACACCCGCGGGCAGCTCCAGGGACATCAGGGCCTCCACAGTCTTGGGGGAGGGCTTCTGGATGTCGATGAGGCGCTTGTGGGTGCGGCGCTCAAACTGCTCCCGGCTGTCCTTATACTTGTGGACGGCCCGCAGGATGGTAACCACCTCGGTCTTGGTGGGCAGGGGGATGGGGCCGGAGACGGAAGCGCCGGTGCGCTTGGCGGTCTCCACGATCTTCTCCGCGCTCTGGTCGATGAGCTGGTGGTCGTAGGCCTTCAGGCGAATGCGGATCATTTCTTTCTGAGCTGCCATTTTGGATTTCCTCCTTAAAATACATACGAAAGCTGAGTGTTTCTGCTCGCCCTCCGTACGGTGAAGAAGTCTTGCCACGTTTCCGTGCGTATCACTCCCTGGCACGAAAGAAACCGGCATGAAAGCAGGCCGGTTTCCGCCATGCAGGGCGATATACGCCATAGCAGGGCTCCTTCAGCCGCCCGATTGTCGGACATACTCCGCGGAAGTTACCTCGTTTCCGAGCAATCTCCCGCATCATCGCAGATTGCGCGCTTCTCACGCGCTCACATATGGTACCACACTCTCCCGCGTGTGTCAATCTTTTTTTCAAAAAACTCTTTAATTAAAATGCCGAAAGAGGAGATGGACAAAACTATGAAAGCTTACGGCCCTGCCGCTCTCTTCTGATCCTCTGCTCCGCCGCGCCTTTCAGAAACAAAAATTCCTTCGTCCTCCCATATGCAGCCCAAAATGCCAGATTAGGCGCCGCCGCGCAGATGAATCCTTTTTTCAAAAATCCGGCAGTCCCGCTTCCCGTCAGTCCGCACAGCAGCCACGTCAATGCCCCGGCGGCCGCGGTAACCGCCAGATTGAACGCCGCCTCCACAATCGACTTATGGCAGTCCTCCCAAAAGAGGCCCAGGACGCTCTTGGTATTGATCACAGGGGTGCGCATACAGGTCACATAAAAGTTTGCCACAATCAGCACCGCCGCCGGGGCGGGCAGCAGATAGCCCTTTCCCAGCCAGAGGTCAATGAAGGGATCATAGAGGCAGAACAGACAGATGCTCATCCACCCGAAAAGCCACGCGGAGAAAAAAGCCAGGCGGCGGAAGGCCGCCTTGTTTCCCTTCCACAGTCTCTGTTGCGGCCAGATTCCCCAGGGCGGGCGTGATCACGTCAAACAGGGCCCCGACCATGATGTTAAGAAAGCCCCGTATCATGACGTAATTGGAGTACAGGCCCGCTGCGGCTACTCCCACGAATTTGGAAATCAGCAGGTTATCCGTGTTGAGCACTGCTACTGCCCCAATCCGGTGGAGAACCATGGCCCGCACATTGCGGCGTATCTCCCCCAAAATCTCCGGGGGCAGGGGGCGGACATTCTTCTCCCGCAGGTAGGGATAGAGCCGGTCCGCCTGCAGGGAGACGGCGGCGTTCTGCACAATCGTGGCCCCGATGGCGAGCAAGAGGTAATATATGTAGTTCCGGGTCAGCAGCAGCACCCCGGTCTGCGCCGCCGTGGCCCCCAGAGACACCGCGGCGCGGATGGCTGTTTCCACATACTTTTTCTGGTGCACAAAAAGCAGAGTGGACTTATAGGCAAAGAAGTACGAGATGCTGGCATTGACCAGGTTCAGTACATAGATCAGCGGGATGCAGGGGATATCCTCCGGCATCTCCTTCACAAAAAAGCTTAAAAACGGAGTCAGGGACAAGCCCGCCGTCAGCACTGCTATACCCACGGTCCGGTAAACCCGGCGGTAAAGCCGGACAAGGGACTTGATTGTCTCCGCATCCCCCTGGGCCACCGGGCGGTAGAGGCTGTAGGTAATGGAGGCGCTGAACCCCAGCTCCGCCAGGGAGAGCATGGAGAGCACATCGGCAAAAAGCCCGTTGAGCCCCAGGTACTCCCGCCCCAGCAAAAGGACAAACACCCGGCGGGACAAACATTTCAGTACGGCCAGAAGCAGCTCCCCGGCCATGGCGAATTTTAAATTTTTCTCCATAGGCGCTGCTCTGTCCATTGGATTCCTTCACTCCGTCCTGCTCCTCTGCACGCGCTTTCTTTGCCGGTAAAGGGCTGCCATTGCCTGAAAAACCGGCGTTCCGGCCCAGAGGGCCAGCTCCGCCGCTGGGGCAAGCACCCGGGCAGGGCCGGGTTTCAGCCGCAGCCCTTCGTCCCCGCAGATGCTGATGTCCGCACGGTTCTCCTCCAGAGCCCGGTGCAGCGTTTCCAGCAGGCCGGGCTCCACATAGTCATCCGAATCCACAAAGGCGACATAGTCCCCCGCCGCCCGGCGGACTCCCGCGTTCCGGGCGGCGGAAAGTCCCTGGTTCTCCGGGAGGCGCAGGACCTGAAACCGGCTGTCCCGGGCGGCCCAGGCGGCGCAAATGGCACCCCCGCCGTCGGTGGAGGCGTCGTCCACCACAATGACCTCCATATCGGGATAGGTCTGCGCCGCCAGAGAGGCCAGGCATTTCTCCACATACGCCTCCACGTTGTGCACAGGCACAACTACACTGATTTTCCCTTGCTTTTCTCCCATCACCACCGGCCTCCCAGGCGCTTAATCCAGGCAAAAGCCGCCGCCGCCATCCGGAACCCCCTTGCGCTGGCGCACAGGGCCAGCAGCGCCGCCGCATCCCGCTTCCGGGGAAGGCGCAGCTCCGCCCGGTACAGCTTTCCCCAGGGCACCATGTTGAAGGGAACGCCCCGGGCCAGGCAGCCCATCGCTTCCTCCCGGGTATAGACGGCGGCGGGGCACCGCTCCAGGCAGTCCTCCACATTGTACACCGGCACAATCACGCTAATCAGCGGGGTTCCCTGCCCCATGCCGAACGCCTCCCTCCATGACCTGCTTGTAGTACTCCGCCAGGCGCAGGTGCATCCGCCGGACGCTGAAGATCTGCTCCGCCTTTTCCCGGTTCCTCCGGGCCATGCCCGCAAGCAGCTCCGTACTGCCGCTGCACCGCAGCAAAGCGTCCGCCAGGGCGGGCACGTCGCCGGGCTCCACCAGGATGCCGTTTTCCGGGCCCACCACCTCCGGAATCGCCCCCACAGTGGTGCTGATGATGGCCTTGCCCGCCGCCATCCCCTCCAGGATGGCCATGGGCAGCCCCTCGTGACAGGAGGGCAGGACCACCGTGGCCGCGTCCCGCAGGCGGCGCAGCTTTTCCGCCTGGCCAATCCAGCCCGGCACGGTAATGTTCTTCTCCAGCCCCTTCTCCTTCACCAGGGCCCGGACCTTCTCCACCTCGCCGTCTCCCGCCAGGCAGACGGTAAGCGCCGGGTTCAGGCGGACAGCCCGCTCCACCGCAGCAATGAGGTCGTAGGTCCCCTTCCGCTCCCCCAGGCGGCCCAGCATCAAAAAGGCGTTCCTCCGCTCCGCCGGGTCCGAAACCGCCCCCTGAAGCCGGGCAGGGTCCACGATGTGGAACAGGTCGTATTTCGATAGCAGCCAAGAAACCGGAGATATCCGTAAACGGAATACAAAAGCCGCACCGGCAGGCTTCCGTCTATGCAGGAGGGAAAGCTGTCCACTTCAAACGCCCGGCCCAAAATCTCGCTCTCCCGGATGCCCCGGATTACCTCAGACATCCCGCCCCGGGCCCGGGTCTCACTGGGGCCGATTTCCAAAACCTTCATAAATCCTCCTGCTCAAAGGGCGCAGATGTCCCTGTCAAGGGCACGGAGAAACGCCTCCGTATTGGAAGAAAACCGGGCGGGGCTCTGGTCCCGAACGGCCCGCAGGGCCTCCGGCAAATCCTCCGTGTCCCGGCAGGCGTAAACCAGGTTCATCTTGTGAAGCTGCTCCGTCAGCTCCAGCTGATGGTCGTCCACGTGCTCGCCGTACCGGGCCCTCGGGTAGTATTCCATCAGGGGCCGCACCATCAGCCAGCTCCAGAGCCAAACCCAGTATCCGATCAAGCCGATGTTCAGGTACATACGCAGGAAATCGTTGTGAATCTGCGTCTGTGTCCGCAGGGGGACGGAGCTCTCCACGCCGGTGAACCACTCCACAAAGCGCTCGAATCCCGTTCCACGGCCCATATAGGTAAAGCTGATCTCATAGTAGGGGGTCACGTTGCCGAACAGCAGGGCCACAGCGGGGATGGCGATCCGCTTCAGGCCAATCAGGAAGAAGATGGCCGACAGGCCCAGCCACAGGCCGGGATGGGGGGACTTCTTCCAATGGAGCAGCAGATAGATGAGAAAGGGACCGAAGGCAAAGGTCAAATCGTGGGTTTCCAGCCGCTCCATCAAGGGGCCGGTCTCCTTGCTGAATGTAATCAGCAGGGTGCAGAACTCCTTAAGGAAAGCGCCCAGCCCCCCTTCATAAATGACCGCCAGCACACCGGCAAGGTTTGCCGCGCACATGGCCCCCAGGCAGTACCAGATTCCCCTGGCGCCGAAGAGATACAGCGCGGCCGCCGCCTCCAGAACGGCCAAAAGCTGAGGAATTACCATGGTGACGCCGTTTAAAACGGCGTCACTCTCCGCTTGCGTTCCCACCCAGACGACGGAGGAAAAGACCAGGGGCACCAGACAGGGAAGCATCTGCACCGCCGTATGGCGGGACAAAATCAGCAGGCGGTCCAGCCGTACCGTGACCGTGAGGTTCAGCAGGGCCAGAAACAGAATCGCCAGCGCGCAGGGATTTTTGAGACTCAGCTCCATGCCGCCAATGGAAAAATAGGTGTCCTGGAAGAAAAACATACCGGTGGCCAGAAGCATATAAAGAACCGCGCACAAGCCCCATCCCCCCTTTCCGTTTTCTCACCCGGCCGCGGCCTTGACCGCTCCGGTCCGCTTCATGGCGGTGGAAAGAAGCTCCCGGATGTAATAGCGCTTCTCCTTACCCGCCTGGGCGCAGCCGCTGTGCAGCTCCAGCCGGTAGCCCTGTTCCCGGGATTTCTGCTCCAGGGCCACGCCGGCCTGGAACAGGGCCGCCTCCGCCTGCTCCCCACCTAACGACTCCGCAAAAATCAGGTACTGCCCCGCGCCGTTGTTCCCCACAAACAGCCTGTCGGAGGTTGGGAATACAGAGGTCAGAATCGCGGAAAAGTCTTTCAGCATCCGATCGCCGGCCTCCCGGCCCAGGCGGGCATTTTCCGCCTGTAGATTTGTCAGCCGGCACACCACGCAGGTGAAGCTCTCCGGGAGCGGTCGTCCGTCCCGGGAGGCGATGAACTGGTCGCACTTGGCCCGGTTTGGCAAGCCGTCCACCTTGTTGCTAAAGGCGTAATATTCGATGAAGTCCTCAATCCGGCCAAAGAGGGCCGCCCCGGCGCAGCCCAGCGCCCCGAAGATCACCACAATCAAAACGGTGAACAGCCCGATGGGGAACCGCTCCGCCACCCGGACGCTGGAGCGCATCAGGATGTTCTGGGCTCCCAGGTACTCGTTGTACTCGTCGTTGGTCTCATAGTAGACGGTCTGGAGGGCATTGATTTTCTCCGCCAGCGCCGCAATCTCAGCCTGGATTCGCTCCTGATCCGCCCGGGAAGAGCTGGCGGGCGCCTGCTCAAAGACGCTGAGAATATAGTTGTTGTAATCCTCCTCGATGATGTTGTGCTCATAGAGCGTCCGGTCCTCAATGTATTGCCGCAGCAGCACGTCGTACTCTGCCGTCCGGTCCACCGGGGCCCAGCTTCCGTCCTCATACCGGTCCTGGTCGTCGTATACATTGGGCAGCACGTCCCGGTCCCGGGTGATCCGCCCGGCCAGAATCTCGGAAAAAAGCTGCCGGACCTCCACGTCCCAGATAAACGCGAACTCGTCCATCAGGTCCTGAAAGCAGCGGCCCGTCCGGCTGGAGCGGAACTCCCCGTTCCACCCGGCCTTGTTGGCCAGATCCTCCGTGAGATTGGTAAGGGTGTCGTCCATGACCTCCGCCATCTCCAGGTAGTCATAGCCCTTACTGGTCAAATCGCTGACCGGGTTGGCGGCCAGGGCGGTGTTCACATGGGTCTTTCCGTAGTAGCTTCCGTACTCCTGCAAAAGCTGGTTCAAAACCTTGCGGGGGTAATCCTTCCCGTTTCCCACGCCGCAGCTGAAGGACACCACATACTGGGTGGGGTTCAACTCATAGTCCTCCTCGCCGTTGTTCAGCTTGGATTCCCGCACCTGGAGATCCTCCTCCGTGATAACCGGCTCCACATGAATGCCCATGCGGATGCCGTCAATAGTAGACTCCGTGTAGCCTATATCCAGGGATTTCATAGCCTGGGTCACCAGATTGGTGGAATAGATTTCAGAGGGATCAATGGCGCTTCCGTCCGGCGAGAGCCCCTCCGCCGCCCGGCTTCCGGTGTATTCGATGACCGCTGCGCAGTATACTGCTGGACATAGAACCGGGCGGCCAGGTAAAAAACGGCCCCCGCCAGAATAGAGATTCCCGCAATCACAGCCCGGTATTTTTTCAGATAACGAAAAACATCCAGTTCTTTCACGCTTTGTCTCCTTTCCGGACCTTGCTTTTGGGGCGCTTTCTCGCCAGGACGGGGCGGCCGTTCCGGTCTTCCCGGTAAAAGGGCTCCAGGACGGCGTTCCCTCCGGCTCCGGCCACCTGCGCGGAGGCGTAGGCATTGTGCTCCATCGCCTCCCCCAGCCGGGTGGCGGAGGCCAGATGCTCCTTCGCTTCGTCCGCAAAGTAGTCCACGCCCACCTTGGTCCTGGACATATAGAACTCGTCGTCCACATCGTAGGTGGGAATCAGCACGAAACTGGTCATGAAGGCGTCGTACATATTGATCGCCTCAATCCGCACATCATGGGCCGCCAGGTTTTTTCTCCGGTCAGTCTCCAGGAGGCGGTTGGCGTACTGCATACGGGACCGGTAGGTGCTGCTGTCCCTGGAAAGGCCATGCTCCAGGACAAACGCCTCATAGCGCTCCAGTTCAATGGTAATAAATTTTTCAATTTTCTGAGACAGGGAGGCAAAGGTCTCCCCGCTCTGCGCGGACCGGAAGCTGCTGCTCTCCCGGCTGTAGCCCGGAAGATAGTTCCGCAGCTTCCGGGCCTGCATCTCCAGAAAATCCTTCACGTCCAGATATTCCATTCCCTCC
>Ga0209694_1001973_pt1 | contig 19046 bp, 16 predicted proteins | sample GluameincwithD2O_FD_187499 | JGI IMG/M metagenome (GOLD analysis project Ga0209694, IMG submission 187499) | Mouse cecum microbial communities from Vienna, Austria - Glucosamine amended microcosms incubated with D2O (SPAdes) (version 2) | ecosystem: Host-associated > Mammals > Digestive system >... | reverse complement strand
GAAAAAATCCGTCCGCTGTAACATTTCGCGGACATTTGCCTGTTATACTATCTGCAAAAAGCAAAGGAAGTGAGGATATGAAGCAGATTTTAATTGTCGAGGACGACAGTTTTTTGAATAAGATGTTGGCCTATAACCTGACCGCAGACGGCTACGGCGTGACTTCTGCCCTAAATGCCAGAACCGCAGCTGATGTCCTGCGCCAGCGGGAATTTGATTTAGTGTTGCTGGACATCAACCTGCCGGATGGGAATGGTTTTGAACTGTGCAGGCTGATAAAGCCCCAGCACCCGGACACCATTGTAATCTTCCTGACCGCCAACGATCAGGAGAGCGACCAGATACGGGGCTATGAGGTGGGCGCGGTGGATTACATCACAAAGCCCTTTGTGATCGGGGCCTTGCAGCGGAAAATCAAAGCCATGTTTGCCATGCTGGAACACCACAAACCGGCCAAGGATATTTACGACGACGGGCGGCTGTTTCTGGACTTCTCGGAGCAGGCGGCTTCCTTAAACGGCAAGCCCCTGACCCTATCCCCGATGGAATACAAAATGCTGAACCTGTTTCGTAAAAATCCCCGGCAAGTGCTGACCCGTGGGCAGCTTTTGGAAAAGCTGTGGGATATAGACGAGAAGTTTGTGGATGAACACACCCTGACAACCTCCATCAGCCGGATTCGCAGCAAGATTGAATCCGATGGTGGCACGCCCTACATCAAGACCGTTTACGGCATGGGCTATCAGTGGACGGGAGGCGAGGCGAAATGAAGTTTAAGAACCTCTCGGTAAAGCGACTGTTTGGCCGGGTAGCAATAGGACTTGTCCTCTCCATGTCCGGGATTACCATAGCCCTGTTTTTTGTGACAAAACAGGCAGCGGTGCTGCTGACTGGCGGGGCGCTGCTGCTGTGCGCCCTTGTGGGGATTTTTGTACTGACGCAGGCGTTTGGAAAGCGGCTGTCACAGTTTACTGCTGATCTGTGCCAGACGTTAGACCACATGATCGCCGGGAATGAAGCGTCCCAGCGACCAGAGGACAGCGAAACCCAGCTTGCCAGAATCGGACACCGGCTGACAAGGCTTTATCAGATCATGCAGGAAAACCGCCGTCTTGTGGACGAGGAACGGCAGGAGTTACAGACCCTTGTATCGGATATTTCCCATCAGGTGAAAACGCCGGTAAGCAACCTGAAAATGGCGACGGACACCCTGCTGGAAAAGCCCATGACCGGGGCGGAGCGCACTGACTTTATCCGGGGAATCCGCAGCCAGACGGATAAGCTGGATTTTCTCTTTCAGGCCCTTGTGAAAACCTCCCGGCTAGAAACGGGCGTGATCCAGTTGGATAAGAAACCGGGCCGCCTTTTTGATACCGTGGCGCAGGCCATGAGTGGTATCGTATATGCAGCGGAGAAAAAAGAAATCGCCGTGTCTGTGGACTGCCCGGAGGATTTGGCCGTTTCCCATGACAGCAAATGGACATCCGAAGCCCTTTTTAACCTGCTGGACAATGCGGTGAAGTACACCCCGGCAGGCGGGAAAATCGCTGTGTCAGTGGTACTGTGGGAAATGTATGTGGAGATCAAAGTAGCCGACACCGGCAAGGGCATTTTCGAAAGCAATCAGGCCGCCATTTTCCGGCGCTTCTATCGTGAGGAAGAAGTACACGAACAACAGGGCGTGGGCATTGGCCTGTATCTGGCCCGCGAGATCATAACGCGGCAGGGCGGCTATATCAGACTGGTTTCGGAGCTGGGCAGGGGTTCGGAATTTTCCATTATGCTGCCGACAAAATAGAACACGGCGGACGGCCATTTTCGGCTGTCCGCGTATAATTATATACTGATACAGTTTGAAGAAAGGACGGGAGAATATATGGAATATATGTCTGCTCCACAGGCAGCGGAGAAATGGGGCATTTCAGAAAGGCGGGTACAGATACTTTGCAGCGAGAAGCGTATCCCTGGCGTTTCAAAACTGGATATATGTGGCTGATACCTAAAGACGCGGAAAAACCTCTTGACGGAAGAACAAAACAGGGAAAGGAGTTACGACATGAATAATGTATTGATTATAGATGATGATAAAGAACTTTGCGCTCTTATGAAAAAATGCGTAGAGCAGGAAAATTTATCAGCCATAGTCGCATATAACGGCATTAAAGGGCTGCGTCTGATAGATGAAAGTAAAGATAGCTGTTCCCTTATTATTCTGGATGTAATGTTACCAGATATAGACGGGTTTCAAATTCTCAAAAAAATCAGAGATACAAGCAATATCCCGGTACTTATGCTTACCGCAAAAAGCAACGAAGAAGATAAGGTTTTCGGGCTGCGGCTTGGAGCTGACGACTATTTGACAAAGCCATTCAGCATTAACGAGCTTATGGCACGTGTCAATTCCCTTATCCGACGATACACTACCTTAAATCCCTTTACGGCAGATACAGATAATATACTTCTGAAAGACATGGTAATTGACAAATTAAACCGTACAGTTTCGGTCAAAGATATTCCTGTTTCGCTTACAGGGAAAGAATTTGATTTGCTGCTCTTTCTTGCTTCCAACAAAGGGCGGGTATTTACCAAAAAGCAAATTTATTCACAGGTATGGGAGGAAGAATATGCTTTTGACGATAGTAATATTATGTCTTTTATCAGCAAATTAAGGAAAAAGATTGAGCCAGACCCCGACCACCCTTTTTACATTTTAACTGTCCGGGGTGTCGGCTATCGTTTTAATAAGGAGGCTTAACATGGACATAAATTTTTATCTTTTCATAGTGTTAGCTCTCATGCTGCTTATCATTGTGTACCTCGTTTCTGCCTTGCGGCGCGTGCGAACACAGCTTGCGCTGATAAAAGACGCCTTAGAGGACATAAAGGGCGGAAATTTGAACAGACGTATTTTAGCAGATGAAAACGATATGACAAAAAAAATTTGCTATGGTATTAACGAAATAGCCGTAAACAGCCAGACACAGCTTATACGTCAAAGGCAATCTGAACAGGCATATAAACGGCTGATGACAAGCCTTTCACATGATGTAAAAACTCCGCTTGCTTCCCTTGTGGGTTATTTGGAAGCGGTTGAAAACAAAATAGTCCCTGGGGAGGAAAAAGACGAATATATCCATGTCGCACATGAAAAAGCGCAATATATGAAATCCTTTGTGGAAAATCTGTTTGAGTGGGTAAAACTGGATTCCGGGGAGCAGATTTTTCATTTTGAAAAAATAGATTTGAATGAACTATCCCGCAACATTATAGCGGACTGGGTTCTTGTCTTAGAAAACAATCATTTTGAATATGAATTTATCATACCCGAAACAGAGTATTTTATCCGTATAGACGTAAACGCATATACCCGCGTCCTTAATAACCTTTTGCAAAATATTATTATTCACAGTGAGGGCGACAAAATGGAATTGCACATTTACGAGGATATGCAACAAGCTAAAATTATAATCTGGGATAATGGAAAGGGGATAACTTCCGACAATCTCCCACATATCTTTGAAAGAATGTACCAGTGCGACCAGTCGCGGTCTGCGAAAGGAAACGGATTAGGTCTGGCGATTACAAAGGAACTTATCAGCGTTCACAAAGGAACCATCACCGCCGAAAGCAATTCCGGCAATGGAACTAAATTTACCATATTACTTCCGAAAGCCCTGTAAAAAATGCGGGGCTTTTTTATAAAACATGAAAAAAGCAAGGTATCGGCAAGGTTATGGCAAGGTTACAGATTTATAATAGGGAGTACAAAAGGAGGAAACATCTATGAATGATTTCGTAATTGAAACAAAGCAGCTAACAAAAATCTATGGAGAACAAACGGCTGTTAGCAAAGTTAATCTCCATGTAAAAAAAGGACGGATTTATGGTCTGTTAGGGCGTAACGGCGCAGGAAAGACAACGATTATGAAGATGGTTTTAGGACTGACTTCCATTACATCAGGAGAAGTGCAGCTGTTTGGAAAAAATATCAGAGGACAGGAAAAACGGATATACCCTCGTATTGGCGCAATCATCGAAACGCCTGGGTTTTATCCGAATCTGACTGGAACAGAAAATTTGGAGATTTTTGCAAAGCTACGTGGGACATCCCGCCCGGATGCCGTAAAAAATGCGTTGGAAGTAGTTGGTCTTCCCTACAAAGATAAAAAGCTGTTCAGCAAGTATTCCCTTGGCATGAAGCAACGGCTTGGAATCGCAAATGCTATCATGCATGACCCCGAACTTTTGATTCTTGATGAACCGATTAATGGTCTTGACCCGATTGGCATAGCGGAAATCAGAAAATTCTTGCAGGATTTAAGCAAAGAACGGGGGAAAACCATCTTGATTTCCAGCCATATCCTGTCAGAGATTGACTTGCTTGCAGATGATATAGGAATTATTCATGAAGGAAACCTATTGGAAGAAAGCAGTATGGACGAATTAAGAAAAAAGAACCAGAAATATGTTTTATTCCGTGTATCCTCTACGGCAACCGCAGCCCGGATTCTGGAGCAGAAATGCGGCGGGGTAAAATATCGTATTGAAGATGATAATGTTATGCGGATTTATGATATGGACATTGATTTGAGCATGGTAAATCAAGCGTTTATTACGAATAACATTGGTGTTTATGAAAGCAGCGTTTGCGACGAAAGCCTTGAGGATTATTTCAAAGAGATTACGGGAGGTGTTGGCATTGCTTAAAATGTTAGAGGCAGAGTTTAAAAAGATAAAGCGGCAGAAGTTTATCCTGCTTACCGTACTTGCCGCTTGCCTTTTTCCGATTCCGCTCACTATCGTAATTGTCCATTCAAAACTGAATTATGATACGCTTCTTATGTTTGTTATGGAATTTGGATTCTTTTTGGTTCTTCCCATAGTTTTGGGCATTATTGCGTCAATACTGTTCCGAATGGAAAATGAAAATGGGACGCTGAAAACCCTTTCAGTAATCCCTGTTCCCAGATGGAAGCTACTTGGCGCAAAGGTGATTATCATTTACATTTTGGCGATATTTTATGGTGTTGCCGCAATCGGCGCTACCATGATTGGAGGACTATTTACGGGAACCATTTCGGATATTCCATTAAAATTAGCAATTTCGCTCAGTATGTCCGTACTGATAGCTACCGCATCTCTGCCCATGATAGCGGCTGCTGTTGTATTTCAGAAAAATTTCATATTGCCGATACTATGTTCTGTTATTTATGCAGTTGCCAGTTTTGCATTTTCTGTTATGCTGTTGAAAGTTCCAGCCCCATTGACTTTATTGTTTCGATGCAGTCTGCCTTTTATAACGGCAAATCCAGAACGCATGGAAATGGTGGAGAATGTGCAGAATTGGGTACTGCCAGTATTTCCCTGTATCCTTTCTCTTATTGGGATGGGAACTGTGTGCATGGTATTGTCGGCATATATTTATCGGAAACAGGAGGTGTAATGCGATGATTTGGGCAGAGTTAAAAAAATTAAAAAGACATTATCTTTTGCCTCTTTCAATAGGAGTTGTCGTACTGTCAAGTCTTCTGGCATTATTCCAGCTGACAGGGGCGGCAAATTCCGTAGTTGGCTATCTTCCACTGACAGATGGAATCCTTTGGAACAATATAACCCTTACATTTCCATTTTTGATAACTTTTTTTGGCAGTTATTTAATGAACCGGGAGTATTCAGAGGACACATTGAAAAACAACCTTATCGTGCCAGTTTCTTATAGTAAATTAAAATTTGCCAAAATTGCAATTACCGTATTTGCGACTTTCCTATTTATTGCAGTTAGTTTTCTATGCAGTATAGTGTTTGCTTTGGTTTTACAATATCCTTTTAACTTGGCAGATATCGGGATGGCTTTCTGGAAACTGTTAGTCACAGGTATCTCCTGTCTAATAGCAGTTATGCCGATTATCGCTTTTTTTTCTTTGAAAAGAAATCTCTTTTTGGCAGGAACCTGCGTGGCATTTGTCTATGGATTTTGTGGTATTTTTGTGGCAAATACACGTTTTACAAGCTGGTATCCAACCACAGCTGGGTTAAGTATCATAAACTATGAACCTAATTCCGCAAATTACCAGATATCAGTATCAATATTTGTACTTGCAAGCTGCCTGTTTATTTCTTTGTTTATTATATCTGTTATACGGAGGAAACGTGATGATTAATTTAATACAAACTGAATTTTCAAAACTCAAGAGACAGAAAACCATATTTACCATTATGGGAGTACTGCTTTTGTTTTGGGTGGGCATGACATTTTGGAATTATCATGTCCCGCAAAAGAGTTTTGAAAATTTCTATATGAAATATGGCAGTTATATAGCCATGCTCCTTCCATTTCTGCTAGGGTTATTGTTTATTAAGATATACCATGCAGAATACCAAAATGATACGTTGAAAGAATTGCTTCAAATCCCCATTTCAATGAGCCAGTTATTTTATGCAAAAATTCTGTTTTTGTTTTTGACTGCGGTTATCATCATGCTGCTGAACTGTCTGCTCATTATAATAAGTGCTGTCATATGCAAGGTTACAGACATAAGTGCTTATCAAACTTTAATGCTGATAAGATTCTTTCTGACTATTGCGTTGTCTATGCCATTTGCAATGTTTCCTGTGTTTCTGATAACTGCTCTGGCATCGGGAAACACGATTTTTTCAAGTACAGTTTGCTTTATCTATTCGCTGGCAGGAACAATCGGAGTTTCACACTTGGCAGGGACACATCCCATATCCAGTATGTTTAATATTTTGTTTGGCAGTCAACTTTCGTTGATAACATCAGATGGGGAAAAGCTAATGTATATCGCAGATATAGTGCTTTTTGTTTTCATAACTGTTTTTTGTGTGGAAGTTTTTTATAGGATAAAACGTGGAGATAAATATAAATTAGGAACAAGAGGATTATCAAGTGGGCAAATGGAATAGCTTTAAAAAATTTTTTGTCCGCTGTAACATTTCGCGGACATTTGGGTTTTACAATAGCCCATAGGGAAACTGTAAAACAATTTACAAGGGGAATCCGCAGCCAGACGGATAAGCTGGATTTTCTCTTTCAGGCCCTTGTGAAAACCTCCCGGCTGGAAACAGGCGTGATCCAGTTGGATAAGAAACCGGGCCGCCTTTTTGATACCGTGGCGCAGGCCATGAGTGGTATCGTGTATGCAGCGGAGAAAAAGGAAATCGCCGTGTCAGTGGACTGCCCGGAGGATTTGGCCGCTTCCCATGACAGCAAGTGGACATCCGAAGCCCTTTTTAACCTGCTGGACAATGCGGTGAAGTACACCCCGACAGGCGGAAAAATCACAGTGTCGGTGGTACTGTGGGAAATGTATGTGGAGATCAAAGTGGCCGACACCGGCAAGGGCATTTCCGAAAGCAATCAGGCCGCCATTTTCCGGCGCTTCTATCGTGAGGAAGAAGTACACGAACAGCAGGGCGTGGGCATTGGCCTGTATCTGGCCCGCAAGATCATAACGCGGCAGGGCGGCTATATCAGAGTAGTTTCGGAACCGGGCAAGGGTTCGGAATTTTCCATTATGCTGCCTACAAAATAGAACGCGGCGGACGGCCATTCCCGGCTGCCCACCGCAAATTTTTTTGAAATGTCCGAGCGTTGTAACATTTCACCCCAATTTTCAATGAAATTTTTTGGCCGCCGTAACATTTCGCGGACATTTGGGTTTTACAATACCCTTATCAAATATGGAGGTGATACAACTATGACATGGCCTTTTGAGAACGATACCAGCGCCATTGTAAAGAAATTAGCAAAACGCAATGTATCTTCAAATCGTATTTTTTGCTTTTTTAATGTCTTGACGATTGCACTGGCAATTAGTTTGATTGTGGGAATCTCCTTATTCCAACAAGGCAGCAAAATTAGTGAACAAAAGATTTTGAATCAAATGCAGCAAGCTACCATCGGGGGGCTTACAGCAGAACAGATAGAAGTTCTGAAAAAAGAACCTGATCTTGAAGATATTGTACCCTATAAGCATAGTGATAGTTTTCTGATGGATGGGATCAAATTTGAAGCGGTTTATATGCCGGCTGGTTTTGGAATTATAAAATCCTATGAATTAGTCAGTGGAACCTGTCCAGAACAGTACAATGAAATTGTAATTGATAAAAATGTTCAGTTAGAGCTGGGGTATCAGCTAAATATAGGAGATACCATCACTTTACCAACGGCGGGGAGTAAAACAGAGGATTTCATCATTACTGGTTTTACTGATAATGTGGAAACAGGAACATTTTACTTTTATGTTTCCCCAGCGTATGCAGAACAGGGCGTGTTATTATCTGATATTCCATATAGTGCCTTGATTCGTGTAAATGGCGCCACGGAAATGGGACTTGTTGATTTTGAGAATACAGTATATCGTCTGGCTTCATACCAAGACATAAGTAGGAATCAACTTTATTTTAATAGCAAGTTCTGCTCCTCACTTATTAGTGGATCAGGAATGGGAGGTGTTCTTTTAGCCACTCTTTTTATTGTTTTTTCAAGCGGAATTGTCATATACAGTGTGTTCTACCTTTCGGTATCAAATCAAGTGTCGCAAATTGGACAGCTCAAAACTATTGGCATGACAGAAAAACAAATTAAGCGGATGATTCGTAAAGAGGGGTATCGTTTCTGCCTGTTCGGAATACCTGCCGGTATTACAGCAGGTATCATATTTGCATATTTGTTAGAGCCGAATGGAATAACGATTATCAATGCCATAGCCACAAGTATTTTCGCAATAATATTAGGCATTATCATCGTACAAATTTCCGTATACAAGCCCGCGCAAATAGCTTCAAATATTTCTCCTATTGAAGCAACAAAATATGTTGGAAACGCTCCAGAACTAAAAGAAAATAAAGTACGGAACAGGAAAAATCATATTCGCCTTTCACCGTATTCTTTAGCCGTATTGAGCGAAAAGCAGGATCGAAAAAAACACAATCTGACGATTGCCTCGCTTGCAATCGGCGGGATTTTATTTATGGTTGGAGCCACTTTTATATCATCATGGAATCCAGATTCCTTTGCGAGAATGGGGAATTTGGAAGATGGAGAATATTATATTACGATTAACCACAATACATTAGTCAACCCCAAACCGTATGGTATTTCGGAGTATCAAGTTGATACGCCTTTTTCACAGGAACTCATGGAAGAATTGCAACAAATCCCGGAAGTCAAAGAGATTTATACTACGGAGAGAACCGCAGCCATTATTGAGTATCACGATGAACAATTAGAAATTCCCATTATTCCGATTACGCCTGATAATCAGGAGGAAATTTTGAAAACGCTTCCTGTCCATTGGACATACGAAACATTGGTGAAACAAGACGCTATGGTTATATTAGGGACAAGCGTACAGAACGAAGTCTATCATACTTGCCCGTCAATAGGAGAAAAAGTGACATTACGATGGTTCGATGGAACTGAACACAGCATAGATGTTTTGATTGCCGGTACTTCCGAAAAAAGTATGAATGAGGGGTTTTATCTTCCAAAAGAAACCATAGAAAAGTTGTGGGGAGATATGGATTTAACAGCTTCCTTAACTTTGTCCGTACCCGAATATGAAAAAGTGGGTAAATCAGTAGAAAGCAAGTTAAATGAAATACTGTCCCAACACCCTGATTTGGTAATGGAAACCTTACAAGAGGTAAAAGCATCTTCAGCAAATACGATTCATAATACCAGCGTACAAGTTTATGGGGTATCTGCCTTTGTCATTATGTTTAGCATTTTTAATCTGACAAACACCTTGATTAGTCGTATCAGCACAAGGAGAAAAGCATTTGGAATATTGGAGTCTATCGGCATGACAAAAAAGCAGATAAAGAAAATGTTGCTACATGAAAGCGTCTTACTGATTATTCCATGCTTGATTATTACGCTTGTGGCAGGAACCTTAATGGGCTATTTGTTAGTACGGATATTGTCTGCGAATGGATTAACTTATTTTCAATATACTTTTCCTTTTATTCCATTACTGATTTACGGTGTCTGCTTAATAATAACATCTATTATAATTTCTGCTATCTGTCTAAAAATTCAATGCAGAAATTCATTGGTGGAACGGATCAAAATTGCAGACTGATTTTGAAATGTCCGAGAGTTGTAACATTTCACCCCGGTTTTCAATAAAGTTTTTTGGCCGCTGTAACATTTCGCGGACATTTGGGTTTTACAATAGCCTTATCAAATATGGAGGTGATACAACTATGACATGGCCTTTTGAAAACGATACAAGCGCCATTACAAAAAAGTTGGCAAAACGAAACTTAAAAGCAGATAAAAGCAGAAACATCCTCATTATCATTACGATTGCCTTAGCTGCCTGTTTGATAATGACAACGACCTTGTATTTTTTTGCTTCGCAGCGAAAATCATTAAATGATGCGGCTGGGCGTTATCAAGCAATCATCAATGAAGTCGATAATGATACCATTACGAAATTAGTAAATGACGATAGGGTTCAAGTGGGTGTAAGTCATTTGTTGGGTTTAGTATCTTATGGGGACTACAAATTAACCGTTCGTTCAATGGACGAAACGTTGATGAAATTAGCAAAATATCCTGATTTAGAGGGAGAATTGCCCAAATCTACAAATGAAATTGCTATCACAAAGGCGTTTCTTGATAGAGCTGGATTGTCCAAATCCATAGGCGATACTATATCGTTAAATCTGGGAGATGGAGAAAAAGATTATACCTTATGTGGTATTTTGCCTGTCGAAAATTCAAATTATTCCGTATTCGTGCCGCAGTCCTATATTGAAAACAAGATCAGCGAACCGGCATACTCCGCTTATATCCGTTTGAATGAATCTGATGGTTGGTCTAAGGCCGCTATACAAGCTGAATTATCAACATTGTGCAGAGAATTGGAAATACAGCTGGAGCAAATGCAGTTTTCAACATATTATTTTTCTCTCATTGAACAGAGAAGCAGCCAATATATCGCTGTAATAGCATTTATCAGTCTTATTATCGCTTTGGCTTGCACCCTTGTTATTTACAGTCTGTTCTATGTGTCCATAGCAAGAAAAACAAAAGAATATGGGAAACTGCGGACAATAGGGGCAACTGGAAAACAGATGAAAAAAATCGTTTTTAGAGAGGGATTCCATCTTTCCGGAATTGGTATTCCGGTTGGAATATTAGCCGGTGCAATAGCGGGATATGTCCTTGTCCCACAAGGCTGGAACACTTTAATGGTATTTGTAATTGCCGCTGTCACAGCTCTGTTTGTGTATCTATGCGTTATGATTGCTGTAATGAAACCAGCCCAAATTGCTGCTCATGTTACGCCTGTTGAAGCAGTCCGTTATATGGTGGGCAATAATGATGTAATGTCCAACAGTACAAAAGTGTTGCATCGTTCTCTATCCGCGAAAAATTTAGCTTTCCTTAATTTTGCAAGGAACAGAAAGAAAACCGCTTTAACGATCCTATCGTTAGGGGTATGTGGAATTTTACTGATGGCAAGCTCTGCATATTTTAATTCCATTGATCCTTTAGCGATGGCGCGCAGGAGTTTTCCTTACGGAGAAATTCGCCTTGAATTAGGCGATTACGGGCCGCAGGCACATAACAGCGAACAATATTCAGAACTCCAAAAATCAAATCTGCTCACAGAAGATTTTAGAGAATCCATTTTGGACATAGATGGTGTGGAAGAAATAAAAGAATACCAGGGCACCGTTTTGAATGTCCGTATGCCAACGGGAGATATTGAACCGGTTGTTTCAGACGCATATATGCCAAGCTCTCAAAAATTGCTTGAAGAATATTTGATTGATGGTACAGCAGATTTGCAGGAACTACTCAATAATAATGGCATTATTATTGAAAATGGCCCACAGTGGAAAGAAACTTTTGGGTGGGATGCAGCGACTGGGGACGAACTTCTGATTGAAGTTGGCGGACAAACATTGGAAGTAAAAGTAATGGGAATTGTGGACGCTGATATCCCGTATGGCGGATATGATACGCTATTTATTCCTTTAGAAATGCTGTCAAAGATCGTTCCTGTTGAAAACCTCAATTATCAATTTATTGTAGATACAGATGACAGTAAATGGGCAGCTGCAAAAGATGAAATCCAAAAGATAATTCCACCGACTTCCAGCCTCTATGTCAGTACCTTGAATGATTGGGCAGAGGCATACAACGAAAAACTATTGAATTATCGTATGCCAGTTTACATTTTTGTTATGTTTATCGGGGTTTTTGGCATTATCAATCTGCTAAACACACTGATAACAAACATCTTGACACGGAAGCGGGAACTGGGTGTTCTGCAAGCGGTTGGTTTGAGCAGTAAGCAGCTTTCAAAAATGTTATTGACAGAGGGCTTGTTCTATACATTAGGGGTACTGCTTCTTTCCATATCATGCGGAACTCTTGTCGGATATCTTCTCTGCACCGTCTTTAGTGCAATGAGTATTTTTGGAAAAGTAAGCTATCATTTTCCGACAGTTGAAATGTTCAGTTATTTTATACTGATGCTTGCTGTCCAAATGCTTTTCTCGTATTTGGCAATCCGGCAGATAAAAAAACAATCTCTGGTAGATCAAATACGGGAATTGTCATAAAAATTTTCGCAGTAGTGTGCCGATAAAGCTGCCAGTGGCAGGTTTTCGGCTGAAATGTCCGAGCGTTGTAACATTTCACCCCGATTTTCAATGAATTTTTTGGGCCGCTGTAACATTTCGCGGACATTTGGGTTTTACAATACCCTTATCAACAGGCAGAAAGCCTTGAAAGGAGTTTTGAATATGAGCATTTTACAGACGATTGACCTAAAAAAGCATTACGGTGCAGAGCCGAACATTACCCGCGCCCTTGACGGCGTGAACTTCTCCGTAGACGAGGGCGAATTTGTGGCCGTTGTGGGAACCTCCGGCAGCGGCAAGTCTACCCTGCTTCACATGATGGGCGGGCTGGACACTCCCACCAGCGGAACCGTGATTGTCCGGGGCGAAGAACTGGCAAAGAAGAACGACGAACAGCTCACCATCTTCCGCCGCCGCAACATCGGTTTTATCTTCCAGAACTACAACCTTGTTCCGATCCTGAATGTGTATGAGAACATAGTCCTGCCGGTGGAGCTGGACGGGGACACGGTGGATCAGAAGTTTTTGGACGAAATCGTTCACCTGCTGGGGCTGGAAGATAAACTGAAAAATATGCCGAACAATCTTTCCGGCGGACAGCAGCAGCGTGTGGCTATCGCCCGCGCCCTGATTACCAAACCGGCTATCGTGCTGGCCGACGAGCCGACCGGCAACCTTGACAGCAAGACCAGCGCCGAAGTGCTGGGGCTTATCAAGCGCACCAGTGCGGAGTTCCGGCAAACTGTTGTGATGATTACCCACAATAACGACATAGCCCGTCTTGCAGATCGGATTGTCCGCATTGAGGATGGCAAGATTGTGGAATAAGGAGGTGGCAGGCTATGACATGGCCTTTTGAAAATGATACCAGCGCCGTTACAAAGAAGCTGGCAAAGAAAAGTTTGCAAAGCGAGAAGCGCCGGAATCTGATGGTAGTGATCGCCGTTGCGCTGGCGGCGTTTCTGATCTGCTTTACGGGAATTGTGTCTACTTCCCTGACACAAATGCAGCGCAATCAGGTTGTCGATACTTATGAGGCGGTCTGGTTGGGCGTAGAGGAAAACGACATTGAAACCCTGAAAGGACTGCCGGAGTTTGAGCGCGTAGGCGGCTACTATATGCTGGGTGAGGAACTTTCAGAACAGGGCTATCATGCCTCTTATGTATATAATGACGCAGAAATGATGGAGATTGGGCGCGACCAAATGAAGCTATTGGAGGGGAATCTGCCCCAAAAGGCAAATGAAGTTGTCGTAAGCGAATATTTTCTTTCCACCTATGGACACAATGCCAAGATCGGGGACACTGTGACCTTAGACACCGAGAGCTTCCATGGTGATTATGTCGTTAGCGGCATTATGGACAGTGTAAATGAAAAAGAGGCGAATACCTGCGCTATCATTATCTCTAAAGCTGCTTTGACGGAATGGGCAGGGTTTGACCCGACTGGTTATCGCGCCTATGCCCATTTCAAAAACAGCGTTCAGTTGGACGAAGAACTGATGACCTCTTATTGCAGGGAGGTTGCGGAGGAATATCAGCTTTCTATGCCCAAAATGAACAGCAAATATTTTGCTTATGCTTCTAAATCCTTTGATTTTTTACCGATTGTTGGTGTGATTGCTATTGTTCTGATCGGCGGCTATATTGTGATCCAGAGTATCTTCCGTATCTCCATCAATGACAAAATCCAGAGCTACGGGCAGCTTCGGACGATTGGCGCAACGCCAAAGCAAATCAAGCGGATTGTAAAGCGGGAGGGACGCAAACTCGGCAGTATCGGAATTTTGATTGGTACAGTACTGGGTGTATGCGGCGGTTTTCTTTTGTTTCCCAAGGGATTTAATGCTGTTTCCTATGTGGCAACGATTATTTTGACACTCATAAGCAGTTGGATCATGGTATCTGTTTCCATCCGTAAGCCGGTGAAAATAGCGGCAGGAATTTCCCCCATTGAAGCCGTCCGTTTTACCCCGGCGCAAAAGGACATCCGCAGCCGGAAAAAGAATATCAAGCTCAATCCTGTTTCAATGGGAATTGCGAATTTTAAGCGTGACCGCAAAAAGACCGTTGCTATTGTAGCCTCATTGAGTTTGGGTGGAATTATCCTGCTTGTGGTATCCTCCATTGTTTTGCTGCGCTCCCCAGAGGCGCTTGCAAGACAAGAGTTCCCGGATGGTGACTATAAGGTTTATCTGGATTCAAAGTTGTCAGAACAAGAAGTCATGGCAGCAGGAAATCCACTGAATGAGGAACTCAAACAGGAAATTTTGTCTATTGACGGTGTAACCGATGTGATTGCAAAAAGGCAAAGCCTTCATATAAATTATAACGTCAACGGAATTGAATATGGTGGTATGTGTGATATACTGACTGATCAAAATTATTCTAAGGTTGAAGCTTCATTGATAGAGGGCACTATGCCGACGGATACACACAGCATCCTAATTGATTCGGCAACAAGTAACCGTGAACATATAGGTGTCGGAGAAACAGCTGAACTTATCTCCGGGAAATCAACCATTCCGGTTACTATATCCGGGGTGTTTAACAATAATCTGGATAATGGACATGGAACACATCACTTTGACGGTGTATTGGAATTTGCACCGGAAGCATTGTTCCATGAACTGCACCCGGAAATCACCTCTTTCGATTATTCATGGAGCATTGTAAGTGATCCCCAAAAAGCGGATCATGTGAGGGATGAATTAAAAAATATTATATCCGCTCATACGGATATTGCATTAGATGATATTAACACTGTAATTGAGTATGAAAAAAATATAAATTCTTTTGTATTTGGCAGTATGGAGGTACTTTCATGGCTTGTATTCCTCTTTGGCGTTATCAACCTAATTAACACGACCCTCTCTAATCAAATGTCCAGAAAACAGGAAAACAGTGTTTTGCGTTCCATCGGACTGACCCAAAAGCAGCTATGTAAAATGAATATCTGCGAGGGGCTGTGCTATGCATTCTTTGCAACATTGGCGACGCTGATCGTTGGGCTTCCGGCTTCCATCTTTGCTTGCAGCAAATTTAGTGTAGGAGCTTTTGCCGGAAAAGTAGTGCCTTACAAATTCCCGGTTTTGGAAATGGGTCTGTTCATTCTGGTATTGTTCGGAATGGAGCTGATTTTGTCTGTATGGACAGTCCGCAGACAGAAAAAACAATCTCTGATTGAACAAATGCGGGCGATGGAATAAGCGTATAAAATTTGGAGGAATTATCTATGGCTAACGATAAAAGAAAATTAACAGAAAAAGAATTGAAACGTAAAAATGAATTTGAAAAATTAAATTCTGAAATGCAGCAAAAAGGATATAAAATGAAGAATGTGGTTATCAATACACAAAAAGCAAAGTATTTTGCTCTTTTAGTCATGTTTCCGTTTATGGCTTTAACATTTTGGCTCTACAATAATGTGAATGGTTTTAATTTAGATGGTATTTCCTGGGGATATGCTGTGGCGTTGCCTCTGCTTATTCTATGCCTGATTATCGTGCATGAGCTAATACATGGAATTACTTGGGCGATTTTTGCAAAAAATCATTTTCAGGCGATTGATTTCGGAATCGTTTGGAGTACTTTATCTCCATATTGTACTTGCTTCGAACCGTTGAAAAAGTGGCAATATCTGTTAGGGACTGCTATGCCTACATTGGTTTTAGGAGGTGGGGGTGCAGTGGCTGCGGTGATGACAAATCAGTTACTGCTGTTTTTGGCGGCAGAATACATGATTTTATCAGGTGGCGGAGATTTTCAACTTATACTGAGAAGTATATTAACTGATAAGCGAGAAAGTTTGTATTGTGCCCATCCTTACGAATGTGCTTTTGTAGTTTTTGAGAAATAGGAACGAATTGTGGAATAAGGAGGTGGCAGGCTATGACATGGCCTTTTGAAAATGATACCAGTGGCATAGTAAAGCGCATATCAAACCGCAGTATATCGGCGAATCGAAAAAGAAATATCTTTATTGTTTTGACGATTGCACTTGCCGGCGCATTGCTGTCTGCTATTGTCCTCTATGGCTTTGGGGTTATGCAGGAAACGCAGAACCGCAACCAAAAAACAGCGCAGATTATGTATCATGCGATTTCTGAGGGGCAGGGACAGGAACTATACAAGCAAGAAGAAATTGCGTGGGTTGGGGAATTTTTTAACGCATTTTCTGAACAGGTAAACCATTCAACCGTGAATTTTACTTATGCAAATGCAGATATGCTAACATCCCAAAGTATGCCCTATTAGGGAGATTTACCAGCTTCGGAGGATGAAATTGTAGTACAGGAATCCTTTTTGGATAGTTTGGGCTATTCAAATGAATTGGGACAGACAATTCAAATCCCCTTTTCTGACGGCACTGCCCATGATTTCAAATTGACGGGAATCTTAAATGTGAAAACCGGCGATATTGGACGCTATACAGCCATTATATCGAAAGAATTAGTAAGACAGCAGTATGGCGACGAGGGCATGATTGATTATTACATTGGGCTGAAAGGCGCTCAAAATATGAGCGAGGAAGAAGCCGCCAACTATGCAAATACTCTGGCACAGCAATTAGAAATTACCGATGATAATGTGATTGTCCGTTCCACTTATTTCAACTTAAAGGACGAAAATCGTGGAAGTGATATGCTGTTCTACTTCTTGATCGGTTTTATAACTTTCATTGGTTCCGGCATTGTGATCTATTCGATTTTTTATATTTCAGTAGCAAGCAGTATCCGTAACTATGGACAGCTTCGCACAATCGGAACAACAAAACGACAGATCAAAAAGATGGTTTACCGCGAGGGAAAATTACTTGCTGCCATTGCTATCCCGATTGGTCTGGTTATCGGAAATGTGATTGGGTATTTTCTGGTTCCTGTCGGTTGGTACTGGCTGACTGCTTTATGTGTGACGGTCGGGGTTGGCCTTTTTGCATTTATTATTGTGATGATTGCTATTCATACTCCTGTAAAAAGAGCTGCGGCAGTATCTCCGCTGGAAGCATTGCGATATTCCTATTATCAGGGGAAAATGAAAGAAAGTTCCGTGTTGCACCGTAAAATAACGCCTGCTTCACTTGCTAAAATGAATCTGTCCAGACAAAAGGCAAAGTCCACTTTAACAATACTTTCTCTTTCACTCGGCGGAGTATTGGTTGTATTGATTTCGACAATGTTAGTTTCCTATGATGGCGTTGCAGAAGCAAGAGGCAGGGCTTTCCCTGTCGGTGAATTTAACATCCAGCTCAACGCAAATCAATCGTGGGACACTGCCGGTATTTCTTTGTCTGGATTACAGCAAAAGAACTTTCTAAATGCCGATTTTGTAAATGCAGTAGAATCTATTGATGGCGTTACAGGAATCAAACGCTGGTATTACACAGACGCAGGATATCGTGTAAATGGCAATTCTGGAAAATGGATTCAGGGCTTTTGCCGGGATGAGCAGCAGAATTTGGAGAAAGAGCGAATTGCGGGAACGATTGATTATGATGAACTGGTGGCAGGCAATGGAATTGTCTTGCTTCAAGAGCGTGCCGATCTCTATGATATTGAGGCTTCGCTGGGTGATACCGTCGAAGTGGACTATAAAACCGAATCCGGGCAAATTCGCACAAAGACCTATACAGTCATGGGCATTGTAAATGAATATTCTTACTCCGGCTTCTCAAAGTGCTTTGCGCTTCCAGAGCAGCTTATGAATGAAGCGGCCGGGATAGATTGCACAGGTACGATTTCCGTAATTACCGATATGGAAAAATTTGATATGGTTGAAGCTGCATTAAATCAACTGATAGACGGAAACAGCGATTTGGTTATGGAAACCATAAACGAAAGTATCACTTATTATAGCGGACTTCAACAACTTTCTTTCGGGGTATTGTTGATCGTGGCTGTTATTGTTGTGTGCTTTTCTTTCATCAACCTTGTCAATACGACAATCACAAACTTTCTGTCCCGCAGGCAGGAAATTGGAATGTTACAGGCGATTGGTTTGAGTAAAAAGCAACTGATCAAAATGCTGTGTTATGAGGGATCGATTTATTCAGTTTTTGCTACGCTTGTAACAGTGGTTTTGGGAACTGGATTGGGCTTCCTATCCGTACAGGTAGTTGTGAAAACGATGAATCCATACTTTTATTATTCATTTCCGTGGCTGATCGTATTGATATATTTAGCAATCCTGCTGATTGTGCAGTTTACCTTGATTTCTTACACAACTGGAAATCTGAAAAAGCAATCTCTTGTTGAGCAAATCAGGGAAATAGAATAAACGTATAAAATTTGGAGGAATTATCTATGGATAACGATAAAAGGAAATGGTGTTAGTCAATAAATATGTTGGTCTAATCTCATTACAGTATTACCAGACGATAATTGCGTACATCATAGACACCATGCCAATAGCAACTGTTT
>Ga0209694_1001972_pt1 | contig 19055 bp, 23 predicted proteins | sample GluameincwithD2O_FD_187499 | JGI IMG/M metagenome (GOLD analysis project Ga0209694, IMG submission 187499) | Mouse cecum microbial communities from Vienna, Austria - Glucosamine amended microcosms incubated with D2O (SPAdes) (version 2) | ecosystem: Host-associated > Mammals > Digestive system >... | reverse complement strand
AAGGGCAAAGCCGCCGCTGCGCGGCGGTGCTCCGCACCCTTGACTGGCTGTCCCGGCTGTGCTACCTCCCAAGGCGCGACGGGGGATATATCCTCCAGAACCGCCCCCTTTCCCTGGATAGGGAAAGGGCGGGGGGATAGGGTCGAACCGCTTCTTTTCAAATCGCTATCTTTCCACGGCTGATATGTGGACAATTGGCAATTTCAACGCCTTGCCCCGCAAGGGTTTCCGGCCTTGGTTTCATAGGGGCTGGTATAGTATCATTCCCCAGGCCCGATTTATCGGGATACTGTCAACAATTTGAATTTATGGGAGGTATCTATGAACGGTAAAAAATCAACGTTTTGCAGCCTCCAAAGTCCGTCAACTGTGGTTGTGGGAAAGAAACGTGTTCGGAACACGCTGCTCCATGTTTGGCTGTCTCCAGATGAACGGGCAAAAATCCAGGAGCGCATGGCGGATGTGGGTATCCGCAACCTTTCAGCCTATGTGCGGAAAATGGCCCTCAACGGCTATGTGCTCCACGTTGACCTCGCTCCCGTCAAAGACATTGTTTCTCTGCAAAGGCGGTGTGCGAATAACCTCAATCAAATCGCGGTCCGAGAGAATATCAACGGCGGGGTTTACCCGGATGAAATCAAGGCCCTGCAAAAAGATTATGCGGACTTATGGGGGCCGCTTTCCGAACTGCTGGAGAGGCTTTCGGAGGTGGTTGCGCTGTAAGCGCGTAAGGCCCAGGAGCAAAGCGACGGGCCGCAGACAGGGAGGCCTCTGGACACGGTGTCCAGAGGCCTCCGGCGGGTTTGGGGTGCAACCTCAACAAGCATTTTCGCAAGGCGAAAATGGTGAGTGTGTTGACACTCGCCCTGCTTGCCGTTTAGCGCGTCCTCCGGAAACGGTGCAAAAATGGAGTAGTGCTTTTAGCGTGTGATAACCATTCACAAGGTTTATCCAAATTTTATTTTTAAGACCAAAGTAGTATTGACAAGCAATTAAGACCGTGGTAGTATATGAGCGTAGCCACTACCACAGTCTTAAAAAGGAGGTGTTACCAAATGGACATTAAGCTGTTTGCTTCTGAACTGAAAGTGATGTCCGTCCTTTGGCGCGATGGCGACGTTCCCGCGAAACATATCGCCAAACTGCTGACCGAGGAATTGGGCTGGAATGTAAATACCACCTATACCCTGATTAAGCGTTGCATTAAAAAGGGGGCTATTGAACGCTCCGAACCCGGTTTCATATGTCATGCGCTTGTACCGCAGGCGGAAGTACAGGAGGCGGAAACAAACGAGCTGATCGACAGGGTATATGACGGCTCTGCCGACAAGCTGTTCGCGGCTTTGCTGGGGCGAAAAAAACTGAGTGCCGAGCAAATTGAAAAGCTGAAACAGATTGTTGGGGATTTGGAATGAGGTGGTGCAAATGAGCCTATTGCAAATGAGCTTTGCGGGGGCCGTGATGATTTTGGCAATCACCATCATACGCGCCCTGGCGATCAGCTTACTGCCCAAAAAGACTTTCCTGGCACTTTGGGGGATAGCGGTTGCGCGGCTGTTGCTCCCGTTCTCACTCCCCTCCACGTTCAGCGTATATTCGCTGATAGGCAGTCAAACTTCCGGGATTGCCGCAACAAAAGTCCCACAGATTGACAAGGTATTGCCGATTGATACGATAGGGCAAATGGCTACTATGCCCGGTGATATTGGCAATACCACAAGTACCGTTTCTATTTGGGGAGCTGTTTGGGCCGCTGGTACACTGATCTGCGCTATGGTTTTTGTAGTAGCGTATTGGAAGTGCCGACAGGAATTTCAAACTTCCCTGCCAGTGAAAAACGACTTCATCAAAAACTGGCTGAACGCCCACCAACTGAAACGTCCGATTTCTATTCGACAGTCCAGCCGGTTTTCTGCTCCGCTGACTTACGGCGTATTCCGTCCCGTGATTTTAATGCCCATATCCACTGATTGGGAAAACACAAAGGCGTTGCAATATGTTTTGGCGCATGAGTATGTGCATATCCGGCGTTTTGACAGCATCACAAAATTGGTGTTGATTGCGGCGCTGTGTGTGCATTGGTTCAACCCCTTGGTTTGGGTGATGTATATTCTTGCTAACCGGGATATTGAGCTATCCTGCGATGAGGCGGTTGTCCGCCTTTTCGGGGAAACAACAAAGGCGGCCTATGCGCGGGCGCTGATCAGCATGGAAGAAACAAAAAGCGGCTTTGCTCCACTGTGCAACAATTTCAACAAAAATGCGATAGAAGAAAGGATAACAGCAATTATGAAATTCAAAAAGGCATCAATTTTCTCGCTCGCTCTGGCCCTGGCCTTGGTTGTCGGTGTAACTACTGCCTTTGCAACCTCCGCTATTGCTACGGCTACTGACAATACGAGCAATATTCCCTCTGAGCTGACAAATCCGGCCTATGATGACGCAGCATTGGTGCGTGATAATATCAATGCTGTACCGCCCGGCGTAACTGGAAATCAGGATAAAAATGAAACCGTAATTCCTGAAAAGTATATGGACATGGATGGTGCGCTCAATTATGAACTTGGAGAGGAACCCGAAGATTTGAACGCCCCCGCCAATGTAGCAAATACTACTTTGCTTTCAGTCAGCCACGATGACGAGCGTAAACATACCCCGGAAGAATGGGCAAAAATCCTCGACCTGATTGACGAGGGCAAGGTGTTTTGGGAAGATTGACCTGAGCTTTCAACCGAGCAAACACGGCATAATAAAAAAACCGTTGTTTTGGCGGCTGAAAACTGGTGCGCCCTAAACAGAAAATAAGAGCCTTGCGGCGGTTTTGAAATAACAAATTTCAAAGCCGCCGCTTTCTTTTGAAAAAATGGAAAACGGAGGGTGTGTTAAAGTCGCCCATTTTTAAGGACACGGCGGTATCCGGGAGGTATCGTCATGTCCTTTTCTTATAGTTTGCTGTCAAAAAAAGCCCACCCTCTCTAAAGGGAAGCCCTGGCCATAACTGCGAAAATTGTAATATCCTGTCGCCCCGGTACGTCCGTATAGCCTTGCGCTATGCGGGCGTTTTTCTATGCAGGCGGCACTTCTGGACACGGTGTCCAGAGGTAGGAGCCAGCACCCCCGGCTGCCGCTCCCCGCCGGGCCCTCCATTTCGATCTGTCCCTTTCCGCTCCGTATCGAAATGGAGGTTACATATGACGACCATCAAATTGAACAACTACTATCCCCACCTGACCGAGTGCGTCACCTTGGAAGTGTCGGAGGAGATCGCCGTGACTCTCTCCATCGGTGGCCGCCTGTGCGACAGCTACAAGCGGCGCAAGCGAGACCATGACGAGTGTTCCCTGGACGGCACCCCCGGCTTTGAGGCCGACGTGACCCGGCCCCCGCTGACCCCGGAGGAGATCATGGAGTTGGCCGAGGACTACGCCGCCCTCTATGCCGCCATTGACCGCCTCCCGCCCGTCCAGGCCCGGCGCGTCTATGCCCGCTTCATCCTGGGGCGGAGCGTGACGGCGATTGCCAGAGCCGAGGGAGTGAACAAGTGCCAGATCACCCGCTCTATCGACTGCGGCTTGAAAAATTTGCGGGAAATTTTGAAAATCTCCCGTTGACAGACGCAACAAACCGTCCGAAACCCGCCTGATAGGTGAGGAGGGACAACCCCTCCCGCCGACAACTGAATACACAGTATTTCAGGCACAAAACCCGTGTGAATAGCGACAAAAGGCGCGCCGCCAGGATGGGAGCTCCGAGGAGGTGAACAGGGAGCGGACCGAGCGATCAACGCGAACCTTTGACCCGGCTGTGGCAGGCCGGGCGCGAGGACAGCGCGGGGGATAATGAAACTTGCTCACGCCCTCCCATAGACTTGCGGGGGAGCCCTGCGGTAGAGGGTCTATCCGCCCGCCGCGACGCCCTCACCAGGGCAGTGGAGGAGCTGGAGGCCAAGCGGTTCGGCGGCTTGGACGCCAAGGCCATAGAGCAGCAACTGGTAGACCTCAGCGCCCGCTACGACGAAGCGGCCCGGGACGGTTCTCCGCTGGATGGGGAGATTCTCGGTCTGGAGCGCAAGCTGGCCGCCCGGCGAGCGGAGCAGTATCAGTCCCCCTATACCCAGGCCATTGCCGAGGCCAACGCCCGGCTGGCGGAGCTGGCCGCGCGGTTCAACCGGGATAAGCAGGCGTTTCACGCCTGTGTCCCCGGCGCGCCCTGCCCCACCTGCCGCCGCCTCATTACTGAGGAGGCCCTGCCGGAAATCCGGGCCGCTCTGGAACAGTCCTCAAAGGCGGCCATCGCCGCCGGCCAGGAGCAACGAGCCCAGCTCAATGAGCTGACGGAGAACGACGCCAAGGCCAGGGCGGTCTTTGACCAGTTCCAGGCCGACGATGTGGCGAAGCTGGAAGGGCAGCTGGCCGGCCTTCGGGCCCAAAAGACGGAGGACAGCCGCGCGGACGATCTGCGCTCCCAGATCCAGCAGCTTACTGCCGATTTGGAGTACGGAAATCTCTCTGAGGCGGAGTACGCCCGGCTGAAGGAGTGCCGGGAGGAGCTGCGGGAGTGCGCCGCCGATTTGAAGGCGGCCCAGGCCGTGGCGGATCAGAACCCGGAGGACTTTGACCAAAAGGTCGAGGCGGCTCAGGAGCAGATCAAAGCGCTGAAAAAGCTGATTGCCAACGTGGCCATCTATGTGAGCGAACGGGCAAGGCTGACCTTCTCGGCGCTGAAAATGAACCGGGTGGAGATCTCCCTCTACGACGTGGTAAAGTCCACCGGGGAGCGGAAGGACGTGTTCAAGTTTACCTACGGCAGCCGGCGCTAAGCCTCCCACTATGGAGGCCATCCTGGGTGCCGCAGGGGGTGGGCTTGATGTTGTGTAAATGGGAGAGTCATGTGATCCGCTGGCTGTGCGGCGGGGTGCTGTACGGGGTGCTGGAGGTGCTGTGGCGGGGGCACACCCACTGGACCATGATGGTGCTGGCGGCGGCGCTGAGCGTGCCGCTGGATGTGGCCAACGAGCATTTTCCGTGGGAATTGCCCCTGGCCGTGCAAGCCGTCCTGGGCGGGCTGGCCATTACCGCCGGAGAGCTGCTGGCAGGGCTCATCCTCAACGTCTGGCTGGGGCTGGGCATATGGGACTACGCCGGGCAGTGGGGCAACCTGTGGGGGCAGATCTGCCCGCTGTACACCCTGCTGTGGTGCGTGCTGGCCGGGCCGGTGATCGTGGGCTTCGACTGGCTGGACTGTTGGCTGTGCGGCGGGGAGAGGCCGAGGTACAAAATTGTTTGAGGAGGATGGGAGATGCACGAGAACTGCAATCCCAGCGACTGCCCGGTGTCCGCCCGGGTGGATGCGCTGGAAAAAGAGTTTAACCGCTACCGGGGGAATTCTTCCGACACCCACCGGCAGATGTTTGAGCGGATCGGGGCGCTGGAGCAGAGCGGGGCGACCCTGAAAGCCAAGCTGGACGGGATGGATGAAAAGCTGGACGCTATCACGGAAAAGGTGAATACCCTGGCGGAAAAGCCTGCAAAACGGTGGGAGAGCATCGTGGGCTATGCCCTCAGCGCCCTGGTTGGAGCGTTCCTGCTGTGGCTGGCATCCGGCCTGCCGGGGCTGAAATAAGAAAGGGGATAATACTTATGAGCGAGAAAACAAAGAAATGGCTGCGCGCGGCGGCGGTACGGGCGGTCAAGACGATGGCGCAGACGGCGGCGGCCACCATCGGCGCGTCCGCTGTGCTGTCCGCGGTGGACTGGCCGGTGGTGCTGAGCGCATCGGTGCTGGCGGGCGTTCTGTCCCTGCTCACCAGCGTGGCGGGGCTGCCGGAGGTGTCCGAATGACGGCGCAGGAACGGCTGATCGGCACAGCGGCGGAGCAAGTGGGGTACATGGGCAAACGGTCTAATTCCCAACTGGACGAGTACAACAGCAATACCAGCGGGAAGTGGAACAAGTACGCCCGGGCTCTGGACGCGCTGGGAGACTTCTACAACGGGAAAAAGAACGGCTACGACTGGTGCGATGTGTTCGTGGACTGGTGCTTTGTCACCACCTTCGGGCGGACGCTGGGGCAAAAGCTACTGTGCCAGCCGGACAAGTCCCTGGGGGCCGGAACGGGGTATAGCCTCAAATACTACCAGCAGATGGGGCGGCTGTTCTCCTCGCCGGAGCCGGGGGATCAAATCTTTTTCGGAGACAGCAAAACCACATGGCATACCGGAATTGTCTCAAAGGTGGAAAACGGTTACGTACATATGCAGCTCCCCGCTGGCTACGAGGCACACATGATTCCTCGCAGCTCTACATACAAGAACTTCGGCGTCATTCAGGCCAACCACATGGGGATGTTTGACGAGAGCTACTGTGGGGACAATGACCAGTGGTACTTCCCGGCCATCGCCATGAGGAACACGGTCATTCACGCTGGTGACCGCATCTGCCAGTTCCGCATCGTGGAGCATCAGCCCACCCTGAACTTCGTTGCCGTTGAGACTCTGGGTAACAGCGACCGGGGCGGCATTGGCAGCACGGGGACGAGGTGAGGACATGAGCAGATATGACAGCTCCAGCCGTTCTGGTCTGAGCACTTGGGACGTTCTCCTCATTGTTTTCATCGTGCTGAAACTCATCGGGGTTATCAACTGGGGATGGGGCTGGGTTCTGGCCCCGCTGTGGATTCCGGTTCTGCTTGTTGTTATCGGATTCCTGGTATCTTTGATTTTCGACTGAGTATAGGGCTGGCTTCGTGCCAGCCCTTTTTTGTTTTTCTGCCTATGGGTAGGAGGTGATTTCCATTAAATATTCGACAGAAAAAATCAACGCTGTCTACTACGGCAATGAGTACGCCATCACCAATCATACCCCCATCATACATAAAGACGACCGGCAGGAACTCAAGAACTATATAGAGAAAGTGCTGTACGCCGTCTTTAGCAAGTACCAGTCCAAGAAGAAATAGTGGAGGTATGTAAGATGGTAGATTTCATTTATGCCCGCCAGTCTGTAGACAAGGAGGACAGCATCTCTATCGAGAGCCAAATCGAGTTGTGTCTGCGTGAGGTTGGCAACAACCAGCACAAGGTATTTCGTGACAAGGGTTATAGCGGCAAGAACACAGAGCGTCCAGACTTTCAGGAGATGATGGCCGAGGTCAGGGCTGGTGGTGTTGGTCGTATTATCGTGTACCGACTCGACCGTATCAGCCGGTCTGTGCTCGACTTCGCCAACGTCATCAGCGAGCTCCAGAAGTATGGCGTCGAGTTTGTGTCCATCACAGAACGGTTCGATACCTCAACCCCCATCGGAAAGGCTATGCTGATGATAGTCATGGTTTTCGCCCAGCTTGAACGCGAGACCATCCAGCAGCGTGTCATCGACGCATATCGCTCTCGCAGCCGAAAGGGGTTCTATATGGGCGGCAGAGTGCCGTATGGATATGAGCTTGAGAACATCGTTATGGACGGAATCAAGACCTGTATGTATCGCCCCATCCCAGAGCAGATACAGATTGTCAAGCTCATCTATGCTCTGTACTCGCAGCCGCAGACATCCTTCTCCGACGTTATCAAATACTTGAGCACTCACGGGATAAAGAACCAGTCGGGCCACAACTTCAGTCGGATGAGAGTGCGTGACATCATCACTAACCCGGTATATGTTAAGGCCGATGCAGATGTATACGAGTTCTTCCGAGCCCAGGGAACCGAGGTGGTCAACGATGTTTCTCAGTTCATTGGCACTAATGGTGCCTACCTCTACACCGGGGACAAGGCTACACAAAGGAAAGCCATTTGCCTTGATGGTCAGGTGCTGGTCATCGCTCCGCATGAGGGGTGTATTGACTCGGATACATGGCTTCGGTGCCGGAGGAAATGCTTGAATGTGCGCCAGATTGCAAAGCCGGTCAAGGCCAAAAACACCTGGCTCGCCGGGAAGATAAAGTGTATTCGCTGTGGGCACGCTCTGTCTCTGAGAGCATACCCCCGGAAACGCACTGTTCCGGCTCGGTACTATGTATGCAGCACCAAGTATGTCTCCGCTTCCTGTGACGGCATTGGAGCTGTCCAAGCCTCGGATATTGAGGACATCGTGTTCGACGAGATGCGGAGAAAGCTGGCTGAGTTCACCGAACTCTCGGTAAAAGAGCGGCAGGGAGACCCCATTGAGCTGACTAAGTTGAAAGTCCGGGCTGACGAGATTGAAAAAGAAATCGCCACGCTCATAGACAAAATCGTGTCTGCGAGTCCGGCGACGATGGAATATATCAATGAGCGGATTGACGCCCTCGACGAGGAGAAGAAGAATGTCCGGGAGCAAATCGCTCAAATGTCAGCAGAGATGTATGGAAAACGGAACATGGAAACCATCAGTGGGTATATAAACGACTGGGAGAGAATCGACATGGACGACAAACTGACAGTCGTAGATGCGCTGATTGATAATATTCGGGTAGGCCGAGGAGACGTGCAGATTACCTGGAAAATCTGACGTTGTAAGCTGATTGTTTTGCTAAGGCTTGTTTGACTATCCTTGAACAGTATGAATCTGTCGTTGGAACAGTCGCTGAAGTAGATAGTATGGAAGGCCACGAGTTTGAATATTGGTGCGCCGAGCTTCTAAAGAAAAACGGCTTCACTGAGGTTGAGGTTACAAAAGGAAGCGGCGATCAGGGAGTTGATGTGCTGGCCGTCAAAGACGGAATCCGCTATGCAATCCAGTGTAAATGCTATTCATCTAACCTTGGAAACGGGCCGGTACAAGAAGTTCATGCCGGAAAAGCTCTCTATCACTGTCAAGTTGGTGTTGTCATGACAAACCAATATTTTACAGCAGGCGCAAAGGAACTTGCCGAGGCCACGGGCGTACTGCTGTGGGACAGGGAAAAACTGGAGGAAATGCTGGCTACCACATAACGGAGCAACTTTTCCGCAAACCCCCTCCGCCGTTGCGGAGGGGGTTCAAAATTTCCGCTATCTCTATAAAGCTGTCGGGGCGCATGGAAGGGATCGGTTACCTGCCGCCCCATAACGGGGCGGCTTTTTGTGCCCTTTTCATCCACAAACAACCCTCTTTTATCGGCCCTTTACAGGGCTGATTTTTTGTTATCATGCAACCATAGGAGGACGCAGAAATTAGGCGGCAAGGCTGCCACGCCGGCAGGCATTTCTGTGCCCTCCTATTCTTTTTTGGGAGGTATCCCCATGTACGATATTGACCGCTTGATCAATGCCGGAATGGACGCGGAAACTGCTTTTGACACCGTGTTTTGGTATAAGCGGCAGGGAAATGATTCCGGGCTGGAGCGGTATATCTGCGAGATTGAGCGCGGCCAGCGGCAGAGGCCAAACGATGGGTAACTATGCCTATTACCAGCCGAACCCGGCAGGGAAAAGCGTGGGAGACTGCACCGTTCGGGCTATAGCAAAGGCTTTGGGACAGACCTGGGAAGAAACCTATGTTGGGTTGTCTCTGGAAGGTTTTAGTCGGGGAGACCTGCCCAACGCGGACAGTGTGTGGGGGCCGTACCTTAAAGACCACGGCTTTACCCGCCATTGGATGCCAGATGATTGCCCGGACTGCTACACGGTGGCGGATTTTGCCGCCGACCACCCAGATGGAACGTTTATCCTTTCCATGCCAGGACGCCATGTGGTGGCTGTAGTGGACGGGCAATTTTGGGATAGCTGGAACAGCGGGGGAGAAGTTCCAACATACTATTGGACGCGTTCTTGAAAGTTACCGGCAAGTAAAAAAACCATTGTAGCGCAATTGGTTATAGCAATTCCATCCAAAAACTTGCTTGCTCGATCAAGTAAAAGGAGTATTTACAATGGCCTATCAACCGTACCCATGCGGGGGCTACCAGCCCGCACCATACTACCCCGGCCCGGTGCCTGACCAGCTGGCCCAGCTGCGGCAGCAGCAGATACAGCCCATGATGCAGGGGGCGCAGATGGCGCAGCAACCCCAGCCAATGCAGACCAACATGGGGCCAGTTGCTCCGACTGGCGGACCGCAGAACGGCGGGATTATTTGGGTGAGCGGCAAGGGAGAGGCGGACGGCTACCTTGTGGCCCCAAACAGCGCGGTGGCCCTGTGGGACGCAAACAACCCGGTCATCTATTTGCGTAAGGCTGACAGCACTGGCAAACCATCCACGGTAGTTTATGACCTGGTGGAGCGGACGGACGGCCCGCCTGCCCAGCCCGTCCCACAAATCGACTGGGATAAGATCGTAACATGGGACAAGCTGGACAAATACCTCGAAGAACGGCTTAAAAAGCCCGCCAGGGCCACCACAAATAAGGAGGACGAATAAATATGGCGAACCCGTTTATGACGGCTATGGGCGGTGCAAACGGCCCCCAGAGCGGCCCTGGAAACATGATGCAGGCTTTCCAACAGTTCATGCAGCAGAACCAGGGCAAAGACCCGAACGAGATGATCCAGCAACTTCTTTCTTCGGGCAAGCTCAACCAACAGCAGCTCAACCAGGCCCAGCAGATGGCAAAGCAGATGGAAGGACCGCTGAGCGGGTTGAAAGGGATGTTCGGGTTCAAGTAAAAAACTGCCCCACTAATGGACAGTTGTTGTGCGGGCGGGGATTTACACCCCGCATAAGCAAATTGCCATCTAACGCCCGTCGCGCATTTAAGCGGCCCGCAAACCAGAGGCCGCTTAACGGCCTTACCCACAGCAGGATCATAGGTGTTGCTCTACCCGTCACCATAGCGTCTACTTATTCCGCCACCGCACAACTGTATTATAGCATAAATCCGCAAAAAATCAACACTTTTTGTCTACAATGCGTGGCCACGCAGTAGAAATACATCAACAAAGGAGAATTGTATATGTCTCTTGGCACTGAAAATAGCGGAATTCCTGCCGTCATGAATGTGACACCTACCGGCGCCGCCAACAGCAACTGTGGCGGTGGCTGGGGCGGCGATTGGGGGGCTTGGATTATCCTGTTCCTCATCTTTGGTATGTTCGGCTGGGGCGGCATGGGCGGCTTCGGCGGGTTTGGCGGGTTTGGCGGCATGGGTGGCGGCTATCCCGCGGAATCCATCCTTCAGCGCAGTCTGGACACCCAAACCATCATCGGGAAGCTGGACGGCGTGACCCAGGGCCTGTGCGACGGCTTCTACTCCATGCAGAACTCCATCAACGGCCTGGGCATGAACGTCATGCAGGCCTTCCACGGGGTTGACAATGCCATCTGTAACATGGGCTATCAGACCCAGCAGGGCTTTAACGCCACCCAGATGGCAATGATGCAGGGTCAGAACGCTCTCCAGGCTCAGCTTGCTCAGTGCTGCTGCGATCAGCGGGCTGGACTGGCCGATCTGAAGTATCAGATGGCTACCGACACCTGCGCCGTGACCAACACCATCCAGAACACCACGCGGGACGTGATCGATAACCAGAACGCCAACAGCCGGGCCATTCTGGACGCGTTGAACGCCAACTACATCCGCACTCTGGAGAGCGAGAACCAGTCTCTGAAACTGTCCGCTTCCCAGGCCAATCAGAACGCTGTGCTGATGGCGGCTATGGACGCGAACAAGGCTGAAATTCTGCGCCGCACCGGCGCGGAGTGCCCCACTCCGGCCTATGTGGTCCAGCCTCCCACGCCTGTCAACTTCCCCACCAACTGCTGCGGGCAGTTCAACGGCTGGGGCAACAACGGCTGCGGTGGCTGCGGCTCCTGCTAAAATCCAATAACAAGCAACTTTCCGGGATTTTCGGAATGTTCGGCCCCGTGCCGATTTTGACAACAGCGGCGGGGTAACTATACCCTGCCGCTATCTTTTTAGAAAGGAATGATATCATGCCTGAATTTACTGCTGCCGCCGTGCAGACGGTCGCCGCCAACCAGAATGCGCTTTTCACCGAAACGCCTGTTGGGTGTAATCGTGGTTACGTGACCCACCGTGATGGAAGCGGGCTTGTCACCCTGCGTGGCATCACCAACCAGTGCCGCGCCCGGTACAAGGTAACCTTCGGTGGAAATATCGCCGTACCCACCGGCGGGACTGCGGGGGCTATTTCCGTCGCCCTGGCCATCAACGGGGAAGCCCTGAACAGCGCGGTCTCCACCGTCACCCCCGCCGCCGTGGAGGAATATTTCAACGTATTTTCCACCGCTTACATCAATGTGGACAAGGGATGCTGCGTCAGCCTGTCCGTCAGGAACGTAAGCGCCCAGGCTATCAATGTGGCCAACCCCAACTTGATTGTTGAGCGCGTGGCCTGAAAGGAGAGAACGACATGGAAAAGCTGAAAGAAAAGCTGTGGGAAGAACTGGAGGAAATCGCCCGCAAGCCCGAGATGGGCGCAGGGGACTTGGAGTTGGCCCACAAGCTGACCGACACCATCAAAAACATTGACAAGATTTGTATGCTCGAGGACGGCGAGGGGTACAGCGAGGACGGCGGCGACTATGGCCGTGGTTCCAGCTACGCCAACCGGGGCAAGCACTATGTACGGGGCCATTACAGCCGGGACGGCGGCATGGACGGGTACAGCTCCAGGCGCAACCGCCGGGGCCGTTACAGCCGGGACGATGGCCGCAGCGAGATGATGGAGCACCTGGAAATGGCCCTGGACAGTGCCAGCGACCAGGACAAGGATACCATCAAGCGTTTCATGCGCCAGCTGGAGCAAGCATAAGGGGGTGCGGCTATGTCCGCGCCGAATCTAAAGGAGATAGAGTGGGCGATAGCTGAGCTGGAACAGGGGGAAAGTTCATTCTCTGTTTATGCCGCGCTGGCAAATCTCTACACGGTACGCAATGAAATGCTTGGCATGTCTGCCCCGCAACCGCAGACAGCGGCCTATTCAATGGCGGCTCCGACCAGCCAGGAATTTGGCAGGTATGGGGACAGTGATTTTTTGCGGGCTGTGGAAGGGAAGGATCCGGGTAAAGTCTGGCCTATTGTGGATGATTTTATGGATTCTCTTAGGGTGGTAAACCGCAAGGCTTATGATCATTTAGTTCAACGGTTGGGCAACGTGTAAAAGGAGGGGGATTTCTCCCAATGGCATTAACTTTAGCCTAAATAAAACTCCCCCCTCTAATTTGACACTGAGCAACCCGTCATGTATAATTAAAATGGCACTATGAAGGAAGGAAACAATTTTAAGCCAACGGGAAACGAAAAAAACACAAGGACACCTCAATAAAACTGTATTATAAATTCAAAAATTTTTGTGAGGTGCAGACCTATGGACGAGACACGTAACAAACTGAAACAATTTGTTTTAGAGTTCCAGAATGGGACACAAATCATTTGTGCTAAAAGAACAGGCTTTTCCACTCTTCTTGAAGGAATTCGCACATTTCGTGATGCGGATCTTGAATTGGAAACCTTGCGTCTTGCGTTTGTTCGAGACATCATGGAGAAAAGGAAGGAACAGGAGCAACAGAAATAATAAAAGAGTATGAGCAAGGAAAAATGATGAAATCCTTCATAAAGCTAAAAGCGCCGCCCATTCCAGATGGGGCGGCGCTTTTCTACAAACTTTTCCCGAATAGCCCTTGCAATTTCTCCCGCTATCGGTTAAAATTGCAGTTGGAGACATATATGCGGCAGGCCGCAAGGTGCTGGTAACACCCTGCGGCCCTGTACGAGTGAGGCAACCACTCAGCACAGCGAACATAGTCGCACCATAGGCATTATACCCGGTTTGGCGCGTAATTTCAAGGCCGAACGTGGATTTTGCTGTGCGTGCATTTCATGCGGTGTTGAGTTATCAAAACTCGGCACCGCTATATGTTTCCAATGAAAGCCCTGGGCGGGGGCGTGTCCCCCGCCCGCCCTTCGGGGCTTTGTTGGAAACTAAATTTGAGAGGAAGAAGGTAAATGAAAAAGAGATTGTTTTCCCTTGTGTTAGTCCTTGCGTTATGTATGGGGTTGACTGTTAATGCATCAGCCGAAAGCGCGCCGTCCTTTGGCGCGGATACTTGGGCCGCAGGTACTCAGTATTTCTTAGATGGAATCGATTCAAGAAAAAATCCAGATGCCTTTTGCCAAGCGACAGGATTGATCTTGACACAGCACCAAGAGGAAGTGTATAGTCCGCTTTCTGGACTTCCATTTTCCTATAACCGTTGTGGATTAAAAAACGCAACCGGAAATCTGGTGTTTCCAGAGAATTTTTATCGGTTCGAGTATATTGGCGAAAACCGTATTGTCGGCTATCAGTATGATTTTACCTCTAATGCTTCTGGATGGCCGCTTACACTGACAGGTGTTTATTCCACCAGTGGGAATGTCTTGCTTCCGCTTGCCGAGATTGAACTTAGATATGCTGATGACACCAAGCAGAATTTCCTCGTTTCAAAAAGTTCAGAAGTTATGGTCGGGGAAACAGGGGATCCAGATGATCTAATGACTACCCAGTTTCTCAACAGGTTATACGGTTTGTATGACTGGAATTTTAATGAAATCCTTCCCATGGAATACCACTCTATCGACTATATGGGAGACGGCTATTACCGTGTCCGCAAGGGAATGAAGAACCTGAATGCAGAGAACATCAATGATAAACTTATCTTTGATGCTGGGGTTTATAAATATGGCACTGGTATTATTATTTCCTGTCAGCGCAACCTTTCGGTCTCTTATCTGGGCTCCGATATGTTCCGCGTTGGTGTTTCTCCTTTCTGCTATGGTGCAATTGACGGCAATGGAAAACAGGTTTTGCCCTTTGTTTATGCAGGAATCAGAGACTATTATGATGGTTATTTTTCCGTGTCTCTATTTCGAAATGCATGGAGCCGCCAGCTTGCTCTACAAACAGATTCGCCCTCTGCAAAATATCATTTTATGGGATGCGATTTGTCTGACAGTGGGGCATATCTTACAATGGGAATCGTGGACAGGAACGGAAACGCACTGTCCTCTTTCGATCATGAGGAAGCAACAATTTCACAAAATGGGACAGTAAAATTAGGCATGTGGAACGGCGAACTTGGCTGGGTGTGGCCTTTAGGAAATAACGGTTTTTTCTCTACCTATAAATTCTGGGGGAAAACTTATGATTATGAAACGATTCCTGCGACTGAGTTGACTCTTACAGGAAAAAGCGTATCTGACATTTTGCAGGAACGCGGTATTGCTACCTCCGACACAACAAATCTTCCTACTGCTGTTGGCGGCTTCACTGATGTAAAATCCAATGACTATTTTGCGGATGCGGTTCTTTGGGCGGTGGAGAAGAATATCACCAGCGGCACCAGCAAAACCGCGTTCTCACCCAACGAAACTTGCAGCAAAGCGCAGATTCTGACTTTCCTTTGGCGCGCTAACGACTCACCGGAGCCGACAGCGGCGAATCCCTTCACTGACATTAAGACTACTGATTACTTCTATAAAGCGGCTCTGTGGGCCGCTGAGAAGGGTTTGTTGTCCGGTTCTACCTTCGGAGCAAACACCGATTGTACCCGCGCCATGACCGTGGAATACTTGTGGAAAGCGGCAGGAAGCCCCACGCCTTCCGCAAACGCCAGCTTTACCGATGTTCCTGCCAATGCGGAGTATGCGCAGGCTGTAGCGTGGGCGGTGGAAAACGAGATTACCAGTGGAACGGGCGGCGGTAACTTTTCCCCCGCCGCTACCTGTACCCGTGGACAGATTGTCACCTTCCTGCACCGGGCTATGGGCTGACGCTTTCTCTTATACAGACAGAAACCCCCTTCCCAATTTTATAATTGGGAAGGGGGTTCTTCTATGGAAATTTTAATAGAGTCTTGAAATTTAATTACATCAAATTTAAGTGGTTTCACAGTAAATAACTTTTATAGCCCTCCTTTTCTTGAATTTTCAAGCATTTTACGGCCCCTCAGAAAGAAACACCTTGTCGGATGATTCAAAAAGTGGCATAGCCTACGGAGCAATTTGTCATGGAACTATTAAAATTTTAATAGTTTTCGTTTCGCGGAATCAATTAATTTTCAATAGTTTATGCGGACACGCGATAACCAAAACCGCGCCATGACTGCGTTCGGAGATTTCGCGGATTCTGCTGTCCCGGTTTGACTGGAACGACATATTTTGCGATATTTTGCATAAGCTGATCTCCGTCTGCGTTGGGGGTGCGGAGATATTCCTTGCAGAGAAATGCCGCCATTTTACGGTTCACCTCGAACATCTTTCCATTCTTCCAATGCTGGATAACAACCTTGTTGATGATTCTCGAGCAAAAATTCGAAAAAATCATAGCTGCATAAATTTCTTGACGCGCAAATTCTTCACTTCTACCATGAATATTTGTGAGACCGTAGTTATACTTTAGTTCACGAAAAGCTGTTTCGATGCCCCATCTGGCATGGTATAACTCTTTGATTTGACTGGCGGTAATGGATGATGGCAATGAAGTTGCTAACGTCTCATACTCCCCGGTGCTGAGCCTCACCCTGACAATTCGCAACGTCATAGGATATGGAGAGGGGAAACTCCAGCGTCCAGCGCGGGTCTTTGGGCTATACGTCCGATTTGAATTTTTTTGGGTTTGTATAAAAACGAACCCGTTTTTCTTGTCTTCATTGGTCTGCGTGGTAGTAATCGTAAACGATATTTTACGGTCAAACTCTTCCATGGGAAGACCGGCAATACACTTCATTGCACCTCGTCCTTGTTTCACCCGAATTAGAAAATCTGTGTTTCGTCTTTCAAGAAGTGTAGCAAACAGCGCATAGCTGGAATACCCGCGATCACCGACGAGCAATAATTTTCCTTTAATATCATACCATGTCAACAAAAACTCCAGCGCTCCAATTTCATCCTGCTCAGGCTGGGGATGAATTTCGGCAGAAAGATATGTCTTTGAAAGAACATCATACAGGGCATGAACTTTCAGTTGATTGTAGCCATTTGGCGCACCCGGATGTTGAATGAATGTTCGCGCGAGAGGGTTCCTTGGAATATTTATGCTGGAGCCGTCAATTGCACAAACTCTATACCCCTGAAAAGTTTCATATTCATCATTTTGTTCACTAAAATCGGCCAGAATATCCTGCAACACGGTAGAAACAATTTGGTGACGGCGTTGGATAAAAGCGGAGGATGTAATATCAAGGCCAGCACGCTTCAGCTCCTTATCAAGACTTCCACCCTCGAAATAAATAAGCGCATTGATCACATCTGCAAGGGTAATCATCCGCATACGTTCCAAACGTTTTTCTTTACTGTAATGCTGTTCATATTCCAGCCATAGGTTAATGATTTTTTGTAATTGCGCATGGACAATCTCAGGATAGGTCATGGAAAGTTCTCCTTTGTTCAGAAAATTCAGCAAAAACACAAAAAGCGCAACAAAACGCCGCTGGCGTTTGTATTGCACTTCAACTTCTTTGTTCCTTGCCGTGAACTTTTGACTTATCCCGTAAAATTTCTTAGGTCGGGTTCCTGTCTATTCTTACTTTATCCTCTGTGCTTTTATACTGTGTATACATTATACCCATAACTATACCGGTTTGTCAATAGATTAAACGAGTTTCTTAATTTAATTGGTGAAGTCGCCGCTCCTATTAAGTTAAGAACAATTTGCAACACTTTTAGTTGCTATATATGGTAAATCAAACGAAACCCTACAAAAAAGAACCCCCAACAATGCCCTTATGGAACACGGTGGGAGTTCTTTTTTTGCTTATCTTTATGGCATTGGGATTTCTCCCTCCTTTTATTTTGACCAGTCAAAAAGATATTTTGTGGGACAAGAAAAAATGTGAAAACTAACTATTACTTTCGTGTTACTAACAAACTGCCCTTCTTTTGCAATTTGAGAAACCCCTTAAACCGTTGCGGTTCAAGGGGTTTCGGCTGGTGGAGACTACAGAACTCGAACGACATTTAACAAATGATGCCGTTGTTCCTCAAGCATTGTTTGATGATGTTCCGTCCCACCGAAAAAGCCCGTCAGGCCTTGTGCTACAAGGCTTCGAGAGTATCTAAAAGCAAAAAGCGTTGGGAGACAACGTTTTCCAGATTTGAAGGGCGTTGCAAATTTTCTGCAAGTTTTTTGCCCTTTTTGTGCCCCGGCAGGCCTCCATCTGTTGTTACGTGTTGTCAAATTTTATAGAGAAATAGATGCTATCTATGCACAAGCAATCAATTCCTTTTGAATGCCATAACCTTTTTCCAATTGTCGGGTAGTCCCATCATATTAGGCCTTGTTTGAAAAATCAAGGAAGGTGAGCTAAATCAACAAAATAGCGATAGAAGCGAGGTAAACAAAGGCGAGGAAAGAAGCATCCAGTTTGTCATATCTGGTAGCGATTCTGCGAAACCATTTGAGCTTTTGGAAAAAGCACTCAACCAAATGACGCTCTTTATATAACCACCAATCAACCGGCCATGGCTCAGAAATATTGCTTTGTGGTGGGATCACATAGCCGGCTCCCTGTTCTGAGATGTAAGCTCGGATCGCCTTTGCCCCATAAGCACGATCCGCTAATACATTGCTGCCGCTGATCTCTACTTTTTCCAGCAGTTCAACAGCATGAACGGAATCATGGTCATTTCCCGCAGACAGCATAAATTCAACCGGGTTCCCCAGTCCATCCACGATTGTATGCAACTTTGTATTTAACCCGCCTCTGGTTCGTCCAACTGCCTTATCCGCCGTTTTTTCCCCCTCCATTGGCACTTTCATGAACCTTGATGCAGGTTGAATCCAAACTCAGGTTTTCCATATCCGCATCTGCGGACAATGCGTGGAATATGGCTTCCAGTGTGCCGTTATCTCGCCATTTGGCAAATCGGGCATACACAGACTGCCAGGGGCCATACGCCTCTGGCAATTCCCGCCACTGCGCCCCGCTGCGCACAATCCAGAGCATCCCGTTGAGCATCTTTCGGTCATCTTTCCGGGGACGCCCTCGCTTCCCTGTTCTTTCCGGCGGCAGCACCGCTTTTACGCGTTCCCATTGTTCTTTTGTCAATTCATATCGTTTCATATCTCTATTTTACACTTGTTTATCATTTGTGCAATATTTATTTTTCAAACAAGGCTTAGACAGCCAAAAGATTGAAACTGTGACACTGGATGTTG
>Ga0209694_1001961_pt1 | contig 19144 bp, 12 predicted proteins | sample GluameincwithD2O_FD_187499 | JGI IMG/M metagenome (GOLD analysis project Ga0209694, IMG submission 187499) | Mouse cecum microbial communities from Vienna, Austria - Glucosamine amended microcosms incubated with D2O (SPAdes) (version 2) | ecosystem: Host-associated > Mammals > Digestive system >... | reverse complement strand
ATACATTATCTTTGTATTTACTAGTTTGAATACCCTAAAGTTACAAAACTTTAGGGTAATAAAAAAGCCTCAGCTTGTGAAAGTTCAGGCTTTTGCTTATTTTTTGAAAGGTAGTTCTGCAACAACCCCTTAATCCCACGCTTAATTCAAGCTTGCGCAATGCCATGCCGAGGGCAGGCGCAGAACGATACATGACAGAGTGTGTATGGCCGTATAAGAACCGACACAAAGCATCACGCGGCTAACATGGTCATCGGCTTGCCGCTTTCGTGTCAAAGTGGAGAAAGGAATCCCCCTATGATCGCTTTTGATGTCGAAATCAGATAATACGGATGTTATTCCATGGCATTCTCATTTACTTTGGAAAATAATTCGTAAATTTGCGTTGAAATGACATCTCATCTGAAGTTCCTGATATTATTCTGTTTTTTCAGTTTCAATATATTGACTGCATCTGAAAAAACTACGGCTGATTCTCTCATGAACCAGTTGGACGAAGTTATAGCCAACAGGGCGATATATTTGGAGAAGAAAGAAGCTCGTTTGAAAGAATTGTCCGAAACCTTAAATAAAGCAACAACTGACAGAGAGCGTTTTGACGCACTTTCCAATCTGTATGACGAATATCATTCGTTCAATGCCGACTCGGCTTATAACATAAGTCTGAGCCAAGAAAAAATAGCTCGCAGAATCGCTGATCCGATATTGACAGCCCAAGCAAGGCTGCACCGTGCGGATATACTCAGTGCCACCGGCATGTATCACGAGACTCTTGAGCTGATTGATTCGATAAAGTTTGAAGAATTACCCCAATACTTGCATCCGTACTATTTTCACATAAAGCGCACTGTGTATGGCCGTCTGGCTGATTTTGCAGCCTTCGAGCCGGAAAAAGAAAGATACAGCAATCTCACCAAAATATATCGGGATTCCATAATAGCGACTAACGAGGTTAATTCGTTGGCACATATCATCACAAAGGCAGATTGTTTCAATATCAATGGCAATCCCCGGGCTGCTGTCGATGTCTTAAACGCTTTCATGACCAATAATGATCTGTCAGAGCATGAAAGGGCCATTTGCGCTTGGACACTTTCTGATTCTTATGCAAGATTAGGCGACAGAGACAAGCAAAAAGAGCAGTTGCTCATATCTTCCATATCCGATTTGAAATCCTCGGTAAGAGAATATATGTCCCTCAGGCAACTGGCACTGTTATTATATGAAGAAGGTGATTTAAACCGGGCCTATGATTTCATGACAATAGCTGTTGACGATGCCACAAAATGCAATGCCCGCCAGCGCATCGTGGAACTGAATGATTCATACCCTAAAATAAACGGTATCTATGTCAATACAGTTGAAAAACAAAAGGACTTTCTCAAAAGAACAATCTTTATCATAACCGTATTGTCATTTGTCTTACTTGCATTGTTGTTTTATATGCGCAAGCAGATGCAACGAATCACCAGAGCACGCAAGGCAATCGAGGATGCTTATAATCAACTCAATGTATTGACCGAGCAGCTAAAGACTTCAAATGACAATCTGAGCGAGGCCAACAATGCAATTGCTGAAATATCGGAGTTGAAAGAGGTATATATAGGCAGATATATGGATCAATGCCTTGTTTATATTGACAAACTTGATACTTATCGTAAGTCGATAGGAAAACTGTTGAACTCAAACAGGATAGATGACCTTAAAAAACTGCTGAAATCAACATCGCTGGTTGATGACGAGCTAAAATTGTTCTATGAACAATTTGACAATACATTCCTAAGCCTTTTCCCGTCATTTGTAGAAGACTTCAACAAGCTGCTCTTGCCGGAGGAAGCCATTATCCCCAAAAAAGAAGGTTCACTTAATACTGAATTGCGGATATTCGCCCTCATAAGGCTTGGCATATCTGACAGCGACAGTATTGCAAAATTCCTGAGATATTCATTGACCACGATATATAATTACAGGACAAAGGTCAGAAATAAGTCATTAGGAGACCGAAATAAATTAGAAGCCGAAGTCTTGAAAATAGGCCGGTCAAGGCATGGCATGAATTAGAGGGCGTTTCATGACAATACAACCCATAAAATCAGCGCGGCTCTATTGTGAAAATAGGGGTTGCTTTATATAAAACACTTTATCGGTACTACTTTATCAGGGCATCCGTCAACCACTATCTCGTTGATAATCAAAGTCATTCAGATTTAAAGCCGCTACATTTTCAGTTTATATCATTGACACTCTTTAATTCAATACATAACTTTGCAAAAGTTAACAACTAACCCAAAATCTAACTATCACAAAACAAATGGCAAAAAGTAACAGTAAACTTCAGTCTCTGTTTTTGATGGTATTTATGCTAACCGGCGCACAGATTATGTCAGCCCAGCAGATAGATATCAACGGAACAGTGACTGATTCCACAGGCGAACCCCTGATAGGGGTTAGTGTAACGGTTCCCGGCACAGCAATGGGGGCCGCCACTGACTTTGACGGCAAATACAGCCTTCAAGCCGATGCAAAGGCGAAACTGAGGTTTTCTTACGTCGGTTATGAAACGCATGAAGAAGCTGTCAACGGACGGAATGTAATTGATGTCGTGATGAAAGAAGATTCAGAAGTTCTGAGTGAAGTAGTTGTAATCGGCTATGGAACTATGGATAAGAAAGAACTTACATCTGCAATTTCTCATGTGGGCGAAAAAGATTTTCTATCGGTAAGCTCTCTTGACCCATCAATGATGATTCAGGGGAAAGTGCCCGGCGTATCAATCACCAACACCGGAGCCGGCGACCCCAACAATCAGGCAAGTATACAGATACGCGGCGTATCGTCACGCTCGGCCGGTCTTGGCCCGCTGATTGTTGTCGACGGTGTCCCCGGCGGTAACCTGACCAATATCAACCCCAACGACATCGCCTCGTTTGACATCCTGAAGGATGGAGCTGCTTCGGCAATATATGGTACGCGAGGCTCAAATGGCGTTATACTTGTCACAACGAAGAAAGGCAGCAAGGACGGCAACACTCACACATCTTATTCAGGCACATTCGCATGGGACAAAGTCAAGAGAGAGCTTGATATGATGAGTGCTCAGGATTATCGTGATGTACGTCTCGGCTGGGGCGACCGCGGGGTTGACCTTGGTGGAAATGTTGACTGGCTTGACGCTGTGACAAGGACGGGCTTTACCATGCAGCATACTCTGACAGTCAGCGGAGGAAACGAACGCAGCAATTATCGTGTAAGTGCGGATTATCGCAATGCCAATGGTATCGACCTTCGTTCCGCCCGCGAGGAATATGGAGCACGGGCATCGGTCATGCACACGACCAAAGGCGGTCTGTTTACCATCAGTCTGAATGTCGCTCCTCGTATTATTTACAGGGATAATGCTGATTGGGGCGTCTTCTGCAACGCCATTGAGGCCAATCCGACAACGCCGATAATGGACCCGGAAAATCCTAACCTATACTATAATTTCCAAGGTCAGGTTGTGGGCAGCAACCCTGTCGAACTTCAGAAGCTTGAGAAAAATCATTCCGACACAAAACTGCTCGATTGGGACGGCACAATCAAGCTGAACCTTCTTCCGTTGCTTGCGAAAGACGGTATCAGCAATCATCATCTCTCAACCCAAATTATGTTTGCAGACCATCAGTACAGCAACAATGACTCATGGTTTCGTCCATCCACGAGCACAATTGCAATCAACGGCGGTTATGACGGCGAAGCAAGCCGCGCTTATTCAAAGGAGCGGCAGTATGTAGTTGAATGGCTGGCAAATTACAACACTCAGATTGCCGAAAAACATAACATCAAGGCAATGATAGGATATTCTTATCAATATTCACAATACTCCGGTTTCAATGCGTCTAATAAAGATTTCCCAAATAACGGACTCGGATCTGACAACCTCGGATCCGGAGAACTGGCAAAAGAAGAAGGAGAAGTCCTTATGGGCAGCTATCGGAATGATTCCAAACTTATTTCATTTTTCGGACGAGTAAGCTATGACTTTGAAGGCAAATATCTTTTCACAGCCTCACTACGTCACGAAGGTTCGTCCAAATTCGGCAAGAATAATAAATGGGGCGATTTTCCCGCCGTATCAGCCGGCTGGCGTATATCTCAAGAGTCTTTCATGCAGGACATTGACTGGATTAACGACTTGAAAATCCGTGCCGACTATGGCGTGACCGGCAATCAGGACTTTGGAAGTTATCTCTCTCTTAACACCATGTCGGGTTTTGGATACTATTTCTATAACGGCAAGTATTTCCAAGTATGGGGACCCTCCAAAAACGTGAATCCCGACCTGAAATGGGAAAAGGGCAAAAACTTGAATGTGGGTCTGGACTTCTCCTTGTTCGCAAACCGTTTCTATGGCTCTCTCAACTATTTCAATCGCCGGCAGCAAGACCTCCTCGGCAATTATAAGGTGTCGGTGCCTCCCTATCTGTTTGACGAGACATTTGTCAATGTCGGAACCATGAAAAATACCGGCTTTGAGTTTGACCTGAATTTTAATGCTGTCAATGCTACAGATTTTTCTTACAACTTTAATGTTGTCGGAACGGTAATGAGCAACAGATTTGTCGATTTCAGTAACTCGCAATATGTCGGTCAGGATTTCTATAATGTCTGCGATACCGGGGACCCTTATCCGTTCTACAGTCTCCAACGCATTGAAAAAGGCAAATCCTTAGGCAACTTCTATATGTGGAAATATGCCGGCATAACTACAGGCGGAGACTGGCTTGTATATGACAAAGATGGCGATATAATCCGTGCATCCCAAGCCACTGACGAAGACCGACAGGTTGTTGGCAACGGTATGCCTAAATTTACGATGTCGACCAGTCATAACTTCCGTTATAAGAATATTGACCTCGCACTGTTTTTCCGTGGCGCATTCGGATATGACATTTTCAATATCCACGACTTCTATTACGGCACGAGAAATTTCTCCGGGAATGTCCTGAAAAAAGCCTATGGTAAGAATTTTGACATCAATCCCGACGCAAATCCCGTGGTAAGCGACTATTTCCTCGAAAGAGGTGACTATTTCAAGCTCGACATGGTCACACTCGGCTACACGCTGCCGACCCAAAAATGCCGTTTCCTTGACCGGTTCAGGGTATACGGTACAGTGAAAAATGTCTTTACTCTGACTAAATTCAGCGGCGTTGACCCCTCAACCTATCAAGTAAACGGCCTGACTCCGGGCGCACAAGGATCGAGAACTTATTATCCTTCTACAAGACAATTCATCGTAGGGGTGCAACTTGATTTCTAATAACCGGCAAAAACTGACAATAATGAAATTTATAAAACATATAGCGACTGCTGCTTTATGCATGATTGCATCAGCCAGCTGCACCGACTTGGATGAAACACTTTATGATCAGGTCGGAACACAGAACTACTACAATACAAAAAATGACGTAATCCGTGCGGCATTTCGACCCTTTGAGCACGCATTCTGGAGCATTGGCAGCCGCCATGTCCTCAATGAACTGTCAGCCGACCAACTGATAACCCCTACCCGTGACGGATGGTGGGATGATGGAGGCAAATGGCGTCGACTTCATTACCACCAGTGGAATGTCGAGGATGGCGGAGATGCGCAGACCGAGTGGAATGGTTGTTTCCAAGGCATCATGCAGTGCAACTATGTCATTGAGGATCTTGCACAGCTTGACCCGGACCGTTTCGGTTTCTCCCGGCCGGAGTTTGACAACATCAATGCTCAGTGTCGTGCTCTCCGTGCATGGTTCTACCTACGCCTGCTCGATGCTTTCCGCAATATCCCGCTCGCTGTCAGCTACAGCGACGTGTCACTCAACACCGAGACTCAGGTAGCGCCCAAAGTCATCTTTGAATTTATCGAGTCAGAACTGAAAGACTGCACATCTTTACTTGCAAAGAAACCCGGACTTGGTGCCGGAGCCAATATTCAGGGACAATGGACTCAGGCGGGAGCCGCCGCTCTTCTGGTGAGACTGTATCTTAACGCCGAAGTTTATATCGGTGAAAACCGTTATACGGATTGCGAGAAAGTCGCCCAAGATATTCTTGACGGTATATATGGCAATTATGCCGTCGCCGACCGCTGGGATGCTGCCTTTGACTGGGACAATGACCAGTGTGATGAAGTTATCTTCGGATTTCCGGCCTCTCAGGGTTATTCCTATTGGCATTATCAGGGAGACACCTATTGGTGGACTGTCCCAGCGCGTGCCCGCTATTATTTCGGAGACAAAAAGGCAAAGGCCGGAGACCACAACACGAAATATGCCGCCTCACCGTCATATGATCTCGACGGAAATCTCTATCCCTATGAGCTTGGCATGCCGGTTCAGAATTTCAGGAAATACCCCGGCGATGAGCGAATGAAACTTTATCGCAATCTTGGAGACAGCCGTCGTGAAGGCATGTTCCTGTTCGGCTACCTTGAATACACCGATGAAAATGGCAAAAAAGCGCGTGTCCGTGCGCCGGAACAGCCCTATGACCTGTATATCCGTGACGCTGTCGGCAACTTCCAGAGTATGGCTCCCGACAAATGGCCCGCAAACAAGACAAGCAACCTTATGAACGGAGACCATAATTCAGGATGGCATTTCGCCAAATATCCTTTCTATAGTGACGAAGACGCGCATCAGATGGAAAGTGATTACACCGAGATAAGACTGCCCGAAGTCATCTATTCGCTTGCCGAATGCAAGCTGCGTTCCGGCAAAAAGGCGGAAGCCGCCCGGCTGCTCAACAGCGTCAGAAAACGCAACTATCCCGAAGACAATCATGCCGAGGTGCTTTATTCGCCTGAGGGGAAAGCTCAACTTGATGAAAAAGAAATTCTTGCAGAATGGGGACGCGAATTTTTCGCCGAGAGTCGCCGCCGTATCGATCTGATACGTTTCGGCAAATTCAGCACCGGAACATGGTGGGACAAAAACCCGGATGCGGACAGCAACACTGAAATTTTCCCGATTATGAGACCGATTCTTAATTCCAACCCTTCTTTGGTGCAGAATCCGGGCTATAGCAAGTAATTTTTACAATCTCACTGAAAACAAATGAAACTAAAGAATATATTATATGCCTTTACCGGCTTGGCAATTGCCTCGTCCGTGACCGGTTGTGATGGAGAGAAAGACCTCATCATCATCGATGGCAATCTGCCAATCAAGACATCCACTCTATATATGGTAGGCGATGCCACTCCCAACGGGTGGAGTATAGACGCACCCACCGCATTAGAGGCAAGTAAAGAAGACCCGCTGGTGTTTACATGGGAAGGCACCCTTAATGCGGGCGAAATGAAACTGTGTCTGACATCAGGCAGTTGGGACGCCCCCTTTATCCGTCCGATGAGCAATGGGGACGAAATTGGCAAGGCTGAAATCTCAGGTGCTGAATTCCAGATGCATGCGGGTGACCCCGACGAGAAGTGGAAGGTGACCGACGCCGGTGTGTATCATCTTACTTTCGACCTCCGCAACTGGACTATGAGCAGCACATGGCTGCGAGGACAGGACGCTCCCGAGATTAAACCGATTGAAACCGATGTGCTTTATATAGTCGGCGATGCTACCCCCGCAGGATGGAATATTGATGCTCCTGTCGCTCTTGAAAAGAAATCGGCATATATCTTTGAATTTGACGGACCGCTGATGGCAGGTGAATTCAAAGCATGTATAAGCACGGGCGACTGGGGTGTGGAATTTATCCGCCCGCTGTCTGACGGCTGCAAGATTGATAAGTCGGGTGCCGAGAGTGACGACTTTGTATTTGTAGCTAATCCTGACCATAAGTGGCGTGTGGCCGATGCCGGCATTTATCATCTGACATTCGACCTTGAAAAATATACGATAACAGCAATTTTTAAAGAGGAACTCGCTAATGACAAGAATCCTATCGAGTCAGCAACTCTCTATATGATTGGTGATGCGACACCGGGTGGTTGGAGCATGGACGAAGCAACCGCATATACGGTATCTGACGACAACAAGTATATTTTCTCTTGGGAAGGCGAGCTTGTCGAGGGCAGCATGAAAGCCTGTCTTGAACCCGACGGCACATTCTCATGTCCTTTCATCCGTCCCGTCACGGCAAATTGCGAGATTTCTTCAAGCGGCGTGGCTTCTCCGGATTTTGTGTATACCACCAATCCTGATGACCAATGGCGCGTGACAGAGGCCGGAACCTACAGAATAATTTTTGACCTTGAAAACTGGACTATCTCGGTCAAATCAATTGCAGGAAATGATGACGAGACCGAGCCGCTTGAAACCACTACCCTCTATATGATTGGCGACGCTACCCCCGGCGGATGGAGCATGGATGATTTGACGGCTTTGACTGTAGACAGCAATGACCGATATGTTTTCACATGGGAAGGAAACTTGAAAATAGGAGAAATGAAAGCGTGTCTCCAGCCCGACGGCACTTTTTCCTGCCCCTTCCTTCGCCCCTCTGTCGACGGATGCAGGATTGGAGAATCCGGGGTCGCTTCTTCAGACCTGATATATACCACAGACCCTGACAATAAGTGGAAAGTTGAAAAAGAAGGTCGATATAAACTGACATTCAATTTGAAAAAATGGACTATTGAGGCTGATTACCTCGACTAATACCAATAAATATGATGAAAAAAATGACAATATTGGCTGCCTTGGCTGCCGGCATAGCGTTTGCGTCATGCAGCAACGAAATAGAAATGCGCTATCCTCCGAAGTATGAACTGCCCGAACTGCCCACTGTGGAGGGAATCCACACATACAAGGCGCCACTCTACTGGAGCGTGTATGAATACTGCTATGAACTGGAGCAGAACGGTGTGGCCAATTCTGACATGGATATCACCCCTGACGAATGGGACAAAATAATCGACTGGGTGGCAACCGACCTCAAACCTTATGGATATGACATGGTGTGCACCGACGGTTTCATCCCCATGCCTGCCAATGACAAGTCAGGCTATATGACCCACTATGGATCCATGTCGCTCAAAGACCTTGTGGCAAAATGCAAAGCCAAGGGTCTTAAAGTGGGAGTCTATGATAATCCGTTGTGGATTCACGGACCGAAGGAAACAAAGATAGAAGGAACTGACTATACCTTTGGGCAGCTCTATTATGACCATTCCCACACTATAATGAACCCCTCGGCTGAAAACATGTGGTTCAACTGGGTGGTAGCCGAAAACCCCGGTGCGAAAGAATATATCGATGGCTTTTTCAAGCACTATTCCGAACTCGGCATCGACTATATCCGCATGGACTTTCTCTCATGGTATGAGGACGGCAAGGACCGCAACATCGGAATTGTCGGCCACGGGTATGGCCGGGAGTCATACGCCCGCGCGTTATCCTATATAGCGGAATCAGCTAAAAAATACGGCATCTTTACATCGCTTGTTATGCCTCACTTATACAATGATGCGGAAGTCGAGTCCAAATACGGCAACATGATCCGTATTGTAAGCGACACGGCCGGCGGAGGATGGTGGCACTGCTCTGCACAGGATAAGGGAAAGTCTTACACCACATGGCCTAACTGCATGAACATGTTTGACGGCTTTACTTATTGGTCACATATTTCCGGACGCGAGAAGGTTATTCTGGACGGAGACTTTATCCGACTGAACAAATTTGACACTGATGCAGAGAAAGAGACTGTCGTCTCGCTGCAACTGATGGCAGGCGGACCTGTTACCGTAGCTGACCAGTATAACACAATCGGCGATGATGTCAGATTCTACACAAACACCGAAATACTTGAGCTCAATGCTGACCGATTTGTAGGCAAACCACTCTCCGGCAAACTTGGAGACCGCGACAATGAAATCTGGTATGGGCAGATGTCTGACGGAGACTATGTCGTGGGACTATTCAACCGAGATGACAATTCTCGCCCCTACTCAATCAATTTACAGGACCTCGGAATAAGCGGGGAATGGAAACAACGTGACTTGTGGCTTCATGCAGATGAAGGTGTTTCTTCAACAATTAAAGCTACGGTTGCTCCTCATGGCTGTAAAATCGTAAGACTATCAAAACAAACCAATAACTAATTAACCAACAATGAAATACAATTTACATTCTGCCATGATGACCATCATGGCAGGCATGAGCCTCGTTTCTGTCCCAAGCGCGTCAGGTGCGGAATTAAGTTCCCCTAACGGCATTGTGACAGTTCATGCAGATGTGATTGACGGTGTCCCGACATACAGTGTCGATTATAAAGGCAAGACTGTAATCAAGCCGTCAACCCTCGGACTGGAACTTGCCGATGGCCCTGACATGACAAGCGGTTTTAAACTTCTTGAAACCAAAACCGCAAGTTTTGACGAAAACTGGAGTCCTGTGTGGGGCGAAAACAGTACGATAAGAAACAATTATAACGAACTGCTTCTTCGTCTCGACCAGCCCGGTGATTATAGAAAAATGGACATTCGATTCCGGGTATATGATGACGGTGTCGGTTTCCGTTATGAATTTCCGCAGGAAGGCGTTTTGACCTACTTTATCATAAAAGAGGAAAAAACCCAGTTTGCAATGAACGGCGACCATACGGCATGGTGGATTGCCGGTGACTACGACACTCAGGAATATGATTATACCGAATGTCGTCTTTCTGAAATACGCGGCAAGATGAAAGAGGCCATTTCCAGCAATGCCTCGCAGACTCAGTTTTCCCCAACCGGTGTGCAGACGTCTCTCCAGATGAAAACTGACGACGGGTTATACATCAACCTGCATGAAGCGGCACTTGTCGATTACTCTTGCATGCATCTTGAACTTGATGATAAAAATATGGTTTTCACATCATGGCTTACTCCCGACGCCGAAGGCAACAAAGGCCATCTTCAGGTACCATGCCATTCACCGTGGCGCACTGTGATGGTGAGCGATGACGCCCGCGACATACTTGCGTCCAACCTGATTTTAAATCTTAATGACCCGTGTGCCTACGATGACACATCGTGGATTAAACCGGTTAAATACATCGGCGTATGGTGGGAAATGATCGGAGGCGGCAAACAATGGTCCTACACATCCGATCTGCCATCCGTCAAACTTAACAGCCTTGACTACACCCAGACAAAACCACACGGACAACATCCTGCCAATAACGACAATGTTAAGAAATACATTGACTTCGCTGCCGAGCATGGTTTTGACCAAGTCCTCGTAGAAGGCTGGAATGTGGGATGGGAAGACTGGTTTGGCCACTCAAAAGATTATGTGTTTGACTTTGTCACCCCATATCCTGATTTTGACATAGAAATGCTCAATGAATACGCTCATTCCAAAGGCGTAAGACTCATGATGCACCATGAGACATCAGGCTCTGTGCGCAACTATGAGCGCCACATGGACCAAGCCTATAACCTTATGGACAAATATGGCTACAATGCTGTCAAGAGCGGATATGTCGGCAATATGATTCCGCGAGGAGAACACCATTACGGGCAATGGCTAAACAATCACTATCTATATGCGGTAACCGAAGCTGCAAAACACCATATCATGGTTAATGCGCATGAAGCAGTCCGCCCTACCGGCCTTTGCCGCACCTACCCTAACCTTATTGGCAACGAAAGCGCAAGAGGCACTGAATATGAATCGTTTGCGGGAAATAAACCGTCTCACACCACTGTTCTTCCGTTTACGCGTCTGCAAGGAGGCCCAATGGACTATACTCCGGGAATTTTTGAAATGGACATGAAGAAGATTAATCCCAACAGTCAGGGTCATGTAAACAGCACACTCGCTCGACAACTCGCCTTGTATGTCACAATGTACAGCCCGTTACAGATGGCGGCCGACGTACCTGAGGTCTACAACCGCTTTCTCGATGCCTTCCAGTTCATAAAAGATGTTGCCGTGGATTGGGATGAAAGCCATTATCTTGAAGCCGAGCCGGGACGATATATAGTAGCCGCCCGAAAAGCCAAAGGTAAAGAAGACTGGTATATCGGTTGCACAGCCGGTGAAAACGGTCATGAATCGACTCTTTCATTTGATTTTCTTGACAAAGACAAGAAATATGAAGCAACGATATATGCCGATGCCGATGACGCTGATTATCTCACCAACCCGCAAGCATATACCATCGTCAGGAAAAAAGTAAACCACAAGACCAAGCTCAAGATGAAAGCAGCTCCCGGCGGCGGTTATGCAATTTCAGTCAAACCTCTTTAGAGGTTGTTTAATAACAAATGTTAACCCAAAGTGGTAGCATCTTTCAGTTAACTCGTTATTACACAGAGGGAGCATAGCTGTGGCTATGTGACCGAGGTGTAATGACGAGGTAACGAAAGAGGCGACCATGAGGATAAGGTAACTTCAATTAGATATTAATTTCAAAATTTAACCATGAGGCTGTCACTGACAAATGCTTTGTCGCACCCGTTTTCACATTTGTTTTTAAACAACCTCTTAATAAACCACAGATAATGATTCAGATTAGACAATACTTTTTAGCATTATTATTGATTACATCGACCTTATGCGCAAAGGCTGATTGCCTTTGGATAATAGGCGAAGCAACCCCCTATGGGTGGGATACTGATAAAGCGACAGCACTTCTGTCAGCCGCAGACAGCCATGAATATTCCGGCACAATCTATCTTAAAGCCGGTCAGGATTTCAAATTCATGACAGTACCCGACTGGGGAAATGAAGAATACGGTGCGGCTCCCGGTGCAAGCCTTGTTAACGGAGAGATAACTCTTTCAAAAGGAACCGATGACAGCGGTTACGGCAAATTGCAGGTTGCCGAGAATGGTAATTATGACATTACGGTAAACACTGACGCCATGACCGCAAAAATTGTAAAGTCGGAATATCAGGACACCGAAATTACGATATGTTCGCTGTTCCTTGTAGGCAGCGCGACTTCCGGCGGCTGGGATGTGATGAACGGAACTCCTCTCTACCAGAACGCTGAAACCCCATATAAATTTAAAGCTGAAAATGTCACTCTTGATGCCGGTACTTTTAAAATCGCGATAGCCTTAAAAGGCGCATGTTCATGGAATCCGGAATACTGGTATTTTCGTGATGCTACAGCCGAAAATAAAATTGTAAAAGCTCAAGAAGGAGATATCCAGTGGAATATTGCGGAAAATGGCACATATACCGTTGCCGTTAACGTGATTGATAATTCTATCTCGATAACCCCGAGCGTTACTTCCTCTATTTCATCGGTCATTAGTGACAACAACGAAACTCCGGAATATTATACCTTGACAGGAATCAGAGTAAATATTCCCAAAACAGGCGTTTATATTTGCAAAAAGGGTAAAACGACAAAGAAAATCATCCTAAAATAACAAGTAAGTGTTCATAATAAGTGAGTGTCAGAAATTATTTTAAAGTATTGCAATGAGTGATATGTAGAATGATTTTGTACTTGCGAAGAAGGCGCATAGCCGTAGCTCTGTAACTAATGAGCAAGACTGAAAGCACCTTCACTGCGCTCGCTTGAATCTATTAAATAATTTCTGACACTCACTTAGCAGTAAATTTTAAGGTAAAAAAAGATTAGTTTTATATGAGGAGTTCTTGTAACAGAGAACTCCTTTTTTATACCCGTCTTTTAAACGCGCTCCAAAAATTCATTATGTCCGGCACAAATATTCAATGAAAAAGATGATGATTTTTAGTAACTTGTGGATGAATAGTTTGATTCAGTCTGCAATACCCGAAACTGTATTTCCCTCTGACTCCATGTCTTTGCGGCTTTTGCTCATGGTTACGAGGAATACTCCGGCAAATATCAAAAGTATTGCAAGTGCTTTTGTTATGCCAAATGTATCCATACCCCATAATATGAACTGCACCCCAAAAGTTAGACATAAAACTTTTGGGGTGCAGTTCAATACGACACAGCCTCTGCGTTATTATGCAATCAGCTCGTCAGCAAGCCTTGAAACTCATGTCAAGTCCCTTGACCGAATGAGTCAGCGCGCCGACCGATATAAAGTCGACACCGGCCTCGCCATAAGCACGAAGCGTTTCAAGGGTGATGCCGCCCGACGATTCAACCTCCACGCGCCCGTTGATAAGCTGTACGGCCTCGCGGGTGCGCTCCGGTGTAAAGTTGTCAAGCATTATACGGTCCACCCCGGCAGCAAGAGCCTCGTTGATTTCGTCGGTATTTCTGACCTCGACCTCAATCTTCAAGTCCTTGCCTTTCTCGGCGAGATATTTTTTTGCCGCGTTGACTGCCTGAGTGATGCCACCGGCAAAATCGACATGGTTGTCCTTGATGAGAATCATGTCAAAAAGGCCGATGCGGTGGTTCATGCCCCCGCCGATGCGCACAGCCTCCTTTTCGAGCATACGCATTCCCGGGGTAGTCTTGCGGGTGTCGAGTACTTTAGTCTTCAACCCGTCGAGACGGCTCTGATATTTGGCTGTCATGGTGGCGATGCCGCTCATGCGCTGCATGATGTTGAGCATCGTGCGCTCGGTCTGTAGCAACGAGCGCACACTACCCTCGACGACAAACGCGATGTCTCCCGGTCTTACATGCGCACCGTCCTCGATAAAGACGGTCATTTTCAGCTCGGGGTCAAATTTCTCAAACACCATGCGGGCAATGTCGACACCGGCCAGAATGCCTTCCTCTTTCACTATGAGCTGCTGGCGGCCTCGTTCCCCGGCGGGGATAGTGCTGAGCGTGGTGTGGTCACCGTCGCCCACGTCCTCGGCAAAGGCGAGGGTCAACAGGTCGTCAATAAGTTCTTCCTTGGTTTTCATATATCCTTATCTTAAAGTTAATTTCACTACATTCTCGACATGGGCCGTGTGGGGGAACATGTCGACCGGCTGAATCGCCTCTACCTTGTACATCGGGTCGAGCAGCGCAAGATCGCGGGCCTGAGTGGCGGGGTTGCAGCTGACATACACGATGCGGCGGGGCGATGCCTCCATGATGACTTTCACGACATCCTCGTGCATTCCGGCGCGCGGCGGGTCGACAATCATCACGTCGGGACGGCCATGACCGGCGATAAAGTCGGCAGTCAGCACCTTTTTCATGTCACCGGCATAAAATTCAGTGTTGTCAAGGCCGTTGATCGAAGCATTGACCTTGGCATCCTCGATTGCCTCGGGGACATACTCGATACCCACCACATGGCGACAGTCGCGGGCCACGAAACAGGCTATCGTGCCGGTGCCGGTGTAGAGGTCATAGACAAGCTCGTCGCCGGTCAGACCGGCAAAGTCGCGCGCCACGCTGTAAAGGTGGTAAGCCTGACGCGAATTAGTCTGATAGAACGACTTGGGGCCGACGCGGAATTTCAATCCCTCCATCTCTTCCTCGATATAAGGCTTGCCCGAGTAAACAATAACCTCCTGATCGCCGATGGTGTCGTTGACCTTGGTGTTGACGACATAGAGCAACGAGGTGATTTCGGGGAACTCGGCGGCAACGGCACTCAGCAGGGTCTCTATTTTCTCGCGGTCATCCTCGCCGAATACCATGACGGCCATTATCTGCCCTGTCGAGGCAATGCGTATCATCAGCGTGCGCAGAAATCCGCACTGGTTGCGCAAGTCGTAGAAAGTATAACCGTGCTCCTTGCCGAATTGCTTTATAAACAGCCTTAAACGGTTGCCGAAATCATCCTGAAGATGGCAGCGGTTGATGTCGAGCACCTTGTCAAACGCTCCCGAGATGTGGAATCCTGCCGCGTCGCGGTCGGGGAATTCCTCGCCGCTGCGCAACTGGTCAAATGTGAGCCACTTCTTGTTGGAAAACGTATATTCCATCTTGTTGCGGTACTCATATATGTTTTCCGACCCGAGGATGGGTGTGATTTCAGGAATTTCAACCTTGGCGATACGCTCCATCGCGTCCTTCACCTGACGCTGCTTACAATCGAGCTGAAAGCTGTAAGGGAGATGCTGCCAGCGGCATCCGCCACACAGCGTGAAATGCTCGCAGCGCGGCTCGACGCGGATTTCCGACGGCCTCACAAGCCGCTCGATATGCCCCTCGGCATAGCTGCGCTTGCGTCGGTCAATCTTGACATCGGCCACGTCGCCGGGCGCGCCAAACGGAACAAAGACCACAAAGTCGTTGACGCGGGCCAGTGAGTTGCCCTCGGCTGCCACATCGATTATCTCCACATTTTCAAGCAACGGGAGTTCTTTCTTTTTTCGACTCATATTTTATTATTTTATTGTAAAAAGCGAAGATAAAACTTTAACAGATACCATTATCTTCACCTTTCACCTCTAAATTACGTTTTTACCAAACGGCGTGAACGCCAGTCCGGCAAGTTTGAAATGCTGCACACCGAAAGGTATGCCGATAATCGTGATGCAGAACAGCAAACCCAGTCCGATGTGGGTCAATGCGATGGGTATGCCTCCGACAAACCACCAGATGACATTCATCAGCAGACTGATACAGCCGCCCGACGAAGTGGTGTCAACAACGGTCGACCCAAACGGGGTCAAGGCAAGCACCGCGAGTTTGAGCGTCTGCAATCCGAAAGGGATACCGATGATAGTCACCATCATCAGAAGACTCGACACGACATATTCGAGGGCGATGACCCACCCGCCGAATACAATCCATATCAGGTTAAGGAGAAAATTCATTTTTCAGTCAGTTTTTAATGATTGATTATTGCATCGCACCGGCGACACTGTGTGGGGAAACATGCTCCCCGGCGGGGTCACCCGGACAGGAGTCATCCCGAGCCTTACAGCGTCGGAAATGTTATTCTACGGTCACGGCCATAGACCGACGGCTGCATCCGCCGCTCCATCAAAAAAATTCCGGCTACAATCCACACTGCTGCGGACTATAACCGGAATAGATTTTTCATCTCGCTGTGGAGAATGGTTGTTGACGTGTCTCGCGGACTTATTCAGCAGCGGGAGCTTCTTCGGCGGGAGCTTCTTCAGCAGCAGCGGCAGCTTCAGCCTCGGCAGCGGCAGCTGCGAGTTCAGCTTTCTTCTTTGCTACTTCTTCGGCTTTAGCCTTGTTCTTAGCTACTTCAGCCTCCATGCGGGCCTTAGCGTCGAGCTCGCTCTTGGTTGCCATCGAGGCACGGAGCTTGTCAACTGCCTGTTGCTTGCCGGCTTTCCAAGCGTCGAAACGGCGCTGGGCCTCGGCTTCGTCAAATGCGCCTTTCTTCACACCACCCTGAAGGTGCTTCATCAGAAGTACACCCTCGTTGGAGAGGATTGTGCGCACGGTGTCAGTGGGCTGAGCACCTACATTTACCCAATACAAAGCACGCTCGAAGTTGAGTGTTACTGTAGCAGGATTAGTGTTCGGATTATAAGAACCTATCCTTTCAATAAATCTACCATCTCGTGGTGCCCTGCTATCGGCGATAACAATAGGATAGAACGCATAGTTCTTGCGACCATGGCGTTGCAGTCTAATTTTAGTTGCCATTAAAAATTAAAGTTTGTTTTGTATTGTGGTTGTTGAATAACGGACGCAAAGTTACCAATTTTATTTAACACCGCCAAGCCTGCCACCCTTTTATCCTGCCAATTAACACTTGTTAACCTCGGTTCAGTCGAGAAGGTAGGCAAAATGCTTGTAGGCGAGGTCTTGCAGCGTGATTTCTCCGTCATCGAGACGCTTGGCATCGGTCATGCTCATGCGGTCGCGCAACGGCGTGGCATCTTTATACTCGGCAGTGATAAACCTGTCGGAACCGTGTGTCTCGATTTGGATGTTGCTGAACGGCGACTCATCGACGGCATGGGCGGTGTAATTGATTGAGTAAGGGATGTCGCGCACCCTCCCGGGAGTTGGAATCAGGATCCCCTGTCTGACAAGGGCCTCAATGTCACGCAGCGCAGTGTCCCGTGACACTCCGGCTATTTTTTCCCAGTTTTTTGCAGTCAGTTTCGCATCGTAACCGTCGAGATACCGGTTGAGAACAATGCGCTGACGCTCGGTAATTGTCGCCTGAGAATGAGCGTTCCAGAAAGCGGCTTTTCGCAGAACGAGCAACAGCATGGCATCCGAATCATCGACGGCGGCTATTATTGCGTTGAAATACCATTCAAGCCACTCGGTAATGTCGCCGTTGCCTCGCTGGGTGCGTTCCAGAACCTTGTAATAATGGTTCTTGTCTTTGAGAATCTGTCGGCTAAGGCTGTAAAAGTGCATCCCGTCACCGTCAAGCGCGGCCATCACCATGTCGGATATAGCGCGGCCTATGCGCCCGTTGCCGTCATCAAAGGGGTGTATGCTGACAAACCAAAGATGGGCAATCGCCGATTTCAGAACTCCCGCCTTGTTCCCGGGATTGTTCATCCACTCTATAAACCGGCTCATTTCAACGGGAACACGGTCAGGCGACGGGGCGCGGTAATGAATCCTCTCGCGGCCAAACATTCCGGACACCACCGACATTTCAGCAGTTCGATAGGCTCCGATTGTCATATCGGTCTTATTGGGAAACAGCGCGTGATGCCAACCGAAAAGCCGCTCCTCGTCAAGCGGTTTTCTGTGATTGTGGGTCGCGTCGAGCATCATTTCGACAATGCCGTCAACATAATGCGTCGGTTCCTTGCTCTTAGGCAACGTCACGCCAAACTTGCGGGCCACGGAACTGCGCACCTCGTCGGTATCGAGACGCACACCCTCGATTTCCGACGATGCCACCACATCGTTGGTAACAGCCTCGACAGTGGCTGCCAACTGACTGTCAAAACCTATCGCGGCCATTCGCCCGGCAAGATAACCGAGCCGGTGAATGGCCTGAAGTTGGAGCGCGTTGATGGTCTCGTTGTCCCATCGGAACTCCGTCCAGTGGTCGGATTCGTGTATAAACATTGTCGCTGACTTGATTCAATTAGACTGCAAATATACAAAAGCGGCGAATAACACGCAAATTTTGCGTGTTATTCGCCGCAGATTTCTTAACGGCGCAGCACCCGCGGGTGCCGACTACACCGAAAGGGATTGAAGGATTGAAGGGTCTATATCGCCGACGACGGCACCGGGGCCACTGGAAAAGGCGCGTGAGTTTGACCCCTTCGGGCACGCGGGATTTGACCCCACGGGCATAATAAGATTGACCCCTTAAAAGTCCTGGCGGCGGGGGTCAATTTTATTTTACCTCAGTTGCTGTTTC
>Ga0209694_1001959_pt1 | contig 19171 bp, 15 predicted proteins | sample GluameincwithD2O_FD_187499 | JGI IMG/M metagenome (GOLD analysis project Ga0209694, IMG submission 187499) | Mouse cecum microbial communities from Vienna, Austria - Glucosamine amended microcosms incubated with D2O (SPAdes) (version 2) | ecosystem: Host-associated > Mammals > Digestive system >... | reverse complement strand
CCCCAGCGGCGGGGGCGGCCTAAACCGCCCCCAAGAGCGGACGGAGGCATGACTATTCTCAAATAATCTAAGGTGGATGTAATTTTTGCCTCATTTTATTTGGATTTTAATATAGTTCGTACTTAATGCTGTCCGATAAAACTTTTTGAGGCAAAACAAAATTAGGACTGGCACCTATTGCAGGAGTCAGTCCTTGAATGCTAAAGAGGAGGCTTGTAAAACACAAAAGAATAAGCAAAACTTCTGACTTTCATAAGGTTAGAATCAGATCTTTATGGTTTAGCGGGCAGTAACAATAAAATAAAAGCACTGCGGGGACTATTCTTATCAGAATGCCCCCGCAGTGCTTTTTTTGATGATTCTATTATTCTCGCAGTCCTTATTTCGCAACCTTCTCAGTCTGTAATTTGCGAAGTTGAAAACCAAGTGTCTGGCACATGGCTCCGTTTCCCATAGCCTGATAGCGTTTAATGCGATACTGCAACATCATAATCTTGTTTGCGTCTTGTTGTCTCATAAGCGTCATTGTTTCGTCCCGCGTTTCGGGAACATGTTAAACTTACTTTTCCTTAATCGTTGCAAAGGTAGCAAGTTTACGGCTCATACTGAAACCCTATGCTCAGAAAACGACCGAATGAGATGTTTTTTTCACAACAAGACATGATTTTGCTACATCGTCTTTACTTTTTTCAGCCCTTCATCAGCGGAGAACATGCGAAAGACTGTCCTGCACAGCAGTAAAAGGGACAGCCTCATAATTGAATTTCCGGAATCCTTCCTGTAGCCGTTTCACGGTTGTCTTCTCCGCGTCATAACTGATGGTCACGGTACGTTCCTTCAGGTCTGTAGTCAGAGACTTCACTCCCCGTTCGAAACGCATATTCTTTCTTACTTTGGTCTCGCAATTGGCACAGTGAAGCTGTTCCACCTTGAACACCACCGTGCGGATATCCTTTGCCACGGCCGACACACCGACTGTGATAAGGAGAACCAGCATCAACGTTAATTTCTTCATAGTTCGTATTGTTTATTTATTGTTATAGATTTTGGATTTTATTTTCTCTCCAGATTGAACCGCACTCCTACGTATGCCTTAATACCATGGACGGGACCGTAGAGCATTGTCGGATCGAAACGGTCCCCCCAAGGATCAGCGGCTGCGATAATAGGATTTTTCTGTTTGAAATTGGTCAGATTCTCACCTCCTATATAAATCGATCCTCTGCGAAAATAACGGGTGATCTGTGCCGAGAGCTGCGGAAAAGCCGGATAACGGTGCGACCACGAAAAAGAACCGTCCGTCAACCGGTACGGCTCGGGCATCCGACCGCCTCCATTGAGTTGCAATGTGGCATCAAACTGCCAGATTTCAAGCGGGGTCTTATAAGAAGCCGTAAGCAAAGCCTTATACCGACTTGTCAGAGGTTTCTCCAGCAAACGACCGCCATACGTGGTCCGCGCATCGGTAAAACGATACGCAACCGTTGCGGTGAATCCGGAGAAAACCGGATAGCTTGCTTCCGCCTGAACAACAGAAGAATAGCTGCGGCCAGACAAAGGAGCAAAAATAACGGCATGGGGATCAGAATCCATATCGGCTACGGCCTGTTTGAGAAAATCGGTATAATAGTATTCCAAATTCAAATTCAGCATTTTTCCAGCCAAAGGAATCTTAAATGCCGCACTGACTCCGTAATTCCATGCCTCCTCACGCATCACATCCACTTCGGCCACTATTTTCCGGCTGCCGGAAAGCAAGTAGTTGTTTTCATCCAGAACATGGGATGCGCGATAACCCTTTCCGGCCGAAAGACGGAAATTCATATAGACACTGGGAGTAAATTTTATGTGGGCACGAGGGGTGACAAACAGACCGAACAGATTACTGTGATCAGCACGCACACCTCCCATAAACAGAAGTTTGTCATTCAAATTATACGTATATTGGGCATAAGCTCCGGGCACCGTCTCGTGACTGTCCGTATGCCGCAACGGAAGAGACTTGTCATGTTCCAATCGGAAACGTCGCGAGAAACCGTCATAATTAAAACTAAGACCCGTTGACAGACTGTGCATCTTCGTCAACTCCGTCTCGAAAAGCAACGAGGCATAGGCATTGGACTGTTTCACGTCATAAAGGCGGAGACCGTATTCGGCATCCTGCCGATGCCACGATCCGCTCAGGATAAGCGCCACATTGGAATTGTGCTCATGATTGAAAATATAGGCATTCTTGGCAAAAGCCTCATAACGATCTGTCCCGATACTTATCTTATACGGATTTCCCTGAGCAGCATGGTTCCCGTGGTCGGTCTGTCCGCTGTTCCGTTGCTCACGTAAAGCCTTTACGCCGGCCTGAAAGACATAATGTTCTCCGATATAGGCCCACCGGTTCATGGCATTAAACTGTTCCACCTGAGGGACATCGGCAAAGCCGTCTCCGTTGCCGTCATGCATACGAGTCTCTTTCTCGTAATGGGCCAGCAATGTGGAACTCCACTGGTGCGGCATTTTGAACGTGGCATCGGCATTTGCCTCAATCTTTCCTCCACTGTCTCCGAAAAGATTCACCGCCAACAGGTCCGCATCACTCTGCTGCGGTTTCTTGTATTCCACATTGATCTGTCCGGTAAGGGCCTCATAACCGTTTTTGACAGAAGAGATGCCCTTGCTCACCTGTATGCTCTGCATCCAGGGACCGGGAACATATCCCAGTCCGTAAGGTGATGCCGCCACGCGAAAATTCGGAATATTCTCGGTAAGCATCTGCACGTATGTTCCCGAAAGCCCGAGCAAACGTATCTGACGGGCTCCGGTTGCGGCATCCGAGTAGCTGACATCCACTGAGGGATTGGCCACAAAAGCCTCTCCCAGATTACAACAAGCGGCACGGCACAACTCGGCCGACGTCACCATATCTACATTTTCTATACTGGAGAAACTTTTATAGGTTCCAGTGCGTTTGGCAACAACTGTCGCTTCGGACAACTCCTTCATATCCCGCAAAATTATCACGAGGGAATCGGTGGGAGCAGAAACTGCGATCGTATCCTTTCCGAAGCCGATACAACTGGCTATTATATATTTGTTATTTCCGCGAGAGTCTAAATGGAAACGGCCTGTGCCATCCGTCACGACTCCAACCTTATCTTCCTGCCAGCGGACATACGCACCTGGCAATGGTTCCCCCTGAACATTACGTACTGTGCCCTGTACCTGGGCATAAAGATATCCAGAAAAAACAGAAAGCAGCAATGTGCTCAACAATTCTTTTCTCATAAATTCGTCTTCTTAGTTTTTATCCTGTTATGATTCTAATGACTTATGTTTGCCCTTGCCTATGCAAAGATAAATATAGCCCGATACAACCGAGTTGCAAATTGCACCAACAACAAGCATTAACTCCGGACAAATGGCTCACCATCTATCACGGGAGAACAGAAAAAAGCCAGAAGACTATCAAAGAATCAATACAGAAAATAAATTCCAAAGTCTTCGTTCCCAGAAAACACCTATCCTCTCGCTGACATACTTATATCGGAACTCGGGATGAAAGAAGAAGAATGTCGGAAATATATAAAACAAGAATGGACACGACGGAAGCGGCAAAACATCCTCGGGAGAATGCTGCACCAGTATTTCCCGATAAACGAAAGAATGACAGCCTCCTCTATCTCCGCAATGGACATTATGGTGTTTGTGAAGATGGACCGTCTTCACACATTGCCCGCATTCATTATTACAAGCAACAGACCTCTGCACTTTCGCACCGGAACAGCAATGATGATACACAGCTACTCCCGCTCCGGCTTGAATGACCAAAACAGATAGCAGAACAACTATTATATGGGTAATCTTTTTACTCATACGAGGCAAAATTACAAAAAAATAAGCATACGCCTCATATTACGGCAAAAAAAGACGTGACACTTGTATAGTAATTCCAAGTGTCACGTCCAAATTAGTCTAAACGATTCTCTGCCAAACTTTAGTTAGGAATATTGGGAGGAGTCGTAGCACTACCTGCCGCATGTCCCCAAAGTTCGAACAAATCTTTCGTGTTGGAGATTTCCTCAACCATACCTTCAGGCATAGCCTTCAGTTCTCCGCTTTCAACGAGAGCATCCATATCGGCCTTGAACTCGTCATACATCTTCTTGGTGATAATAATGTTCTTATCGCCATAATCTCCTACACGAAGCGCAATCTGACGCATGAAGCCCCATCTGTCAAAATACGGGAAAAGATTGTATCCCAACAAACGCGATGTCTTACGCACAAAGTTGAAAATATACGGTGCGCTGTTTTCAAACCTTCCGCAATGCTGCGTTGTGATGTAATTATTACCAGACTGGGGAGCCCAGCAAGATTCAGGGAACATCTGACCGAGAACTACAAGTTTATTGTTCTTGTTTTCGTTCTGAGAGCTGGCTATAAGTTCGTACTTATCCACTGCTCCCTTCTTCTCAATCTGCGAACCGTTTTCATTGTCCGTCTGACGCAATGCTTCGTAAAGGTCAGGACCGAAATCCTTCAGGCCCTTGATTTCAGTTGCATAGTTGTACAGCATGATGAAAGGACAGAGAACCTCGCCTACCGAGACTTCAGTGATACCGACGGCACGCGTAGGATCTTCACCGGCAGTGGGAACCTGCGATTCCTTCATCGTCTCGCACAAATCATACATCTCTTTCGAATAAGAATAGAGACCTTTATTTTCATAAGCCTTACTACGCTGTTCTCCTGCATTTCCCGGGGTATACGATGCAGCACTCTCATTAATGAAATGGTTTCTTGCCGATGGCCATGAGCGGATTTTGTCAGAACGGGTATATCCCATATGCATGATATTGTAATAGGAGTTCATATTATTCGTCACTTCCGACATACCGGCCCAGCAGAAATAAGGATGCATCTGGTGCTGATGACCCCATTCGTGACTAAGTCCCCAGATGGCATCGTCATCGTTATACATCAATTGACGACAATTCAATACACGTGACTGCGTATTATACATGAACGAAACACCAAAACCACCCTGGAACATGTAATATGTATAGTTCACATATGCCATTGTGCGGTTTTTGGGGACACGGTCGTATTTTTCAAAGCCAAGCAAACGATGCTCCCACTGGATGAGAGAGTCGAGCACGTTCATGTACTGACGATAACCGAGACTACGTCCATCGGAAGCCTTGCAATAATCGCGCAAACCGGCAGAAGTCCACACCGAATGGACTTTCTTTCCGTAGACATCCATACATACGTTTTTGGCATTCTTGCAGATTTCATACATCTCCTCGTTTGTTTTTTCGGGAGACAGGTAACCGTTCACCTGACCATTAATAAAGTGAACCTTGATGTCCGGATATTTCTCAGGATCATTGTCTGCATAATAGCAAATATAGGCAAGTCCATCAAAATCGCTATTATAGTTAATCACATTCAAACCGTTTCTCAGGCCATAGGTATAAGTAGCCGGGCCTGCACCTACACCTTCATCGTTAAGCTCTTTGCTGAACCATGCTACCACCTTCAGATTTACGCTGATATCTTCAGGTATTCCGCTAACAACAATGGCGTGCTTGCCTTTTGAAATATTAATACCTGTCACACCTTGGAGCTGATCATAATATTTTCCAGGAGCATTCCATTGTTCCGACAAGGTAACGTATGAAATAAAACAAGGATACGAAGCCACACGGTAATTCGTATCGTAGGTTTTATTAAACATCTGAGTGGCAAGAGCCTTTACGAACGGATTTGTGAGTTTGTCTATATCTTCCTCTGTCACATCCGGACGCAACTGAGAATAGACATCATCTGCAAAGATTGCATAGTCATCCGTTGCACCAGTCTTCACACAGAACTGCATCTCGGCACAAGAGGCATAGTCGCCCCCTCCCGAGAGGACCTCAAACTTAACGGCTGTAGGATTCATCAGGCCGCCCTCGAACTCTATCGTACGGGGAGACGAACCTTTTTTCCAGTCATACTCTCCATAGAGGCTATAGTTGGTCTCACCAGCTTTTTTGATATACAATTTTACCTTGCCGAAATTTCCGTTGCTGTTACCATCCTGACGGGGAACGTACGTGATGTAATCAATCTTCTCAACATCGGTAAAGTTATACTCCAGCACAGCAGGATTACTTTCCGACACGACAAACGGATTATTTCCCCAATTTGTATGATAGAAAGTGGACGTATTCTTATCATAAGTCAAACTAATATCCATTCCGGACTGGTGGTTGTTGTCTTTTGCCGAAGATGGCTTGATCTGCAAATCCTCAGGAACTTCGCTGATCGTTTCATCCGGTCCCTGCGTAAGAGTAAGCACCTCGGTAATGTTACTTTCTGTGTTGGAAAAAGTAATGCGGGCCGTGCGGGATTCACCTATAAGATTTTGAGCAAGATGTACATACACCGTTCCATCTGCACCTTTACGCACAGTGACCCAATCTTGATCCGCACTTACTTCAAAGTCAACGTTTGCCATGATGTCATAGCACAGAGTCCTTTCGCGATAGCTCACCGTCTGCTCATGAGGGGTCACAATCATCGGCGAAGTTCCTGCCGGCAAAACAGACTGCGCTCCTACAGGCACTACGCATGTTGCAAGCAAAACTGCAAAACCGGTTTTCCATAAAAGAGAATATATCTTCTTCATGTTTATTCCTTATTAATATAATATATGTTTCTATTTTGTTTCAGACGTTGCTCAAAGAACCACCTTCTTTCCATTCACTACGTAAACTCCCTTCGGCAAGCTGACGGTAACATCAGTACTTCCCACTGTCCCGTTCCAAACAGTTTTACCATCCACTGTATAAATCCGCACAGCTTTCTCTACGGAACTGCTCATTGTAATGGATCCGGACAAAACGGAGATGACAAAATCCTTATCGGTTATCACGTTATTCACTCCCGTAATATCAGTACCTATAACAATAGGATTGGTTACGATGAATGCATCATAATCCTTACAATCCATCCGCAAATAAGCCTTACGCTGTGGTTTATAGAACGCAAATTTTCCCGAAGTATTGGAGTAGTCCCCATCCGTTCCGTTCTTTGTCAGCGTCATCGGAGTCTGAACATCTCCATCCATACTATACCATTGGAAAGTTACCTTTCCAATCTGTCCGGTAGAGGAAGAGGTCACACCAATATAACGGTATTGGCTCATATCAAGAGCATACTCTTCCTTGTTACGGTCAGCATAAGATTCACAGACATTCATACAAGGTACTCCGTCACGCAAGACAATTCCAGGCATGTTCTGCATCTCAAGAGCAGACTGGGGAGAGAACTGTACATAAGTAGGTTTTTTTGTTGTACGCGGAAGATCTTTCAAAGTCAATCTGTTGAAACTAATGTCCATTACATCCAACACATTGTCGGGACGAACCAACTGCTCGATCTGATTGTCCTTACAAGAAAGGTCGCTAAGATTCTCACTTGCAGAAAGGTTCAGCCTGGTTAATTTATTCCCATCACATACTATCTGCTGCAATTCAGGGACTCCAGTGCTCGGGAAAGTGAGTGCAGTCAAACGATTGTTATCGCAAACCAATGTAGACAATTTCCGATTGGAAGTCAATCCTAAAGTCGAGATCTGATTTCCTCCACATTTCAGGGTTGTCAATTCCGGATTGCTGCTGACATAGAATTTATCAAAACTGTTATTTCCGGCATCTATCAATCTCACCGAAGCGGAACGGACGGCAAATGTTCCTTTCAACTGATTGTTCGACACATTGATATTTTCTATCTTCTTAAGATCATATTCGATATAGCCTTCTGTGGTAAGACCGAAAGAAGTGATCTTGTTATCAGAACAATCCAAATCCGTCAGTTCCGAAAGACCTCTCAGGTCAATTGTGCTAAGTTGGTTATTCTGGCAATAGAGCGAATGAAGATCTGTTGCCTTTGTAAGGTCGATTTCTGTCAGTTCGCAATTCGCGCAACTCAGCATGTCCCATGCTCTATCGCCGGTCACGGTGATCACAGCCCCTTTTACAGTTCCTTCTACCACCCGCAACACATCCTTTTTGGTATTATACACCACCGGATTTCCATCTCCCCAATCAACGGTGACCCCATTATAAGTATGGTTCACCATCAGTGTGATAGGTGACCCCACAGCCTTGGCCGTGGTCATCTTGACCATCTTGCTCTGAGCCATTGCAGGCGAAAAGCCCACCAGACTCCCAAGCAACAAGGCTGAAACAATCATTTTGTTTTTTTTCATACTGTGTAAATTAACTTGATATATAGCTCGTTTTTTAAGAATCTACAGACGTTGATACACATCGACTTTACTTTCCACTTGTTTTTCACAGCCCTTCATTTATCATTCATGGGCTATAGCCGTATTTTCAACCAGTCCTCCCATATTTAGCCCTACAAAGGTGAGCAAAAAAACTTATAAACGCAAATATTTTAACCTTTTTTCTTTCTTGTAATAGTATCCTCAAAATGTCCGGAAACCCCATGCCACGGGATCGCGATAAAAATGCGGGGCCGAACGATGTTTTGCTACAATAATTCAAAAATTCCGGTTTTATACTTATACGAGATGTCATTTTGCAATCATCAGCATACAAATCCCTAATTTTAAATTCCTTACACAATCAGAATAAAAAAAAGGATTTGCCCAAAAGCAAAAATGAAAATACCACTTCCCTTATTATAAAAATGTGAAAGAAAAAATTTGTTATCTGCCAAAGTTTGCCTAACTTTGCGAGAAAGTTATAAATATTCCAACCTTTTAAGTTCAAAATCATGAGAGTTATTATCGAACCGGATTATGAAAAACTGTCACAATGGGCAGCAGACTATGTCGTAAACAAGATTAATGCAGCTCAGCCTACTGCGGAAAAACCATTTGTATTGGGATTGCCCACAGGCTCCTCTCCTATCGGAATGTACAAGGCCCTGATCAAAGCCAATAAAGAAGGCCGCGTAAGTTTCAAGCACGTACTTACGTTTAACATGGACGAATACGTTGGCCTGCCCGAATCCCATCCTGAAAGCTATCATTCATTCATGGCCACAAACCTGTTCGATCACATTGATTGCCCGAAAGAAAACATTCATATCCTTAACGGAAACGCTGAAGACCTTGAAGCTGAATGCGCTCACTATGAACAGATGATTCTGGATGCAGGTGGCATTGATCTCTTCATCGGAGGCATCGGACCTGACGGCCACATCGCATTCAACGAACCGGGAAGTTCACTGACCAGCCGCACACGCCGCAAAACCCTGACAACCGACACCCGTGTAGCCAACAGCCGTTTCTTCGGTGGTGACCCCGAGAATGTTCCTTCTACCGCCCTCACCGTTGGAGTAGGTACCGTCATGTCGGCCCGCGAAGTCCTGATTCTTTGCAACGGGCACAACAAATCACGTGCTTTGCAGGCTGCAGTCGAAGGTCCCGTAACGCAACAATGGACCATCTCCGTCCTCCAAATGCACCAGCACGGTATCATCGTATGCGATGAAGCCGCTTGCGAAGAGCTCCGTCATGGAACATACAAATATTTTAAGGACATAGAAAAGAATCAATGCTGATTCTTCACGACCATTCCCGTCATTGACATAAATGGTTTTACCAGACAAGACCAAAATGTCAGGAGAACAGAAACAACCCCTCCCCCGAATCATTTCTCTTCGGGGAAGGGCTTATTTTTTCTTATCACCATCCACGTATGCCACAGCCCGACCACTCCCCTAACGATTACACTCCTTTCTGCGGACCACTCTACATCATGACAAAACCAGCCGGATCGCTTTGCAATCTCGCATGTAAATATTGCTACTACACAGAGAAAGCAAAACTCTACCCCGACCAGCCGCGAGCCGTCATGTCTGACGCTTTATTAGAAAAATTTGTCAAAGAATATATAGAGATGCAGACTTCCCCCCATGTATTGTTTACATGGCATGGCGGAGAACCTCTCATGAGGCCATTGGCCTTTTATCGGAAAGCCCTCGCTCTACAAAAAAAATATGCCGGCGGGCGCATCATCGACAATGCCATCCAGACCAACGGAACACTCATCACCGAAGAATGGGCAATTTTTCTCAAAGAAAACAATTTTCTAGTAGGTATATCCATTGACGGACCGCAAGAATTCCATGATGCCTACCGACGTAGCAGGACCGGCAGACCCTCATGGCTTCAGGTCATGCAAGGCATCCGCTTACTGAACCGCCATGGGGTTGAATGGAATGCCATGGCCGTTGTCAACCGGATGATTGGAGATCACCCTCTGAGATTTTACCATTTCTTCAAAGAAATTGGTTGCCGATACATACAATTCACCCCTGTGGTGGAACGGCTATACCGTCATCCGGACGGCAGACTGTTGGCCTCCCCCATCGAAGGCAGCGTCATCGAACCTACCGACTTCTCCGTCACCCCGGAGCAATGGGGCGAATTTCTCTGCACGTTATTTGACGAGTGGGTCCGTAAAGACGTTGGAGAATATTTCATTCAGATTTTCGATTCCACCCTTGCCGGTTGGATGGGAGTACCACCATCCGTATGCTCTCTGGCCGAGACCTGCGGACATGCGGCCGCCATGGAATTCAACGGAGACCTTTATTCCTGTGATCATTATGTCTTTCCCGAATTTAAACTGGGAAACATCCGGAACAAAAGTCTGGTCTCAATGATGTATAGTCCTGAGCAACTCCGTTTCGGGACCGCCAAACGAGACCTGCTGACCCGGCAATGCAAAGAATGCAAATTCCTTTTTGTCTGCCACGGCGAATGCCCCCGCAACCGCTTCGTAAATTCCGAGGATGGAGAAGCCGGACACAACTATCTATGTCAAGGTTACTACCGTTTTTTCAACTATGCAGTCCCCTATATGGACTTCATGAAAAAATGTCTGCTTGAAAACCGTCCCGCATCCGAAGTGATGAACTGGATCACCAATGGAATGCCGGAATATCAGGCGAATAAAAAGACAAAATTATAAGATTAAATAAATAAAACCTTAAAAATAGGTTGGCCAAGTCAAAGAGTATTTGTACTTTTGCATGCCGATTATTATCAGGCAGGCTAAAATCTGCCAAACCGTATGTCAATTGCTCCGGCCATTGGCCGGCCGGACAATACAAATGACACACGGAAGATAAATATTAGTAGTTACAATTTTATTAAAAACAAAAAGAGTGGACACTTTAAGTTACAAGACCATTTCTGCAAACAAAGAGACCGCTAACAAAGAATGGGTCGTAGTTGATGCTACCGATCAGATTTTGGGTCGTCTTTGCACGAAAGTTGCCAAGTTGCTCCGCGGTAAGTACAAACCCAACTTTACCCCGCACGTAGATTGTGGCGACAATGTTATCATTATCAATGCCGACAAAGTGAAACTGACAGGCAAAAAGTGGACTGACCGCATCTACTACACCTATACAGGTTACCCCGGCGGCCAGCGCGAGCACACGCCCGCCAGCATCATGGCAAAAAAAGACGGTGCCGAGAAACTTCTGCGTCGTGTGGTAAAAGGTATGCTTCCCAAAAATCGTCTGGGCGCAAGACTTCTGGACAACATGTATGTTTATGAAGGCAGCGAGCACAAACACGAAGCCCAGAGCCCGAAGGCAATTGATATTAACTTGTACAAATAATCTCAGCAGCAATGGAAATGATAAATGCATTAGGTCGTCGTAAAAGCGCTGTAGCCCGTATTTACGTGACCGAAGGTAATGGCAAAATTACCATCAACAAGCGGGACCTTACGGAATATTTCCCCTCTTCTATCCTGCAATTCGTCGTTAAGCAGCCTCTGAATCTGCTTGGAGTTGCTGAGAAATATGATATCAAGGTCAACCTGAACGGCGGCGGATTCACCGGCCAGAGCCAGGCTCTCCGTCTGGCCATCGCACGTGCTTTGGTGAAGATCAATGCTGAGGACAAAAAAGCCCTTCGTGCAGAAGGCTTCATGACCCGCGACCCGCGTGCCGTAGAACGTAAAAAACCGGGACGTCCCAAAGCACGTCGCCGCTTCCAGTTCAGCAAACGTTAATATTCGGCCGTTATTGCTGAATGAGCGTTTAGTATCTAAACCGTCAGGACTCTTCAAAGACTACCCGATGGCTGGTTGAACTACACAACTCAAAAGAAAGTAAACGAAAAAAACAAAACAACAATGTCAAGAACAAGTTTTGAAACATTATTGGAGGCTGGTTGCCATTTCGGCCACCTCAAACGTAAGTGGAACCCCGCCATGGCTCCCTATATTTTTATGGAGCGCAACGGCATCCACATCATCGACCTTCACAAAACCGTTGCAAAGATTGATGAAGCTGCTGAGGCTTTGAAACAAATTGCAAAATCAGGTCGTCGTATCCTTTTTGTAGCTACTAAAAAACAGGCAAAGCAAGTCGTTGCAGAGAAAGCGACTTCTATCAATATGCCTTACGTGACGGAACGTTGGCCGGGCGGTATGCTCACCAACTTCCCGACCATCCGCAAAGCTGTCAAGAAAATGGCCAATATTGACAAGCTTACCAGTGACGGTACATTCTCCAATCTTTCTAAACGGGAAATTCTCCAGATATCCCGTCAGCGTGCAAAACTGGAAAAGAACTTAGGTTCCATTGCAGATCTGACACGCTTGCCGGCAGCACTCTTCGTAGTAGATGTCTATAAAGAGCATATTGCTGTGAAGGAAGCCCAGCGCCTCGGCATTCCCGTATTCGGAATCGTAGACACCAATTCTGATCCCAATCAGATAGACTTCGTAATTCCGGCTAACGATGATGCCAACAAGAGCATCGAAGTAATTCTTGATGCCTGCTGTGCCGCCATTGCCGAAGGTATTGAAGAAAGAAAAGTAGAGAAAGTAGATACCGAAGCCGCCGGCGAAGGTGATTCTGAAAAAGCTCCCCGCAAACGCACTGCGAAGGCTCGCGTTGAAAAGAAAGAGGAAGCTGCCGCAGAAGAAGCCGTAACCGAATAATAACAAGTCAAAGCATGAAGGTTATGAGGTCTAAATTACTTCAAGCCTCATAACCTTCTTCAGTTTTTTCATTAACCTCATAAAACAAAACAACTATGGCAGTTGGATTAGAAGATATAAAAAAATTGCGCACCATGACCGGTGCCGGTTTGGGCGACTGCAAAAAAGCCCTTGCCGAAGCTGAAGGCAACCTCGAGGCCGCCATCGAAATTATCCGCAAAAAAGGACAGGCCGTTGCTGCCAAACGTTCTGACCGCGAAGCATCGGAAGGTTGCGTACTCTGCAAAGCTGAAAACGGAATCGGTGCGATCATCGCTCTGAAGTGCGAAACCGACTTCGTTGCCAAAAATGCAGATTTCGTGAAACTCGCACAAGACATCCTTGATGCAGCTGTAGCGGCAAAATGCAAGACTTTGGACGATGTTAAGGCTCTGCCCATGGGCAACGGCACAATCGCGGAAGCCATTGTTGACCGCAGCGGTATCACTGGCGAAAAAATGGAATTGGACGGTTACTCCATAATTGAAAGCGATAATATCTCCTGCTACGACCATCAGGGCAAACACATGCTCTGCACAATGGTTGCTCTCAACAAAGACGTTGATCCTGTCTACGGACATGCTATCGCCATGCAGGTTGCAGCAATGAATCCTGTTTCTCTCAGTGAGAATGATGTTCCCGAGAACATTAAAACTCAGGAATTTGAAATTGCGGCAGACAAGGCACGTCAGGAAGGAAAACCCGAGAATATGATCGAACGTATTGCTCAGGGACGCATGCAGAAGTTCTACAAAGAAGCCTGCCTGCTCAATCAGGAGTTCATTCAGGACAGCAAAATTTCCGTTTCCGACTATCTGAAACAAGCTGATAAAGAATGCACCGTTACAGCATTCAAACGTTTCACACTTCGTGCTGAATAAACAATCACCACTTTATAATTAATTGCGGACCGACTAAAAATTCTGTCGGTCCGCAATTTTTTGTAGATAAAAAGAAAACTTCCATCACAAAATTATCCCAGCCATGTAAAAATATGGTTTCTATTAACGCCTTTCTCCACAGGATTCCGTATTTTTGCTACATATCCATTACTATGAATCTCACTACGACAACGATGAAACGTATATTCTCATTATTCCTGTTACCAATACTCACAGTTAATTGTGTGCCGGCACAAACCGATGAAGCCCGTCTTTACGTAAAACTACGCACGGGAGCAATCGATGCTTTCGCGCGCGAACTCGTGGCCGGACATGAGATGGTGGATGACAGGCTTGACATAAGGTTGACCACGGACACCACCTTTTCTTACAAACTTTCAGAAGTGGAGACTCTGACCGAAGAAATGCCAGGTGAACTTCCGGTATTCACTTCCTTCAAGTTCAACAACAAACACAACTACAATCTTTTCAGCGATGTAGTGGCCACCGTCACCGATTCGCATATAGACGCTACGGTAGGTGCCATCGGCAAGAGGTTGACTCCTTCGTTCACTCTTTCCTCAGACGATGCCCGAGCCTACATAAACGGTGAACGGCAACGCAGCCGTCAGTCGAGACTGCGCTTTGACAAGCCCATAACCTATACCCTAACGCGGGCCGGTTACGGCGAATGGCAGTACCGGAAAGTGCAAGACGAAGTATGGAGCACACCTTCTGATGCCGACTTCGAACTAACCCCCATAGACTTACGCGAGAATATGCTGTCGACCAATGCGCCGTCCAACTATGATGAGGGGCTCGACAAACTCATTGACGGGAACACCCAAACCTTCTTTCACTCTACATGGGGATCCGGACAATACACCAAACTCGATGAAAGCGATCACCCCTTCATTGACATTTCGCTTGACGAAGCCTTGGAATACCTCAGTTTCCACTATTTTACACGCTTCGACACCGACCTGCGCTGCCCCACAAGTTTTCAGATATCCGTATCGGCTGACGGCACTGAATGGACTGATGTACGCACACTTACTGCCGATGACGGCATTCCCGCAAACGGCCGGGGCCTGGAATACACTTCACCGGTGATAGACCTCGGTGGCTGTTATACACACGTGCGCCTGACAATGCTGTCTGCCACTTACAAGAACTACCTCTGCCTCTCCGAACTGTCACTGAGCAGTGCCCGGCCAATGGGCAGCAACGAGCCGGAACTCATTTCTCCGGCACGCTGGGAATATGTCAAAGTTCCCTTCGGACGCAATGTAACCGTTAACGTATCCTGGCTGACAGATGAGGCTGAGAACGTGCCGCGCATTGACATCGTAACAGAAACGGGCCAACTCCCACCCGACAAAGTCAACTACATCGGAGCCACCATTACTATCAATGGTCGGGGAGTATTCCCTTCCATGTCTGATACGGAGGTCCGGATACGCGGCCGCGGCAACTCCAGTTGGGCAGGGCAGAACGGCAAAAGTCCTTACCGACTCAAATTCGCGTCCAAACAAAAGCCTTTTGGTCTGACAGGCGGAAAGAACTGGGTACTGCTGGCCAACCGTCAAGCCAATTCCATGACTACCAATGCCATGGCCATGGCTGTGGCCGGTATGATGGGAACAGCAGCGGCCAATCACATCGTTCCGGTGGAACTATACATCAATGGGAATTACCGAGGCAGCTATAATTTCACAGAACAGGTAGGTGCGGGCAACAATAGTCTCGACCTCGATGAGGCTAAGGACGTATTACTTGAACTCGACTCCTATTATGATGAAACCTACAAATTCCGCGATGACAATTTTTATCTGCCTGTCAACATCAAGGACCCCGACTTTGACGAAGCTCTCACATTACTCACTCCTGAGATGGTGCAAAATGACTTCAATGCCTTCACACAGGCCGTAGCCGACGGCACCGACGCATACGCCTCACTCATCGACACCGATTTATCAGCACGTTACCTCATGGTCAATGACATCGTGTACAACCGTGAACTACATCATCCCAAAAGTACCTATCTATACAAAGCATCCTTGGGAACTCCAGATGCCCATTACACCTTCGGTCCTTGCTGGGATTTCGATTGGGCTTTCGGCTACGACGGTACCAGCCGCTACTTCTCCTACGGTGCCGAAAAGGATTATTATCAGGCTCTCTCATCGGACTTCTTCAGTTCACTGCGTTACAACAGCGAGGAAATGCGCCGTACCTGCTACTCCGTGATGGACGAATTCATGCGCAACCATGCTGATGAACTTTTAGAATATGTAGATGACTATTACAACTATGCACATCCGTCGCTGGAACACAACGCCGAGCTTTGGGGCGACGGAAACGGCTATGCCGCTTTGTCTGCACAGTGCAAATCGTGGTTCCGAAAACGCCTCACGTATATATATAATAATATGGAGAAGTTCGACCTGCCTGAGACCGGCACCCTACTCCTTGGTGACGCCAACGGAGACGGTGCGGTGACCATGGCCGATGTAGTCTGCGTGGTCAACCGCATACTGGGACAGCCGAACGAGAACTTCGAGTTCGACCAAGCCGATATGGATGCCTCACAAACCATCACCGTGGCCGATGTGGCCCGCATACTCGATACAGCCCTTTGCGAAACCTCACACACCGCCCGCCATACGCGCCTGCCGCGGGCCCTTGCCCGTCTTACGGCACTGCCCTTCGAACTCCGCACGGGCGAATCTGGTGAAATGCTTCTCAACCTCGATTGCGAAGACGGTCGCACGGCAGCCGCCCAGATGGACATCATCCTGCCCGAAGGAGTGATGCTTGACGAATCCCGTCTGACAAACAGCACCGCCGGCTTCAACATCTTCAGCGAGCGCTTGTCCACAGAAACAGGAAACCGCTACCGCATTGCTTTCTATGCCCCGGGAGGTGGTGCCACACTGGCTGCCGGAACCACAGAACTGGCATTACGCCTGACAGCCGGCAATGCCCTGCCCTCAGAGCAGTGCTTCGTAGCAGTCGAGAACATCACTCTCGCTGCTGCCGATGCCGAGGACTACCGTCTGCCTGCCTTCTGCACCTCCTTTGGCCTCAAAAATACCACGGGACTGGCTACTCCCGAACTCGCCATCACCGTTCGCGGAGGCCGCATGCTGCACATCGAAAGCGCCACAGCCGGACACCTGGCCATCTACGGAGCCAACGGCTGCCTTATGCGTACCCTTGACCTGCGTCCCGGAACATTCGAAGTACCTCTGCCCGCCGGTGTATACATCGTAAACCACCAGAAAGTAATCATCCAATAAATAACTCCCTCTGATCTCCATGAAACAGCTCACAACCTTAGTACTTCTTGTCCTGCTCGCGCCAGCCATTGCCACAGCTCAATTCTCTCTGGCCGTTGCCGGAGAGACCGGACGCGCCTGGAATCTATTGGTACACTACATTCCCGAAGATGGCGGGCAAACCGCTTTGCAATTCGACCTGCTCCTCCCCGACGGTCTCACTGTCGAACCTGTATCGGAGACAACTGTCCCCGACAACTACACTGTACAGTGGGCCAGACAAACCGACGGTAATATACGTGTCGTGATTTACTGTGGCACCGGCACCACTTTCGAAACTGCCAAACACATCGTCTTCAGTTGTCGCTTGACTGCCACCGAAGATTTGCCTGCCGGCAACTATACAGTCCATCTGACTGGCGGACGTGCATCGGCTCCACATGGGGCAGAATACGTGCTCGATAACACCGCCTACACCATAAATGTACCCGAGCCTGTGTCAGCCAGCTATCGTGTCACCTGGCTCATCGACGGACAGTTTTTTTCAGAACAGACCGTAGAGGAGGGAAATGCCCTCGTCCCGCCCGCTGTGCCCGAGCGCGAGGGCTACACTTTTTCGGGCTGGCAGAACCTTCCCGAGGTAATGCCTGCCGAGGATATCATCGTGTCCGGCCAATGGACTGTCAACATTTACCGCCTGCTCTACTATCTTGACGGCGAACTATACGATTCGCAGGAAGTGCCATACGGCACACCTCTTCAACCACTCCCCGCTCCTGTACCCGAAGAACAATTCAGTGGCTGGAGCAAACTGCCCGAAACGATGCCGGCACACGATGTTACCGTAGTCGGGACCACGGTCATTTCTTCCATCAAGACACCCGCACCAAGCCTCAACCACCTACCCGTCTATTTCCTTAACGGGCGTTTTGCAGGCTATTATTCCACAGCCCTGCGGCACTCGCTACCAACAGGAGTCTATGTGGTGGGCGGACGCAAGGTCATAGTGAAGCCACATTGAACCTATCATTTTTTACAAGGCATGTAAAAACTTTTATAAAACAACATACCCAATCAAGCGGGACCCGCCTCAGCAATTAGGGAGTTTAGAATAACGTAATGACGAAGTTTGAAAATGGCCCGTGTCAGTGTGATTGTCTGTAACTACTGACACGGGTATATTTTGTCACCTTGTTGTATTTCACCACGGGATAGCCGAACAATCCACCCGATATGAAAAGCTCCATCGTATCCCCTTTGTGTAGTTTCGCATATTTTGCATGTTCGGTTTCAAAATCCCTGAAACTTCCGTCACCGAATCTCACCTTCAAATAATATACATTGTAGGCTTCACCCTGTGTGTAACGTCCCCGTGACACGCGACGCGTTCTATGCCTCACTTTGTAATATTTATTTTCCACAACAGTTTTCTCAATATGTCCGGCCTCATCATCGGAAAAACAGTAATTACAGACGTAAAACAGTGCGGTGACAAATATTCCTGTGCATACCGAGTGACACAGATAGTTGGGAAGGAATGCCGATGAACCGGTGAGCCATGTCCATAGTCTGCATTTCCACAGCACTCCTCCCGATACCAAAGCCCCTACAGCGAAACATACCGCCGTTGTACTGAAGCTGACAAGTGTAAGCCTTGACAGAGAACAGATACCCGCCCCCAAACAAAAACATAGAATGACTGCAAGTATACGAAAAAAATCACGTCTGCTATTTTTTATTTTCATGGTTGTTTGTTTAGTAGATGACAAAAATGAATTTTGTCGGTTATATTATTGATTTTTAATTAGTTATTTCTTACAAAAGTCCCTGAAAATTAGTAACTTTAAAGAAAAGTTTAGCCGCTTTTTCCATGAAAGTTACGATAACTCCCAGGGACTGCGACAAAGTTAATCAAATTGTCCCGATTATGCAAGCGCATCTTGGCCCGGTAATGAATTTGGCTCGCATAAAATTGCTTGCGTTT
>Ga0209694_1001957_pt1 | contig 19213 bp, 18 predicted proteins | sample GluameincwithD2O_FD_187499 | JGI IMG/M metagenome (GOLD analysis project Ga0209694, IMG submission 187499) | Mouse cecum microbial communities from Vienna, Austria - Glucosamine amended microcosms incubated with D2O (SPAdes) (version 2) | ecosystem: Host-associated > Mammals > Digestive system >... | reverse complement strand
AATACCGACAACAACGTGTAGCATTTTTGACAGGACTATGCATTTGCAGACAGCACTGCGCAGTCAATAGGATAAATGTCGGAAAAATAATTCGCTGTTTGCGTTTCCATCAATTTGCCGTCCGACATGCTGCAGTCCTCCGCAAAATATTCGCTGATTTTATCCGCTTTCAGTGTCACTTTCCGTTCCTTCGGCTTTTCCTCCGTCAGTATCAGGCGCACCATTGCAAGGGTAAGCTCCCCTGTCTTGCCGTATTCCTTGATTTTTGCCGACTGTACCATGCTGACGTTACAGCCCTTTTCCTCAATAGTACCCTGTACCCACTGCTGTGCTTCCTCCGCCAGAAAGGAAATGTCAACGCCCTGTGAGAAGCCGAGTTTCTTACCGTCCACCATAGCAAGGAGTTCATCAGACAGGCGGGAGAGCCAGATATACCGCTGAACCTTTTTAGCGTTCTCCCCGGCGGCTTCCCCCACTTCATCAAGGGTGTTCTTCCCTGACTTTTTCCCCTGATGCTTCATGGCTTCATACTTCATCTTATAGGCTCTCGCCTTTTCGCTTGGTAAAATGTCCTCCCTTTGGATATTAGAATCCACCATGATAATCGTAGCTTCATCATCGGTATAGTTGCGGACAACCACAGGCATCTCCGTTTTTCCGGCAAGCTCCGAGCCACGTTTGCGGCGGTGTCCGGCTATGATTTCATAGCCGCCGCCCGCCCTCGGTCTTGCAATCCCCGGCACAAGCACCCCGTACTGCCGGATACTCTCGGTTATTTCCTCCATCTTCTCATCGTCCTCCACCCGGAAAGGGTGGTCTTTGAACGTGTAAAGCTCTGCCAGCGGCGCATTGATAATCTGTTCAACGCCTCTTTCCTGTGCGGCACTCCCACCGAACAAATCATCAAAACTTTCCAGAGCAACCTTTGATGCACTTCTTGATTTTGCATTACTGCCCATCTGCGCTCACCTCCTTGCTTTGCGGAGCAAAGTGCGAGTCACCCTGACGAGCAGAGGTGATTACCTCCTTTGTCAGAGAATCATAGGCTGACGCTACTTTCCCCTTTGGATCATGCTTGTAGATGCTGACACCCTCCGCTGAAATCTCCGCCGCCCGGACGGAAATGGGAATGACATTGGCAAATATCCTCACCCGGCTTCCGTATGCCTCCTTCAGCATGGCGCTGATGTCCTTCGCGTAATTCGTCCGGCTGTCTACCATTGTAAGCAGAATCCCCTCAATCTCCAGTTTCGGGTTAATCTGCCGCTTTACCTTGCCGACTGTCTTAATAAGCTGCTGCAAGCCTTTGACGGGCAGATATGCCGCCTGTACGGGTATCAAGATGCTGTCGGCGCTGGCAAAGGCGTTTATGGTAATCATGTCGAGGGAAGGCATACAATCAATTAAAATGTAATCGTAATTCTCCCTGACAATCTCTATGTATGACCTCAACACCGTTTCCCGGCTCATCACATTCACAAGGGAAACCTCCAGACCGGAAAGCTCAATGTTCCCCGGCATTAAGTCTATCCCTTCCTCATGGTGGAGAATGCCTTCTCCCGGCTCTACTTCCCCGTCATTGATTAAGTTCCCCATAATGGTTGCAAGCGTGATTTCCAGACTGTCCGGCTCTGTAAAGCCTAAACTTGCGGTCAGACTGCCCTGTGCGTCCGCATCAATCAAAAGCACTTTCTTTCCCTGTTTTGCCAGCCCGATTCCTAAATTGCTTGTGGTGGTGGTCTTGCCCACACCGCCTTTCTGGTTTGCGATTGCGATTATTTTACACATGATGATTCTCCTTTGCTTCTACTAATTTTCTTTTACGTTGCTTTTCCTGACTTCCACATAAGTCCTGTAATATTTCTTTGTCCCTTTGTTTGGGAACATATCGGAAAACTCCGTCACCTCGATTTTCGGGTTACGCTGTAAAATCTTCCCGAACCACTTAATATCGTTCTTCGTTCCCATAAGCCTGACTTTTAACATCAATCCCGTCCTCCAAGCATGGCGTACAAGTTGTGGTTATATGTTACATATTCCGGATAACGAATCTGTACCGCCTGCCAAAAATAAGGCGCATAGGCACAGCAGAACAGTTCTTCCACTGTGTACCGTCTGCACTCGTCCACCTGTTCCTCCGCATCATCATAGTCAAGGACACTCGGCGTACCATTGCAGTAAAGGTTAAACGCCATCCTGACTACTTTTAAGCTCCCGCTGGTCTGCCATCCTTCATGCAGGCACTCCGTTTTCACGCAGCCTGTCTTAAAATCATAGATACTGTAAATGTTCCTTCTCGTGTCATCGCTGATACCAAGACAATATACAAGTGCTTTATGGTACACGTCCTGATACCTGACCTCTTTCAATTTCTCGTAGTAGAATTTTTCATGTGCATCGCTGATAAAAATAATCGCTTTCTCTGCTCCTAACGCTGTACTACTCATGTTCATTTCCTCCATTTCTTATTTTGTTTTGACCATAACAAAAGGACACTTCCCTAAAATTTTCTTTTAGAAAAATGTCCTTATCGTACAAAATATTGAATTGGATTTATGAGTACAACTATTCATTAACGCTCATTATTCTTCAATATGCGTTGTAAAATTGTTGTAAATTTGTTGTAGTTTACAAGTTCAAGTACCGCAAACCCTTGATTTTACTGGTCTTTTCCGCCAAGCGTTTTCATTGTCGGGAACAAAAGCACATCGCGAATTGCCGCCGAATCTGTCATCAACATGCACATCCGGTCAATCCCGAACCCAATCCCGCCTGTTGGCGGCATACCGATCTCCAATGCATTAAGGAAGTCCTCGTCGGTTGTGTTCGCTTCCTCATCTCCCTGTGCCAGCAGCTCCTCCTGCGCTTTGAAACGTTCTCTCTGATCAATAGGGTCATTTAACTCTGAGTAAGCATTCGCCATCTCCCAGCCGTTCATAAAGAATTCAAAACGCTCCACATACTCTGGATTCTCCGGTTTCTTCTTCGTAAGCGGAGAGATTTCTATCGGATGATCCATAACAAATGTCGGCTGAACCAAGTGCTCCTCTGCAAACTCTTCAAAGAACAGACTCAAGATATCGCCCTTTTTATGTCTGTCTTCATACTCTACATGATGCTCGTCTGCAAGGGCCCTTGCCTGCTCTAATGTCTCCACATCATTCCAGTCAATGCCTGCATACTTTTTCACTGCATCGATCATCGTAATACGCTCAAATGGTTTTCCAAGGTCCATCTCCACACCGTTATAGACAATCGTTGTCGTACCGAGAACCTCTTGTGCTACGTGACGGTACAGATTCTCCGTAAGATCCATCATACCATTATAATCCGTATATGCCTGGTAAAGCTCCATCAAAGTAAACTCCGGATTATGCCTTGTGTCAAGACCTTCATTACGGAATACACGGCCAATCTCATACACACGCTCAAGACCTCCTACAATCAGACGCTTTAAGTATAGCTCCAGTGAGATGCGCAGCTTAAAGTCTTCGTCCAGCGCATTAAAATGCGTCTCAAACGGTCTTGCCGCAGCTCCTCCCGCATTGCTCACCAACATCGGTGTCTCCACCTCTAAGAAGCCCTGTCCATCCAGATATCTTCTAATAGAGCTGATGATCTTAGAACGCTTGATAAACGTATCTCTCGACTCCATATTCATGATCAGGTCCACGTACCTCTGACGGTAACGCATATCTGTATTAGTCAGTCCGTGATATTTCTCCGGCAAAATCTGGAGACTCTTGGAAAGCAGCTTCACAGCAGACGCATGGATGGATATCTCACCGGTCTTTGTCTTAAACACTTCTCCCTCAAGACCCACTATATCTCCGATATCCAGTTTCTTAAAGTCTTTATACTCTTCCTCACCGATACTGTCTCTTGCCACATAAGACTGGATATTGCCAGTCTGATCAAGGATATTGCAAAAAGAAGCCTTCCCCATCACACGTTTCTGCATAACACGCCCGGCAAGAACGACTTTCTGTCCCTCCATCTCTTCATAATTCTCCAAAATGTCCGATGCATGATGCGTTACTTCATACTTCGTGATGACAAATGGATTTTTGCCATTCGCCTGCAGCTCGGCAAGCTTTTCACGGCGCACCTTCTTTAACTGGTTCATATCCGGCTCTTTTACAATATTGCTCTTTTGTTCTCCCACGTTTACTCTCCTTTCTGCTCCTCTGCAAAGTCGAACGAAACCCCTCTAAGCCGAGGGGTTTTCTATCTCCATATACATCCTAAACTGTACGGTCAATCGCCAGAACCTTATACTCCATCATTCCGGCCTGCGTCTCTACCTCTACTACGTCACCCACCTTTTTACCCATCAAGGCCTGTCCAACAGGTGACTCATTGGAAATCTTTCCGGCCAGGCTGTTCGCCTCTGTAGAGCCGACAATTTTAAACTCCATCTCCTCGTCAAATGTAATGTCAAATACCTTTACTGTACATCCAACGTTAATCTTATCATAATCAACCTCATCCTCAACGACAACTTCTGCATTCTTAAGAATACCTTCTAATTCTTCGATACGAGCCTCAATATCCCTCTGCTCGTCCTTTGCCGCGTCATATTCCGCATTCTCCGACAGATCGCCCTGTTCTCTCGCCTCTTTGATCTTCTGGGCAACCTCCTTGCGCTTTACGACTTTCAAATTCTCAAGTTCATCTTCTAACGCCTTCAGACCCGCATACGTAAGTAATCTTTTCTTTGCTTCCATTTGTCCAGCTCCTTTTCTTTCTTCGTAATCACACAGTCCGCGTGACTCATAATACAAGCAAATTTTGCATAATAATTGTTACTGAAAAGTAACGAACATTTATGTAAATAAAGATATTTTCACAATTTCAATATTATACATAATGCCCCCTGCAATGTCAACATTTTCCGAACAGAAAGCATATATTCAAACACAAAATGTTTGGTACTTTTGCCCGGCATTGGTTCATTATATGCAGGATAAAGATTTTTTATTATATTCTTTCATACAGCAGCTCTCTAAGTTGTTCATAAGATTCTGTTTTATTGATCTCATCCCTAAGTCTCGCTGCGCCTTTAAGCCCTTTTGTATACCATGCCACATGCTTTCTCATCTCACGGATTCCCAGGAAATCTCCTTTAAACTCAATCTGCATCTTTGCATGGCAAAGCATCATATCCCGAATCTCTGCCGGCTGCGGGCGTTCTGGCAATACACCTGTCCGTTCATACTCCAGAAGCTCAGAGAAGATCCACGGGTTCCCCTGGGCACCTCTTGCGATCATCACTCCGTCACACCCCGTATCCCGCTGCATACGAAGTGCACTCTCTCCGGAAAATACATCCCCATTTCCAATAACCGGGACAGACACAGCTTCCTTGACCTGACGAATAATATCCCAGTCTGCTTTTCCGGAATAATATTGTTCCCTCGTTCGCCCATGAACAGCAATCGCTGCGGCTCCCGCTTGTTCGGCAATCTTTGCTATCTCCACAGCATTTACATGCGCATCATCAAAACCCTTGCGGATCTTTACGGTTACTGGCTTCTTAATCGCTTTTACCGTCTTGGATACAATCTCATAGACCAGCTTCGGCCGATTCATGAGAGCTGAACCCTCCCCGTTTTTCACCACCTTGGGAACAGGGCATCCCATGTTGATATCCAGGATCTGAAAGGGCAGCTCTTCGATCTCCTGTGCCATTCGGCTGATAATATCCGCATCTGAACCAAAAAGCTGTAAAGATACCGGATATTCATCCGGATGGATGGCGAGCAGGGCTTTGGTATTCTTATTTTTGTATTGAAGCGCCTTTGCGCTGATCATCTCCATACATAGAAGTCCCGCTCCCTGCTCCTTGCAGAGCAGCCGGAACGGAAGATCTGTGACACCTGCCATAGGTGCAAGTATATATGGATTTTCAAGCTTTACATCTCCGATATTCATCTAAGCACCATTTTACCGTTTATTTTTTTCGTAGATAATCCGCAATCCTTTTAATGTAAGCTGCGGATCATACACATCGATAACCTCTGTCTCTCTGGCGATAATATTTCCCAACCCGCCGCTTGCCACAACCTTCGCACCTGTATAGCCGGATTCTCTTCGGATTCTGTCCACAATATATTCTACCTGCCCGATCTGCCCGAATACGATTCCCGCCTGCATACTTGACACGGTTTCCTTCGCAAGGATAGTATCCGGCTTCTTTATCTCTATCGCCGGGAGCATAGCCGCCTGTCCCCACATCGCCTGCGCAGATGTGCGGATCCCTGGCGCGATGACCGCACCTTCAAAGGTAGCCTCCGGTCCTACGATATCATAAGTCGTCGCCGTCCCAAAATCTATCACGATCACCGGACCTCCATAAAGGGTATATGCCGCAACCGCATCTACGATACGGTCCGCACCTACTTGCTTCGGGTTCTCTGTCACGATACGGATACCTGTCTTGATTCCCGCCGATACGACCACAGGCTTGATCCCAAAATATTTGATCATCGCACTCCCAAGTGAATGCATGATATCCGGCACGACAGATGCGATAATGACGGCATCGATATCCTTCCCCCGGATTCCCTGCCTCTCCACCAGTTCCTTCAACATGATCCCATACTCGTCAGAAGTCCGCGGAATCTTTGTCGTCATCCGAAAAGTTCCAAGCAGTTCCTCCTTTTTAAACACACCCAGCGTAATATTCGTATTTCCCACATCAATTACTAATAGCATAAATCCCCTCCAAGAAAAAACACTTTATAATACATCTGCAGTGCTGTGAGCAACTCTTCTTTCTCTCTCTGCAGTTGCTTGATCTTAAGCCCGCTCCCAATCTCGTCAAACATCGGGTCAAACTCCTCGGACGTAACTTCAAAATTCAGCTCACCGTCCTCATCATACACAAGTGTCAGTATTCCGCCCACATCATTGACATACAGCACACACATAATCTTTAATTCATCTTTAACACTATCTGGGAGCGCTTCAAAATCCGGATTCAGATAATATTTCTCTTCATAAGAATTCGCACCGCACAGCACAATCTTTTCTTCGTACATATTCCCTCCTGTTATGCAGTTATACATAGCCATATATACCGCGGACTGACACCTCGCCGGCAAAGACTTGCTTTTTCCTACCGTCAGGAAGCCGGACCATAAGCTCCCCGTTTTCGTTGATCCCTTCCGCAACAGCTCCATATTCGTGCCCTGGCTCCAATACTTTAACCTCCTGGCCGCAATTCACTAACGCAGCATCGTATGCTTCTTGAATACCTGACAGATCACCCGTCCTTAGAAATGTATCATAGTTCTTCTCGAATCGCTCCAATACAGCCGCGATAAGTTCCGAACGTCTATAGACCTTCCCCGTCTTTTTGTAAAGAGATGTCGCCATCTTTGCAATCTCATCCGGAAATCCCTGCTGGTTTACATTGATGCCCACCCCAATCACAACATAATTAACATACATCATCTCCGTCGTCATCTCTGTCAGTATCCCGCATACCTTTTTCTTATCAACCACTATATCATTCGGCCACTTGATCTTTGCCTCAATGCCTGCAGCTTCGCGGATTGCTTCCGCTACGCTCAGTCCCATTACCAGCGTCAGCATCGGCGCCCTCTCCGGAGAAATCTCCGGCCGCAAAAGAAGCGTCATATAGATACTTTCTCCAGGCGGAGAATCCCACCCGCGCCCCCTTCGTCCTTTTCCTGCTGTCTGTTTGTCTGCCACAAAAAGCGTCCCGTGAACATCTCCTTTTTCTCCAAATACCTTTGCCTGGTTATTCGTCGAATCCGTCTCATCAAAATATACAATCCGCTTCCCCGCCCACTGTGTCTTAAGCATACTGCTGATCTCAGCCTCAGATATGACATCGGGCGAGCTGAGCAAGTGATAACCCCGGTTCCTTACCGCCTCAATCTGATACCCTTCCTTCTTAAGCTGTTCCATCACTTTCCATACGGAAGTTCTCGACACTTTAAAATAATTACACAACTGCTGCCCCGAAATATATGTATCCCTCTCCTTCAACAAGCGCAATATCTCATTCTTCATCACTTTCATTCCTTACAAAGACACTATAACGCGACACCATTACCCCGTCAATACGCAGTAATGGTGTCTGAAATTTCATAATTCTGTTCTATTCTGTTATCTTATTCTTCTTTCTCTCCTACTTCTACAACGGATTTTACCAGCCCGGCAATGCTCTGGATCTCAGATGGGATTATGATCTTCGTCGCTTTACCATCTGCTGCCTTCTCAAATGCCTCTAAGCTCTTCATCGTAAGAACCGCCTCATCAGCTCCCGCATCTTTCAGGAACCGGATACCATCCGCATTAGCCTGCTGCACTTTCAATATAGCTTCTGCCTCACCTTCTGCCTGACGGATCATAGCTTCCTTCTGCGCTTCTGCCCGTAAGATTGCCGCCTGCTTCTCTGCCTCTGCATCAAGAATGGCAGACTCTTTATTACCTTCCGCAACAAGGATCGTGGACTTCTTTTCACCCTCTGCACGGAGGATCGCCTCACGTCTCTCACGCTCTGCCTTCATCTGCTTCTCCATCGCATCCTGGATTGCCGCCGGAGGTATGATATTCTTAAGCTCCACACGGTTCACCTTGATTCCCCAAGGATCCGTCGCCACATCAAGGGAAGCCCGCATCTTCGTGTTGATCGTCTCCCTGGAGGTCAGCGTCTGATCTAACTCTAAATCACCGATGATATTACGAAGAGTTGTAGCCGTCAGATTCTCAATGGCCATGATCGGATTCGCAACACCATAGCAGAACATCTTCGGATCTGTGATCTGGTAAAATACAACGGTATCGATCCGCATCGTTACATTATCCTTCGTGATGACCGGCTGCGGTGCAAAATCCACCACCTGCTCCTTAAGGTCAACCTTTCTTGCAACCCGGTCAAGGATCGGCATCTTAAAATGAAGCCCTGTACCCCACGTTGTCTGATAAGCTCCCAGCCTTTCTATAACTAACGCCTGTGCCTGCCTTACAATCCTGATACATGATGTCAGTATCACAAGCAGCACAACAACTACAAACACCCAAAACAAACTGATAATTACACTAACTACGTCACCCATGATCTAGTCCTCCTTCTTTCTTACGATCAGTTTGACACCTTGTATTCCTTCAACTACTACAACGGCATCCTTTTCAATCCTTCCGTCTGGTTCATCTGTCTTCGCCGACCATTCCTGTCCATTGATCTCAACCTTGCCTGCAGCCTTGATCGTGTTGACATCCTCCGTCACCAGTGCCGTATGTCCGATCAGGCTCTCCGCATTCGTCTTCTGCCTCTCCTGATTAAAATACTTCACCGCAATAGGTCTTGTCATCACAAGAAGCGCAATAGATACCACAAGAAATACAATTACCTGGACCATCACTCCAAAGCCTATCACCCCTGTAAGGAAAGCCGCCAGCGCACCTCCCGCAAACCAGATAGTTGTAAGCCCCATCGTCACGATCTCAATGATCAGCAATACCACGAATATCACCAGCCAATATACTGTCTGCATATTCTTCCCTCTTTTCTACTGTCTAATGCCTTAGTATCTCTTGTTTATGATTCTACTATACTTTATTCCATAAAGCAATCATCCCGCTTTAATGTAATATTAATGTAACAGGAATGTAATATCCGTTATACTCGCTTAATCTGACGCCGCTGTCTTGCAGCCTCAAACATCACTACAGAGGCGGCAACCGCAGCATTCAAAGACTCCACCTGCCCGCACATAGGAATTTTGATATACTGGTCGGCACATGCAGCGACTTCTGCCCGCAGCCCATTTCCTTCATTTCCGATGAGGAATGCACATTTCCTGCAGTAATCAGCTTCGTCATAAGCACTGCTTCCTTCAAGATGTGCCGCAAAAATACAGACTCCTTTTGCCTGAAGTGCCAGAATGATCTCCGGCAAGTCGTGCACATACAAAAATGGCATACGGTATACAGAACCCATCGTCGAGCGAATGGTCTTTGGGTTGTACACATCTACGCAGTCATCACTCATGATAATTCCTGTGATTCCTGCCCCCTCTGCCGTCCTTATGATCGTACCCAGATTTCCCGGATCCTGAATATTGTCAAGTACTAAAAGAAGCGCATTGTCCGCACCCGATATCTCCTCTATATAGCTTTCCGTCTGACGAACTACACACAGGATCCCCTGTGGTGTTTTTGTATCAGAAACATATCCAAATACGGAGTCGGCAAGAAGTTCCGCCACAATGCCGGAATCTTCTGCCCTTTGTTTAACTAACCTTCCTTCTTTTTCCATAAATGCCTGCGTTGTATATATTTCCAAAAGCATATCTTCCGGCACTTCCCGGAACATACGGATTCCTTCCACAAGAAAGACTTTCTCACTGTCTCTGAGCTTCTTTTTCTTCTTAAGATTTACCAGACGCTTGATCTTCGCGTTTGACGTACTTGTAATCATCTTTAACCCCTGCCTGCTATTTGTCTTCCATGGCACTATACATTACCTATACTTTAAATCTGTAGCCCACGCCCCATATCGTCTCGATATACTGCGGATTGGACGTATCCATCTCTACCTTCTCGCGTATCTTTTTGATGTGTACGGTAACCGTGGCAATGTCACCGATCGACTCCATATCCCAAATCTCACGAAATAGTTCTTCTTTTGTGTACACATGATTCGGATGACTGGCAAGGAAAGTAAGAAGGTCAAATTCCTTCGTCGTGAAAGTCTTCTCTTCTTCATTGATCCACACACGTCTCGCCGTTGTATCAATCTTTAACCCACGGATCTCAATCACCTTATTCTTCTGCGCCGCGCTTCCGGTCAGACGGTCATAGCGCGCCAGATGCGCTTTCACCCGCGCCACAAGCTCGCTGGGGCTAAATGGCTTCGTCATATAATCATCTGCCCCAAGTCCTAATCCCCGTATCTTGTCAATATCGTCTTTTTTCGCCGACACCATGATAATGGGCGTATTCTTCTCCTCTCTCACTTGTCTGCAGATATCGAACCCGTCCACTCCCGGAAGCATAAGATCCAGAATGAATAAATCATAATTCTCCTTCAAAGCCTTATGAAGCCCGCTCTGCCCATCATTAGCCACCTCGACCTTAAAACCGCTCAACTCCAGATAATCCTTCTCAAGATCAGCAATCGACTCTTCGTCTTCTACAATCAAAATCTTACTCATTTACCGGCACCTCCTGATATTTTCTAAGGACAAAATACATCGTCGTCCCTGTCTCTTCCCTGCTCGTCGCCCAGATCTTCCCTCCGTGCTCCTCGATGATCTTCTTCACAATTGAAAGTCCGATGCCGCTTCCGCCCTTTGACGAATTGCGCGAAGCATCCGAACGGTAAAACCGGTCAAAGATATTCGGCAGATCCTTGGCCGCAATCCCTTTTCCATTGTCCTCCAGCTCTACCTGGATAAAATCACCCACATCTTTCACCCGCAGATTTATCTTCGCCTTCGGTTTATCCATATATTTTAACGAATTGTTGACAATATTATGAACAACCCGCTTGATCTGCTCTGCATCTGCTATGACTTTGATTCCTTTATCTACATAATTAAAAAAACCAAATTCTACATTTTTCGACTCCAATTCCAGAGAAAGATCCTCTGCACAGTCATTAAAATACTCATTAACTGATATAATATTAAAATTATACGGAATCCTGTTCGTGTCAATCTTTGAATAAAAAGTCAGCTCATTGATAAGCGTGTCCATCTCTTCCGCCTTATTATAAATAGTACGGATATATCTCTCCATCTTTTCCGGTGTATCCGCCACGCCGTCCATAATCCCTTCCGCATAACCCTTGATCGCCGTAACTGGCGTCTTAAGGTCATGGGAAATATTGCTGATAAGCTCCTTATTCTCTCTGTCGAACGCAACCTTCTCCTCCGCATTGCTCTTAAGGCGCTTGCGCATATCCTCAAGATCCATACAGAGCTGTCCCAACTCATCATCCGCCTCCGGACAAAGTTCAAAGTCAAGATTGCCTTCCTTGATATTTTCCGTCGCCGCCCGCATCTTCTTAAGCGGTCCCATAACTCCCCGATAGATCCAAACCACCAGAAGGCACGCACTTAAGATCAACACGATAATGATACTAAAAAGCATATCAATGAAAAACTGTTCCACTTCCGGAATCATATTACTGACATCCGTAACAATAAACGCGCTTCCTTTCTCACCGTCCAGATAATGAAAGTCTATCTGCCTTACCAGCGATTGTGCATCACCGCCGAAATAAGTCACTTTTTCAAACGAAGTATCTGCCTCTCCATAACGCGGAAGTCTCCCGATCACATGCTCTACTTCATCAGAATCTGCTCCGATGAAAATAATCGTATCTTCCTTCCGCACGAGAAGATACGTTTTTTTCTCTTTAAGTCTCTGATTAAACTCTTTCAGATAAGTTGCATCCTCCATATACTGCGGACTGTCTTTCACCATCTGCCTTAGTTCACGATACGGCTTTTCTGCCAGTCTCGCAAGTACTTCCGTAGAATTCGACAGGGATTCTACCGTCGTTCCGCTGATCCCATAAGTCTTATCAATCGCTCCAAGCTGTACTTTGGCAAATACACCAATCAGTGTGACCGACAAAATAATCGGTATGATCGTAACTGTCAAGAATGCAATCAAAAGCCGGTTTCTCAACTTCATAAACCATCCTCCGAAACAAATCTCATCTTACAAAAAAGTATAGCACGAAAAAAGGCGCTTCACACCAAAGCGCCCATAAATATTTATAAAATTTCTATAAAACAAGCCGTCTTATGCCAAATACCCCTTCAGCGCCTCAGCTTTGTCCACCTTCTCCCAGGGCAGCTCAACATCCGTGCGCCCGAAGTGTCCGTAAGCAGCCGTCTGCTTATAGATTGGCCTTCTGAGGTCTAGCATCTTGATGATCCCTGCCGGCCTTAGGTCAAAATTCTCCCGGATGATCTCCACCAGTTTTTCATCAGTTACCTTTCCTGTGCCAAAAGTGTCCACCATAACGGAAGTCGGGTTTGCAACGCCGATTGCGTAGGAAAGCTGAATCTCGCATTTGTCCGCCAGTCCTGCCGCCACGATGTTCTTCGCCACATAGCGCGCGGCATATGCTGCCGAACGGTCAACCTTTGTGCAGTCCTTTCCGGAAAACGCCCCGCCGCCGTGGCGCGCCATCCCGCCGTATGTATCTACGATAATCTTGCGTCCGGTAAGCCCGCTGTCGCCGTGAGGCCCGCCGATTACAAAACGCCCGGTAGGATTGATGAAAAATTTCGTGTTCTCATCTACCATTCCCTCAGGAATCACCGCGTCAAACACATATTTCTTAATATCCTCGTGAATCTGCTCCTGGCTCACATCCGGGTCATGCTGGGTCGAGAGCACTACCGCATCCAGCCGTTTCGGAGTGCCGTTCTCGTCGTACTCTACCGTAACCTGTGTCTTCCCGTCCGGTCTCAAATAGGTAAGAGTCCCGTCTTTGCGGACCTCGGTAAGCTTAATTGCCAGTTTATGCGCCAGTGAGATCGGATACGGCATAAGCTCCGGAGTCTCATTGGATGCATAGCCGAACATCATTCCCTGGTCGCCTGCGCCGATTGCCGCGATCTCCTCTTCGGACATCTTATTCTCTTTCGCCTCAAGCGCCTTGTCAACGCCCATGGCAATATCGCTGGACTGCTCGTCAATCGCTGTGATGACCCCGCAGGTCTCCGCGTCAAATCCATATTTTGCGCGGGTATATCCAATCTCTTTAATCGTATCGCGCACGATTTTCTGGATATCCACATACGCTTTCGTCGTAATCTCGCCCATCACAAGCACAAGTCCTGTCGTCGTGCTTGTCTCGCAAGCCACCCGGCTCATGGGGTCCTGCGCCATAAGCGCATCCAGGATTGCATCGGATATCTGGTCGCACATCTTATCCGGATGCCCCTCTGTTACGGATTCTGAAGTAAATAATCGTTTTTCCATTTTCTTCTCCTTTCATACCGAAAGAGACGTACCTTACGCCCCTTTAGCATCCTTTCTCTTACAGAAATTGGTTACAGGAAAAAGTCTGCGCTCCTGCCTTTTACTTAAAAAACAGCCCGCACAAAGCGGACTGTTTTATATTCTCATAAACCAATCCTCTTATTGTTCGATATCTCGCTCAGGTTGGCACCTTCCCGCGTCTGGGGGTTGCCGCAGCTTCACAGATCCTTTGTATCTCCACTGCTCTGAATAAGAGAAAGTTTGCAATATTTTGTTTTACACATAAAACTTTACTAGATTTCTCCGAAAATGTCAATACATGTTTACTTCAGTTGTTTTGAATAAGCGGTTTGATTTCTTTATCCAAAGTGTCCCTTAACTCTGCCATCATCTGTGTATAATACTTAAACTTCGGCAATGCTCTTTCCCGCTCCGCCTTATAGCCCGCATAATCCACCGTCGCCTTGATCGCGCTTTCATTCGGGATCACACCGTCTCTGTAATGCGTTGCAGCATACATCACATCCTCCTTGGATGCATACCATGTGACGCAGAAATCCGTGATTACTTTTTCAATACAATCCAATTTCGTATTTTCGACAATGTTGAGAATCGACTTGCCTCTGTATTTGTCCTCGTCCGACTCGATTTTACAAATCAGATTGGACATAATATCTGCAACCTTTGGATTTTCCCTGCGGAGTTCCTCCACATACTGTTTTACTTCATCAATCTTCCGCTGCCTTTCCTCCGGAGATATATCCGCCGCGTCATCGTTCGGTGTAACAATATTCTGGATCAGATTGATGATATACTCATAGTCAATCTTCGTATTGCTGTATGCCATCAGTTCATAATCCGGATCGACTTCCGGCGTATCCGGGTCTTCTTCTCCCGCATCCGGCTTTTCATTCTCTATCTCTTCCAGCACGTTCCGGTAATGCCCTGCATAATCTATATATTCCTCTTCTGTAATCCCATATTCGGAAAGCATTTCCTCCTCATAATTTGAAAATGATTTCAGTTGGGCAAATAGCTTGTCAAAGCTCTGGAAGATTTTTACAAACATCTTTTTTTCTTTCAAAGACATGCCGGGAACTTCCGACGGTGTCTGCGCCGAAACCCGGAGTGCCGCAAGAGCCTTTTTAAATGCAGGACAGACCTCATCCCATTCGGCCAAAAGCGCTTCTTTCGTGCCGCCCGCAGAATATAATTTTACAGCATCATCCACGCATTTCTTAAAAAGAACCGGTGCCTGGAAGGTGACAATCTGCCCATAAGCTTTATTTTTATCATAAATACGGTTCGTTCTTGAAAACGCCTGAATCAGGTCATGCGGTCCCATCGGCTGTCTGTCAATAAAAATCGCGGACATACACGGGGCATCAAAGCCAGTCAGCAGGCGGTCCACCACAATTACAAGATCAAGCTGCTCGTTCCTGCTTTGGAATTTCGCATCTTTTCTGGCAAGTCTTTTGTTCAGGTTCGCATTATATCCCTGAATCTGGGAGAGCTCGTATGTTGTGCCGAACATATTATTGTAATCATCAAGCGAGCCTTGCATTTTCTGCTGATTCACAAGAGAACCTTCTTCATTTTCAGACACCGAATAGGTAATCGCAAACTTTGGGAAATCCGGGAGCACTTGTTTTATCTTTTCGTCAATTTTAAGCGATGTCTCCCCATTCTTGACCCGCGCCAGCAGTTCATAATACCTCTGTGCCATTTGGATTGAGCGCGTGGTAAGCAGCGCCTCATAGGTCTTTCCTTTTCCATTCTGAAAGCCCAGTTTGTGATAGGACTTGTTCAAAATGACATCCAATACTTTTAGCATATGTGTTTCATTTTCATATACACTGCCGTCTGTCTCGTCCATAACATTCTTAGGCCCGTTATGCTCTACCTGAAAGCCAAGCACGGCATTATCATGAATCGCGTTTTGTATCGTATATTTGTGCAGAACTTTTCCGTACAGTTCTTCCGTCGTGCGGGGCAGATCCCCAAGCTGCGGATACGGGTTCTCCGCAAATCTCGGAGTCCCGGTAAAGCCGAACCACAAGGAATTGCCAAAGAATCTCCCCAGCTCCCTCTTCGTGCCCGGGGTGACCGCCCGATGACACTCGTCCACAACAAAAGCGATTTTCAGATTCTTTATCTTTTTATATTCTAGGGTATCCTCTTTTAATTTCCATGTAATCAGCCTGTGCAATTTTTGAATGGTCGTCACAATGGCCTGCCTGTCGCCGGACTTTAATTTTTTCTTCAGATCGTCCACATTTTCCGTCTTGTCAACATCAATCAGGTCTTTATTGGCATATGCCTGAAATGCCATCGTCGTCTGCGTATCCAAATCTTTCCTGTCAATCAAAAAGATTGCTTTATCCAGAGCCGGGATATCCATCAAAAGATTTCTTGTCGCTTTATACGAGGTCAATGTCTTCCCGGAACCGGTCGTATGCCACACAAAACCAGACCGCCCGGTCTTCGATGCCTCTCTTATGGATTCTATGGCATGAATCTGATATGGGCGCAGCAAAATCAACCGTTTAGCGTCTTCGTCTAATACGGTATATCTTGCAATCATCTCGTGAGCCTGGGGTATACGCAGCACACTCTTTGCAAAATCTATGTAATCTGTCACCGGGTTATTGTCTTTATCCAGCCATCCGCTGATGAATTTCGGATTCAGCTCCGTATCACCAGCAGCAGAAAAATACTTTGTATTCACGCCATTGCTAACCACAAACATCTGGACAGCAGAGAAAATCCCGGTAAACTTCCCCTCGCCAATATATTTTTTAATCTGCCAAAAGCCATCCATATAAGAATGCTGCCGGTTCTTCAGCTCTATATGGATCATGGGAAGTCCGTTGATCAAAAGAGTAACGTCAAATCTTCGGTCTCTTGCCGGAACTTTGTTATCATCTGTCTTTAATGCGCTGTATTGGTTGATGACCTCATAAACACTGCTGCCGCCTGCGATATGCTCATGATTCATCACCACAAGATGCAGACGCTCTGTTCCTCTCTGGACATGCACTAAAACCTTCCCGTTCTCTCCAACCAGCCATTCGCCGGCTTTATAGAAGGAAGAAAACTGCAGTTGGTTCTTGACCTGCTCGAACTCCGCCTCTGATAGAAGTTCTCCGCTTAACCTGTCCTTATTATTCTGCTCAAGGATGTACTTAAAATTTCCCCACAAATCCTCTTCCGTCTTTAAGTCAGCCCTGTATGTCCATTGAGAATCCCCGTAAACTAATTGCTCAATCAATTTGCTTTCTATCATAGACTCTAATTCCGGCATTTTTCTTCTCCTTCTAATGTACTAAAGTGTTGGAACATTTTTGCAATTTTTGCACTTTTTTTAGATTATCATGTTATTTGTTAATATTTCAGGTTACTTGATAATTTAGCAACTTCCACGTAATCACCGACTTTCTTAGAATTCTTTACTTTCTTTACATTTGCCATTTTTCTAATTTACTATTTCCCAATACCCTTTCTTCGGTGAACCATGACGAAGGAGCAACCCTGATTTTTTTAATTTTTTGATATTAGATTCAATATTCCTGCTCGAAATACCTATCATTTCCGCCATCTTCTTAGCTGAAAGCCCCGCATCTTGCGATAGCAATTCAAGTATCTGTTCCTGTGTACCGTTTAATTTATACTCAGATTTACTCCGATGTTTCTCCGATGTTTCTCCGATGTTTCTCCGATGTTTCTCCGATGTTTCTCCTGATTTACTCCGATGTTTCTCCGATGTTTCTCCGATGCTTATTTGCTCTTCTATTGAAAAAACATTTCGAAAAAGGTTTACCCGGAACATATCGTCATAAACTTCAAACCTTGGCACAGGAAGTCCATAGCTTTCAGCAGCGCCAAGAATCCTTTTCACTCCGGTTCCCCATGACTCCACAAAACCCATCTTGTTCAATACATTCGCAACTGCCCTGTTACGAATCTTGGAATGTCCATTCATAAGCTCCTCATAGGTAAGCCCATTATAAAGCCCTCCCGGTGAGGACACTTCCAATCTGTCATCATAGATTGCCACCTGGACGCAGGAATCATCTGCCAGATTACGATGACAATGGGCATTCACAATCATTTCCCTGATTGCCTCTACTGGCAGTTCATAGGATTCTCTTCGAACCAGACCATCAATCACCGAGCCAAGGCGGATATTACGCAGCACAAAATCTGTCGCGTCTGCAATCTGCTTATAAATCGGGCCTGAAAATTCCCGCTTATCAAGAAATACAGTCCGCTCCGTTCCCTTAAATACAGCACATTGGGTCTTGGAAAACGGGAAATAGTCCGATGTCATTAACACAAACGCATTGGATGCCATCGGGGAATCATTCTCACTTTTCAGAAGTTTCCAATTCATAAGCTGCGTGATGGTTACATCCCGTTCAGGCAGCCCCATTTCACTTCTGAATCTTACGATGTCGCTACATAATTTTTTCACTGCATTTTCGGTAACCTTATATCCTATGCACGTCAGCTCATCCCAGTAAATCCTTGCACCCTCCATCTCCAATTCCTTGATTTTCTCCGCATTGGCAGGTCTGGATGTTCCGGCAACCCGGATATAAGTTCCCGTATCCTTCCCCTTTGATTTCAAATAATAAGGTCTGTTTGCTCCCGGTGTGACAGTCACAACGATTACTGTTTTCCTATCTACAGTCTGAGGTTCAATATTGGGAACAATCTGAGGTATGCAGGAATCCGATATTGCATTAGAAATACTATCCATCATCTTAAACAGCTCGTCTTCATCTATTCCGGTAGTTTTTCTGGTTTTATCATCCACGCCAAAAATCAATTTGCCGCCTTGCGTATTGGCAAATGCAACAACAGACTTTGTATATTTCTCCGAATCTTTCGGAATCATCATCTTAAATTCTACATTTTTGGACTCACTATGAACAATTTCTTCAATCGTCATACTGCTGACCTCCCATATATTATAACTTGCTTATCGGCATACAGTTGGTACATTTCATGATATAGGGGCTTTAATCCACCATATTTCCCCGATGAACGAATCCCATAAATTTCTTCCACGCCATAAGGCAACGCTGAAAGCCCCTCCCTCAGACCGTCTGAAAACCCTGATTTCCAATGGGCTATAGCGTATTTTTTGCATTAAAAATGCCAGATATATTTCTCCAAAATAAATATCTGACCTTGGCAACTGAATAAAGTGTATATTTTGTTATAT